>ENA-OQCD01000564-OQCD01000564.1-human-gut-metagenome-genome-assembly--contig:-NODE-564-length-10506-cov-2.116967_pt1 | contig 10506 bp, 13 predicted proteins | sample MGYA00242755_ERZ504571 | MGnify/ENA primary metagenome ERZ504571 (study PRJEB26092, sample SAMD00036274) | human gut metagenome | host: Homo sapiens | study: EMG produced TPA metagenomics assembly of...
CAAAAACTTTTAGCCAAAAGAACCAGCACATTCGGGCAACTGATACATACCACATCGGTTAGCATCACGGCAAAATTCTCGGCACGAAGTACTTCCACCGCTTTTTCCACATCCGATACAATCAAACGAAGAATACCAAAATCAGTAGATTCCGCCATGCTGAACGCATGCATATTGATATCATACTTTGCCAATGTCTTGGTTACGTCATTTATCCTTCCGGTCTTGTTTTCCAGAAAAACAGATAATTGCTTAATTGTCATATTGCGTACTTTTTCATTTTAAAATTCGGTTGTCTATCACACGTTTACTCTTGCCTTCACTACGGGCAATACTGTTAGGCTCCATCAGCTTCACTTCAGCACTGATAGAAAGAACGCTCTTCAATTTGTCACTCAGCGCCTTCTTCATAGCCAGCATACGTCCCATATCGTCCGAGAAGAAGTCTTTGCGGACTTCCACTTGTACCTGCAAAGAGTCAAGATTATTCTTCCTATCCACCACCAGCATATACTGAGGTTCAAACTGCGGCATATCCAGAATAACACTTTCCACCTGAGACGGGAATACATTGATGCCACGGATAATAAGCATATCGTCACTACGGCCTACAATACCCGACATACGGATATTGGTTCTTCCACACGGACATTCACCCTCCATCAGGGAAGTCAAGTCCTTCGTACGATAACGCAATAACGGCATCCCCTCCTTTGTCAAGGTAGTAAACACCAATTCTCCCACTTCTCCATCCGGAAGACGTTCCAGCGTTTCAGGATTAATGATTTCAGGATAAAAATGATCCTCATTGATATGCGAACCATGTTGCTCCTGACATTCGTAGGAAACACCGGGTCCCATAATCTCACTTAATCCATAAATATTATACCCTTTCAATCCCAGCCGCTCTTCTATCTCCTTACGCATACTTTCCGTCCATGGCTCGGCTCCGAAAGCTCCGATACGGAGATTGATATCATTCTTGGTCAATCCCATACGTTCCACCACTTCTGCCAGATAAAGAGCGTATGAAGGAGTACAGGCAATTCCCGTTATACCCAAGTCGCGAATCAGACGGACATGCTTTTCCGTATTTCCTGTAGAAGCCGGGATAACAGTCGCCCCCCAGATTCTCCACCCCCATAATGTGCGCCCAACCCGCCTGTAAACAAGCCATAGCCATAACTGACAGAAAAGGTATCATTACGGGTAACCCCGTATGCTGAAAGACAACGTGACATCACTTCGGACCATACAGACAAGTCACGACGCGTATATCCCACAATGGTAGGATTCCCGGTTGTTCCCGAAGAAGCGTGCACACGTACAATTTCCGAAGCAGGAGCAGCCTGAAGACCATATGGATAATTATCACGTAAATCCTGCTTGGTAGTAAAAGGAAGTTTTACGATATCTTCGATAGTCTGGATATCATCCGGAGACAAATCCATCTCCTGCATCTTGTTACGATAAAAAGGAACATTATGATAAACCAAGTTCACCAACTTGTTCAGACGTTTTCCCTGCAGAGCGCTCATCTCGTCCCGACTCATGCACTCTTTTATTTTTTATTCCAAATCATAATAAATAATTTTTCAATGTGCTAATCTGCCAATGTACTGGCACACAAACCCACTGTATGGCAATCGGCACATTATCCTATTAGCACATTATTTTCAATGATCTTCATGAAAAGCTCTCATGCGTTCCTCCATCACCGGATAAAGTTCATCGCGCATCCGTGACGTACAGGCGCGGACACCTTCCTGCTCGCTGCCGGTAGTAGAAAGCGAGATGCTGCTTACCCCATAATACAATAACTCCCGGAGCAATTCACCCCCTGTCATATTTCCGTAACCAATGGTAAAGAAGAAACCATCTCCCACCACCTGGGTAGCATCATAGTCATATACGATATGGAAACCATTGTCGGTAAATATTTTCTTCATGCGTTCCGCACGACGGGCATATTCGCGGGTATCTTCCACAAAATTGATTTTACCTTCGGTAGACAGACGAAGCATTTCAGCGTATGCATACTGAGTGGAAGCCGTACATCCCGAAGTAATCATATAAAGAATGGAAGCAATCAGCGTAGGACCGAACACCCCTGCATCTTTATACCGTTCTGCCAAGGCAGGGAACTGGCGGTCGAACAGTTTGTCGCTGATACATGCCAATGCCATACGCTGTCCGGCATAACTGAATATCTTGGAAGAAGAAAGCATCAGGATATAATTATCCGTATATCTTGCCACAGTGGGCGGATAAGGCGGTTCGAAAGGATGCCCCATATCCCGACGAAATCCATGCAGAAATAAGCCAGATCTTCCATGACAATCACATCATACCGGGTTGCCAGTTCACCGATTATCTGCAACTCCTCCTCTTCCAGACAAATCCATGCCGGATTATTCGGATTAGAATAGATAATCGCTGCTATATCGCCTTTACTCAGGAAACTTTCCAATTTCTCACGCAAGGCCTGTCCACGATAATGATAGATATCAAACTCTTCCCACTCCACGCCGATAATGCGAAGCTGGGATTTCTGAATAGGAAATCCGGGATCAATGAACAATACCTTGTCTTTCCCCGGAATACGCTGCGTACAGGCTATGAACGAGCCGAATGAACCCGCCACCGACCCGGTGGTAGGCACACAAGCGCGCGGAGAGATATCCAGATTCAAGAAAGCTTTTTACAAAACGGGAAGCCTCCTTTTTCAACTCGGGCACTCCTGCGGCAGCCGGATATTGCGATCCGACTCCCCTGTCCAAAGCGGCTTTCTCCGCTTCAATCCCGATCTGATTGGCTGCAAGGCCGGGAGATCCCTGATCCATACGGATAAAAGGAATCCCCGTTTCCTTTTCCAGATACTGGCTACCAGCAGCACATCACCGATAGTAGCCTGTGCAAGATTGGCGATGTGCAGTTCCTTCACCGCCTTCTCCACTAATTCTTCACTAAATATCTTCATGGCATTACCAGTTCTTTACCGCATTCAAGCCTATATCAAAAGCCTTCTGATTCATTTCAACAATCTTCTCACCTTTTGCAGCAAACACACGCCCTATGCTTTCGCGCAACTGTTCCGGTGATACGATTTCAATATACTTCGCAGCCATGCCCAGCAGAATCACATTCGCGCATTTAGGCATACTGTTTTCTTTTGCCATATCCTCTATTTCCAACTTCACCACATGCGGAAGACTCTCCAAAGCCCTCATCAGATCCACTTCTTCAGGATAGTCGGGAATGTTCTTGAAAGGATTAGCGGAAGTAATCACCCAACCTTCTTCCTGCAAGTAAGGCAGATAACGCAACGCCTCCATCGGTTCCATGGAAATAATCAGATCCGCCTCACCCTGAGCGATCAGATCCGAATAAATCGTTTCGTCGGATAGACGCAGATTAGACTGTACATCCCCTCCGCGCTGGCTCATGCCGTGTACCTCGGCCTGCTTCAAATTGATGCCTTCTGCCGTAGCAGCTTCTCCTATAATAGTAGCGATAGTCAGGATACCCTGTCCTCCTACGCCCGAAAGTATGATATCTTTCTCATGCCTTATCTGCTTTTTTCTGTCTTAGTTTACGATTCAATGTCTGGATACACTCTCTGCGCGGAATAATGACAGACACCCCTTTATATTCTATTTCCTCACGAATGGTACGGGTGATTTCTTCCATATTCTTTGGTAATGGAACCACCACACGCACATGTTCGGGTTCTACCCCTAATCCCAGGCAGATCGCCTCGAATTTGTTCGTACCGGCAGAATCCTGTCCACCGGTCATGGCGGTAGTCAGGTTATCCGAAATCACCACCGTGATATTGGCACGGTCATTCACCGCATCCAGCAGACCGGTCATACCGGAATGAGTGAAGGTCGAGTCACCGATAACAGCAATGGCCGGAAATACCCCTGCATCGGAAGCACCTTTGGCCATGGTTATGGAAGCACCCATATCCACACAACTGTCGATAGCACGGAACGGGGGCAACGCACCTAATGTATAGCAACCGATATCACCGAAAATGCGTGCATCCGGATATTCCGCAGCCACCTTGTTCAATGCATCATACACATCCCGATGACCACATCCCTGACACAATGCAGGCGGACGCGGCATCACCACCTGAGACTTGCCAAACGGACGTTTGATTCCCCATCCGATCGCCTCGCCCACATTATCCGGAGTCAATTCACCAGTACGCGGCAAAGTTTCCGTCAAGCGTCCCTTTACCTCATAGTCCGAGGAAAGTATCGCTTTTACCTGCTCTTCCACAAACGGCTGACCATCTTCCACTACCAGAACATATCCGCAGCGGTCTGCCATCGTCCTGATTTCTTTCAGCCGGCAACGGATACTGCGAAAACTTTCAATACCGGAATATGGCAACTGTCCGTATCCGCCTCCTTCACATAATTATAACCGATACCACAGGCTATCACTCCGAATTCATAATCATATTCGGGATTCAACCCTTCCAGATAATTATAAGGAGATTTGGAGGAAACTTCTTCCAGCTTCTCCTGCTTTTTCACTAAATCCAGATATTGTTTACGCGCATTACCCGGCAGCAATACCCAGTGGGCACGTTCATGATCAGGATTCAACTGATTTTCCTCACGGATATCGGCTACTTCCACACCGGCACGCGAATGTGCCAGACGGGTAACCACACGCATCAGCACCGGCAACTTCAGTTTTTCCGAGAGTGTATATGCGTAATCCATCATATCGTATGCTTCTTGTTGGGAAGACGGTTCCAGCATGGGAATCATAGCAAATTTTCCATAAAAACGTGAATCCTGCTCGTTCTGTGACGAGTGCATGGAAGGGTCATCGGCAGCCAGCACCACCAGACCACCGTTCACGCCGGTTATGGCAGAATTGACAAACGCATCGGCAGCCACGTTCATGCCTACATGTTTCATACATACCAAAGCACGTTTTCCTGCGTATGACATACCCAATGCAGCCTCCATGGCCGTTTTTTCATTGGTACACCAAGTGCTGTGCAATTTTCTTTCCTTTGCCAAAGGATTATTCTGGATAAACTCTGTGATTTCAGTGGACGGTGTACCCGGATAGGCATATACACCCGATATGCCGGCATGTATCGCTCCGAGGGCAATTGCCTCATCGCCCAACAATAATTTTCTTTTTCAGCCATTATCTATTATTTTGTTAATTGTTTCATATCAATGTAAAGGGGTCTGCATCATCCAATACCGGGAATTTCTTCCTGAAAGCCTGCAATGCCTCCATATCGATATCAGCCGATACCGCACTTTCCCTGCTCCACGGACATTCGGCTATCGTTTTTCCGTAGGGATCGATGATGGCGCTGCCACCCGAATATTCACAGGCAGGATCAGTTCCCATGCGGTTCACTCCGGCCACATAGCACTGGTTCTCAATAGCCCGCGCCGAAGCAGCGCGCTCCAGGCATCCACACGGGGGAGTGGGCCAGCTTGCCACATAAAGTATCATGTCGTAATCCCCCAGGTTGCGTGACCAAACAGGGAAACGGAGGTCATAACATACTTCCAAAAGAATACGTACCCCACGGAAGTTCACCACCACACGCTCTGTGCCGGCAGTGAAACGCTTGTGTTCGCCCCCGAAGGTGAACAAATGTTTCTTATCATAATGCTGCACGGCTCCGTCCGGATGGACAAAGTAAAAAACGATTATAATAGTTTCCATTCTCACATACTGCTACACTGCCTGCAATAGCACAATTCCGCTCGGCTGCCTTACGCTTCATCCAGTGCAGGGTTTCACTGTCGGCGCTCTCCGCAATTCCTTCGGGTTGCGTACAAAAACCGGTGGAAAACATTTCGGGTAAAACAAACAGATCAGCATCCAGCAGACAGCTTATCGCTTCGTCCGCCCTTGCTATATTGGCCTGTGGATTGGCCCATTCTATATTTCTCTGTAGAATTGTTATTTTCATTGTTTTTCATATTATAAGACCCACAAAGGTAACAAATATAATAAGATAGCAAGCATTTTATTACTAACTATTTCCTTTCACTCCCTTTTTTCTTACATGTTTTCATAAATATCCCCTATTTATTCCTCATAAAAAAAGACAGCCCAGCAAGGACAAGCCTTGCTGGGCTGCACTAAATGCCTTATTTTTGTCTCAAACAGTAACGGTTATATGAAACCAATCAGTTGTATTCAAAGTTTTATCGTTTTCACCTTACCCGGAATAACCGTCAGCCGCACCGTCCCATCCCCCTCTATCTCCACTTTCTGGTATCTGGCCTCCACCACCACCTTACCATCGGTGCCATCAGTCCCCATTGACAAGCATTCTCCTCGAATACACAATAACCGCCGACGGGAGGACAGATGTTCCTATAACAAGGAGGAACCACGATACGCTCACCCCGACTTCAGCCCCATTTCAGCCCCATCCGGAAAGGACGGACATCGCCTATCTCCTCCAGTCTCTTCCGTCTTTTCTCCTCCTCATTCCGTTTCAGTAACAGGTTCATTTCCTCCGCACGCCGCCCGGCCTCTTCCTTCAATCTCTTCACCGCAGAGTCAAAATCCTCCTCACCAGCCTCAGGATTATTACAGGCGATATATCGTTTCCTCTTTCCTTTCTCCACATGATAATAACTCCCTTGCCCGTCCATCACCACGATGCTCCGGTCTGCCAGACGACCACAGCACCAATACACCTCCTCGTCATCCCCTTCCAGCAGACAAGCGAAAACATCGAACACGGTAGACCATACAGGATCCGCCAACTTGCAGGATTTCGGGACACGATAGTCCGGTATCTTCAGATAAAAGCCATAAAAACATAGACTGTCCTTATGCAGCCCCGCGCATGGAAGCATACGCCTTCCGTGTGCGGCTATGAAAGGTCTCTCCCACTTTCAGCAATTCCACGCTACCGTAAGAGCACACCACCGGCTTCTCCCGATAAGTCCTGTCCGTTTTCAAGTCGATGTAAGCATCCGTACCATCATTGCCCGTAACGGCCAGAAGCTCCCCTTTCAGGAATCGCAACCTCCGGCAGCGGTCTATGATGATCTTCGGCTTTCCATTATCGTCCACCACCCCTGTACGGCCATCTTCCAAACAAACCGCCGCCCGGTCCGCACAGGTGTCGAACACTTCCTTGTATCGAGGCATCACTGTCACTCTGTTTCTACGCCTCAGTCCCCACAATCCGCTACATCGGTCATGGAAAGCTTTCAGAACAGAGAGTGCATTCCGCCCCTCTTCCTGATCAGACAAATTCCGGTTCCTGATCGCATCCAGCAACTGTCCATGGGTCATCACCATTTCCCATTCTTCCTCCCGCCTGCCTTCCTCCAAGAGCGAACACGCCACGGACAGCCCGTTTTCCGCTCTTTTCCGAGAAAAGGTGTCACCCAGTATCCGCCCCTCGAACATCGCTTCCCCAGTCCCGCTCACGGACGGGCAAACCGAATATCCGGTGCAACCCCACATTATCTATCAGCATACAGGATTCCTTATCACCCGATTTCCGTAATCCCCTCCCCACCTGTTGCAAGTATTTCGCCAGTGAAAGCGTGGGACGAGCCAGCTGCACGAACTCCACATCGGGACAGTCGAAGCCTTCGGAAAAGATATCCACATTGACCAGCACCCTGATCCTTCCCTGTCTGAAGCCCTCTACCAGTTCCCTACGCTCCGAAGCAGGCGTTGCTGTCGATAGCCACAGCCGACACTCCGTGTGCATTGTAACAGGCGGCTATCTGACGGGCATGGGCTATACTGACGGCATACACCATTCCTTTTTTCCCCGGCGGCATACCTCTCGACGCTCTCGTACAACCGCCGGATGCTGACCTGACGGTTCAACACCTCATTCATTTCCTTCACCTGATAATCTCCGTCCACCCCACGTTTCTTCAACGAATCTTATTATCTGTTGCTCCCTGCTGTCCGCACGGATAGACACGTAGTCGAAAGCCGACAGCCAGCCTTTCCCGATGAATTCCGCGATGCTCCACGAAGTTATCAGCGCATCAAACAAATCCGTGAAGCCCTTGCCGTTCAGCCGGCAGGGAGTGGCGGTCATGCCCAGTTTCCTCGCCTCCGGATATCTCTTCCAAAGCTCCCTGTAAGTCTCCGCCAGTGCATGATGCGCCTCGTCAATGACAATCAATCCGGGAGCTTCCCCTATATTCTTCCAGTTACGGGACAACCACTGGATGGAGAATACCCGCACCCTTCCGGATTCTTCCGGCATACTGTCTTTCCCCGTCTTTCCGTTCTTTCCCGTTTTGTCCGGTTCTTTTTCCCATTCCATACCGGGCTGCGGTTTCCTCTATCTGCTCCACCAGCTCTCTGCGATGCGCCACAATCCACACCCGCGTACCGGTACCGATACCACAGAGAAACTCTTTCACCACCGCTGCCAGCAGATGTGTCTTTCCTGTGCCTGTAGGCATTTTGTACCATGACACTCCGATGGAACTCCCACTCCTTAAAGAGCCTGAGCTTCATCTCCTGCTGGTAGTCACGAAGACCATCGTTCTTGCAATACATCATGGTGCGGATGCCGGTCGCCACCGACAACAAAAGAGAGAAAGGCTGCATGCATCATCGCACACAGCCTATAGTGAATATTCTATCTTTATGAATTCATTTTTATCAGCAGCTTGCTAGTTGATATCGTAAATATTTGATATCGCAAACCGTTCCGCCACTGAATTTAATACGAAACCGATGACAGGGGCTATTTTTCTATGAGCCAGTCGCCCAACGTATGCTCCTCCGCATCAAAGCTGATGCCCACTTTCACCACAGGCAGTCCGCTGAGGGTAAAACGTCGGGATTAGTTTTTCAAATTTTATCTGAGACATGGCGGCATCGGCATCCTTGCCTAGTTTCAGTTCAATGACATACAAGGTATCGGCAGTGCGCATCACCACGTCCACACGTCCCTTCGGGGTACGGACTTCCACATCCACATACATTCCGAAAAGAGAGAAGATGATGTAGAACAACTGCTGGTAATGCCCTTCATAATTCGTGTTATCGCAATAAGGAACGGTGGAGAGAAACTCCTGAAGCAGACGCAAGGCTCCATCCATATCGCCCAAGCGTATCGCACCATACATACGGCCTATGGTAGTAAGCCCCATATCGGTATTGTAAGCCAGATAGTTCGGCAACAGACTCTGCATCAGTCCCACCCGTATCTCCCTGTTCGGAATATCCAGCGTGTAAAGCTCGGTATATTTATCATAGTCCTTTATCGTGACATAGCCGCTCTGATAGAGCAAAGGCGTAATAGTTGTCATCCGCTCGGTAGGGGCATCAAAACTGGCAGCCATAGCCTGCATGCTGTGTCCCACTTCAGAGGGAAGAACATGGAACTTGCGCAGCATCTCTATCAGATAGGTGGGCGTGCCGCTGCCAAACCAATAAGAGTTTAACTTGCCATCTTCGAAAGCATTCAGCAGGCTGAACGGATTAAAAACATCTGGCGAAGGCCAGGTGAAATGATAGCCGTCATATTTCTCTTGCAGTTTCAGTAGGGTATCTTCTTTGCTCATCTCCTGCGAAAGGGCAAAGCGTTCTATATACCCGCCCATCTGTTCCAACATTTCCTCTTTAGTGATACCGCAAATGGCAGCGTAGGGCTCGTCCATGCTAATATTCTTGATATTGTTCAGCTCGCTGAAAATGCTGAGCTGGGAAAACTTGGTGATGCCGGTTAGGAACACAAAGCGCAGATAAGGGTCGCACGCCTTCAACGGACTGTAGAAATTACGCATCACATTACGCAGGACGGGGAGGTTCTCATCCTCGTGCACCACATCCAGCAAGGGTGCGTCATATTCGTCAATAAGGACTACCACCTGGCGGCCGGTCTGCTCATAGGCACGCATGATGAGTGTCTTCATCCTGTCATTGAGAGTGACCGCCCTTTCCGGCTTCCCGTATATTTTCTCATGTTCAAAGAGCTGCACATCCAGCATGCTTTCCAATGTTTCCTTGTCCACATGCTTGGCCAAGCTCATGTCAAAGTGAAGCACCGGGTATTCCGTCCACTCGGTTTCCAGCTTTTCGATGGCAAGTCCCTTGAAAAGGTCTTTCTTTCCGGTAAAATAGCAGTGTAGCGTAGAGGTCAGCAACGATTTTCCGAACCGTCGGGGGCGGCTCAGAAAATAATATTTGGAAGCACCGTATGCCATCCGGTAAACATATTCCGTCTTATCTATATAGAGATAATCCTTGTTGATGATTTCCTCAAAAGTCTGTATCCCTATCGGGCATCTCTTCAATGACTGTTGCTTCATGGCGCGCTACTTTTTCTGATTGTACTACAAAGGAACAAAATCTAACCGAAAATCCTAACCGAATGCTCTTTTTTATTATTTCAGATGGACTTAAAGACAAGACCTCCGAGAAGTATTTCCCATTATTCAACTCGGCTACAAGATTTACATAGTCTTTCCAAAAACTAATACTCAAAACCTACCAATTGCAATG
>ENA-OQCD01000565-OQCD01000565.1-human-gut-metagenome-genome-assembly--contig:-NODE-565-length-10498-cov-3.092566_pt1 | contig 10498 bp, 10 predicted proteins | sample MGYA00242755_ERZ504571 | MGnify/ENA primary metagenome ERZ504571 (study PRJEB26092, sample SAMD00036274) | human gut metagenome | host: Homo sapiens | study: EMG produced TPA metagenomics assembly of...
TGATGCCGCCAAAACTGCTGGAGACAACGGGCGCAAGCTACCGCAACATCTACTTTGCCTCCGGCAGTGAGGCCGGCAAGTTTGCACTGAACATCATGGCCTTCCCCACCACTTACGTTTTTTGATCGGGACGGCAACGTTGTGGGGCAGCCCCTGCTTGGCGGCATCGACAAGGAAGAAAACCTTGCCGCTCTGCAAAAAAATATCGACGCCGCCCTTGCCAAGGACAGCGCCAAATAAACCTTTCTCCCCTGCCGCCTTCGGGCGGCTTTTTTATTTGCGGTGTGCATTGCCATGCACGCCCGGGTGCGGACGAATACGCTGGGGCAGAAGCATACTTTTACCAGCAAAGGAGCGTATCTCCATGAAAAACACCGGCATTCTACGCATTCAGGCTTTCGGTGCCCGTCAGTCCTCGCCCATCGAGGGTGTTCTCGTCACCGTGTCCGGCAACGGCTTTACCGCTCAGCGTATCACCGACGAGACCGGCACCGCTGCCGACCTTTCCATTGAAGCCCCCTCCTGTGCGCTGTCCCTGCAGGAGGACAACACCATCCGACCCTATGCCGTTGTGGACCTGACTGCCGCAAAGGCAGGCTTCCGCACCGTGCGCATTCAGGGTGTGCAGATCTTTGCCGGGCAGGTCACACTGGCCCAGCCGGAGATGATCCCCGAGACCGAAGGGGATCGCGAGTGGTAAACCCGCCCATAGTCATCCCGGAACATTCACTGTTCACCGGCGATGGCGGCAGCGGCCCGGACCCCATGGAGAACTGCGTGCCCCGGGTGCTGGACAGAGTCATCATTCCCAAAAACATCACGGTGCATCTGGGCAAGCCTGCGGCATCCGCCCGCAATGTGACTGTCTCCTTCCGGGATTATATCGCCAATGTTGCATCCAGCGAAGTCTACCCTACCTGGCCGGAGCAGGCCCTGCGGGCCAACATCCACTGCCAGATCTCGCTGGCACTCAACCGCATCTACACCGAGTGGTACCCCAGCAAGGGCTACACCTTCAACATCACCAACTCCACCAGCTACGACCAGTACTATGTGCATGGCCGCACCGTGTTCGATGTGATGGTGCGCATCACCGACGACATCTTCAACACCTATATCCGCAGACCGGCACCGTAAACCCCTACTACTCTGAATACTGCGACGGTAAATCGGTCACCTGCCCGGGTCTCAAGCAGTGGGGCACCGTAACGCTGGCCAATCAGGGCCGTAACGCCTTGCAGATCCTGAAGTATTACTACGGCAACGACATCGAGATCATCCGCACCTCGAACATCCAGTCCATCCCCCAGAGCTACCCCGGTTCGCCCATCCGGCAAGGCGACAGCGGCACAGCGGTGTTCACCCTGCAACGCCAGCTGAACCGCATCACCAAGGACTATCCCTTCCTCGGCCTGCTGACTGTGGACGGCGTGTTCGGGGCCAAGATGGCCGCCACGGTCAGGGCGTTCCAGAGGCAGTTCAACCTGACCGCCGACGGCGTAGTCGGACGACAGACATGGTACAAGATCAGCTATATCTATGTGTCGGTCAAGGATCTTGCGGAGCTGACCAGCGAGGGCGAGGTGTCCAGCGGCACTCTCTCGGACGGCACATGGGGCGGCACCGTACTGCGCACCGGCTCCACCGGCAGCGCAGTGGAACAGCTGCAGTTCTGGCTGAATACGCTGGCACAGTATGAGTCTTCCATCCCATCGTTAACAGTGGACGGCGTTACGGCACTGGAACGGCCAACACGGTGCGGGCCTTCCAGCGCAAATACGGCCTGACCGTGGACGGCGTGGTGGGCCGTGACACATGGACCGCACTGTACGACCAGTTCCGCAGCATCCAGTCCGACAACGGCACCCCCAATGCCTACCCCGGCACCGCCCTGCGGGAGGGTGCAAGCGGACAGAATGTGCGGCTGGTGCAGTTCTGGCTCAAGATCGCGCGCACGGTGTACTCGAACCTGAACAACATCACGGTGGACGGCAAGTTCGGCAGTGCCACCACAGCGGCAGTCAAGCGGTTCCAGACCTACTTTGGCCTGACCAGCGACGGTGTGGTGGGCCGCACGACATGGAACAAGCTATACGAGGTGTACAACGACATCGCCAACAAGCTGCTGTCGTCCAGCCTGCGCCCCGGCGAGTACCCGGGCGTGCTGCGCAAAGGCTCTTCCGGCACAGCGGTGCGGGAGCTGCAGTTCTACCTCTACCTCATGAGCGCCTACGAGAGCAGCATCCCGGCCATTGGCATCGACGGACAGTTCGGTGCTTCCACCGAAGCTGCCGTGCGGGCCTACCAGCGCTTTGCGAGGCTGATTGTAGATGGCATCGTGGGACGTACCACATGGAACAGCCTGTACGACAAGGCGTCCACTCTGCGGACATCCGGGCCGGTGGTCACCCTGAAACGCCTGCCCTACCCCGGTACCCCGCTCACAGTGGGGTCTTCCGGCAGTGCAGTGCTCTACTACAGCCTGCTTTTGCAGCGCATTGCCTACTACTTTACCAGCGTGGAGGCCCCGCCCCTCTCCGACCAGTACACCGACGAGACTGCCGCCGCCACCCGCAGCGCACAGGAGCTGCTGGGCCTGCCCGAGACCGGCATTGCGGATGCCGACACATGGACAGCTGTGGAAGCGCTGAGCCTGCAGCTCGCCGCCGAAATGCCCAACCCCGACCGCAGCATCGGGCATGGCCCGGTCTACCCGGGCCGGGCCATCGGCGCGGGCAGCGTGGGGCCGGACGTGGCGCAGGTGGAGACATGGCTGAACGGGCGTTCCTGCCTGTACTGCACCGAGGGCTATGTGACCGAGAACCGCCGCTTCGGCCCGGAAGAGACTGCCGCCGTCCGGCTGGCACAGCAGCGGGCCGGGCTGCTGGTGACCGGCACCGTGGACCGCGGAACATGGGCCGCGCTGCAGGCCCAGAGCTGCCCACACTGCAGCAAGGAGGAATGAGCGATGGCACGACTTCTGATCTACGATGCCTACGAGAACAAGGTATACACCTATGCAAACCTGAACGAGAACGACCCCATGCCCTACAGCACCGGCACCACCCTGCGGGTGCGGGAATTCCGTGGCAAATCCGCCAGCCCCACCCTGTGGACCACCATTGCGGCCATGGAAGCGTGGAACCTGACCCGCCGCAAGTACGGCAAGGGCATCCCGGTGGGGTATGCCTTCCGCCGCATCTGGGAGGGCGGCCACGGCACCCGCAGCCAGCACTACGCGGGCGTATCCTTTGACGTGGGCCAAAGCCTGACCCAGACCGCCCGCACGGCCATCTACAACGCAGCCCGGGGCACCGGGGCATGGGGCTATGTGGAGCCGCTGAGCCAGACCCCCACATGGGTGCACATGGACCGCCGCTACGGCACGCCCGCCTGCAGCGGCACCACAGCAGGCTACCCCACCCTGAGGCGGGGAAGCCGCGGCTGCTATGTGATGATTCTGCAGGACGCGCTTTCCACGCTGGGCTACCAGACCGGGAGCCGCATCGACGGCATCTTTGGTGCCCGGACGGAGGAAGCGCTGAAAGGCTTCCAGCGGCGCACGAGCCTGCGTGTGGACGGTGTGTGCGGCTGCAACAGCTGGAAAAAGATCAGCACCGCCGTCATCGGCGTGGGACGGACAAAAACGACGATCGATTGATAAACCCTCTCAGTCTCGCTTCGCTCGCCAGCTCCCCCGAAAGGGGGAGCTCTTTTGCATCTGATGGTTTGCACTCATAAAGCTCGCCCTTCGGGAGAGCTGGCACGGCGTCAGCCGTGACTGAGAGGGTTTTCTTCCCGTGAAACATCCTTCGCTTCCCATCACCGAAAGTTGAAACTTTCTCCCGCATCTGCCCTTTTCGTTGCGCGGTTTGGAAAAACGTGCTAAAATAGCTCTATTATTAAAATGGTTCATGTTGAAAACAAGAGGATTTGAGGGGTATTGTATCATGGAATTTTCCAAACGACTGGACTTGTTCGGCGACGAGATCTTCGCCGCACTGAACGAACGCAAGGTAGCTCTGGAAGCTCAGGGCCGTACCATTTATAATCTGAGCGTCGGCACGCCGGACTTTGCGCCCGCCGAGCACATCCGCAAGGCCATGATGGATGCCGCTGCCGACCCGCAGAACTGGAAGTACAGCCTGCGCGACCTGCCTGAGCTGCTGGATGCCGTGTGCGGCTACTACAAGCGCCGCTTCGGCGTAGAGATCACGCCGGATCAGGTGGCCAGCTGTGCGGGCAGTCAGGAGGGCGTGGGCCACATTGGTATGGTGCTGTGCGACGAGGGCGACACCGTGCTGCTGCCCACTCCCTGCTACCCGGTGTTCATTGCGGGCAGTCTGCTGGGCGGCGCAAAGCCGTGGTATTACCCGCTGACCAAGGAGCACGGCTTCCTGCCTTATGTGAAGGACATCCCGGAGGATGTGGCCCGCAAGGCAAAGTATATGATCGTCTCCCTGCCCGCAAACCCGGTGGGCAGCGTCGGCTCCCCGGAGCTGTACGCCGAACTGGTGGCCTTTGCCAAAAAGTATGACATTCTCATCATCCACGACAACGCCTACAGCGACATTATCTTTGACGGGGCCGTGGGCAACAGCTTCTTCAATACGCCGGGTGCCATGGATGTGGGCGTGGAGTTCTTCAGCCTGTCCAAAAGCTTCAACGTCACCGGTGCCCGCATCAGCTTTCTTGTAGGCCGGAGAGACGTGGTAGCTGCCTTCAAGAAACTGCGCGGCCAGATCGATTTCGGCATGTTCCTGCCGGTGCAGAAAGCGGCCATCGCCGCCCTGACCGGCCCGCTGGACATGGTAAAAACGCAGTGCGGCCTGTACCAGCAGCGCCGCGACGCTCTGTGCGGCGGCTGCGTTCCATTGGCTGGAATGTGCCGGACAGTCACGGCAGCATGTTCGTGTGGGCACCCATCCCGGCAAAGTACGCAAAGAGCATGGACTTCTGTCTTGACCTTGTGGAAAAGAGCGGTGTGCTGTGCACGCCGGGTTCCAGCTTTGGCCCGCTGGGCGAAGGCTACGTGCGCTTTGCCCTCACCCTGCCGCCAGAGCGCATTGCCGAGGCAGTGCAGTCCATCAAGCAAGCGGTATCCTGAACTAAAAAATAACGGGAACGTCCATGCGGCGTTCCCGTTATTTTTATGCGTTCACAATATTCTCTCCCGCGCATCCAGCCATGTGCGCAGGTTGTTGGCAGTAATATCCATCAGCCGCTGCAGGGCTTCGTTGGTGGCCCACGCGATGTGCGGTGTCAGCAGGGCATTCGGCAGGCCGCGCAAAGGGCTTGCCTGCGGCAGCGGTTCAGTGCCAAAGGCATCGGCACCGTAAAAGCCAAGCTTCCCGTTTTCAGCGCATCGGCCACGGCCTGCTCGTCCACCAGTGCACCGCGCGCAGTATTCAGCAAGATCATGCCGGGCTTTGCCTTGGCAAGGGTGGCCGCGTTGATCAGCCCCCGTGTTGCAGGTGTTGCCGGGCAGTGCAGGCTGAGCACATCGCTGCGGGCAAGCAGGGTGTCAAGATCCACGAATTCCACACCGTCGGCTTTGTACTCCGGCCGAACGGTGCGGGTGCACACCAACACCTCCATCCAAAGCTTGGCAATGCGGGCGGTCTGCCGGCCAATGCTGCCGTAGCCATAGATGCCAAAGGTCTTGCCCAGCAGTTCCACCTGCGGCAGCAGACCGTAGGCCGCAGGCTCCTCGGTGCGCCATTGGCGTCCTGCACAAGGCGATGGTAACGGTCGGCGCACTGGCAGATGGCCAGCAGCAGGCTGAAGGTCATCTGTGCCACACTGTAAGTAGAATAGCCCGGCACGTTGGCTACCGGCACGCCATGTCGGCGGCAGGCCTTCAGATCAAGGTTATCCGTGCCGGTGGCAATGATGCCCACCCACCTGAGCTTCGGACACTGGGCCAGAACGGCTTCGTCGATGCGGCACTTATTCAGGAACACGATCTCCGCATCCCCGATGCGCGGCACCACCTCTTCCTGCGCGGTGCGCCCATAGCGGGTGATGTCCGGCACAAGCGCCTTCACACCCGACCAGTCCAGATCTCCCTGCTGTATGGCATAATCTTCCAAAACAACTGCTTTCATTTCAACTTCCTCACTTTCACATCATACGGGATACAGTGCCAGCACGGTGCCCTGCGGACTTTCGCGGCTTTCCAGCGCGGCATAGCCTCGAGCCAGCAGGATGGCAATGTGCACCCGGTCAGCCAGCGGGAGCCATACCGGCGGCACATTCTGCGCAAGCACCCGGCCTGCAGCAGGAAACACGGTGCCAGACTGTCCAGCGGACGGATAGCCCGCAAAGCAAACCCCTGACGCAGATACAGCGGGATCAGCTCTTCTGCCGCACATTCCACCACGGCCCACCGTGCCCGCTGCCGGGCAAGAAACTCCTGCCGGGCAGCAGCCGCAGCCAGCAGCGGCGCAAGGGTCTCGGCGGCATGGCCGTCCGGCCCGGCTGCCGGGGTCAAAAAATATCCGCCTGACGTGCGGTTCCAGCCCAGAAAGCGGCGCAGCGCAGCCGCCGCTGCCACATTGGCATCCATGGGCAGCAGGATGCACCCGGCTCCCGGCACACCGCGTGTACTGTACACGCCCCACACCTCGCCTACCGTCAGCATCCGCAGCACCTCGCTGCGCGGACGGTACACACTGCTCACTTCGCTCTGCGCCAGCCGGCAGAATTCCTCCGCCGAAAGCCGCCTTACCTGCCGCGTGCGCGGCGGATCACAAACCTGGATCATTTGGTTTCCCCCATTCTTTTTCAGTATGCATCCAGCATACCGGACCGGGGGCGAGAATCGGCGCGAAACAGGGCCGCTCTTTTTGTTTTACAGATCCAGCGTTACATCCTCGCTCAGCACCTGACCAATGGGCTTTGCAATGCACAGGTCGGCTTCCGCATCTGCCCCGGTGGGCTGCATATTGATAACCACCAGATGGCCGCCCCGGAAGTACCGGATCAGTCCTGCCGCCGGGTACACCACAAGGCTTGTGCCGCCGATAATCAGGGTATCCGCATGGCGGATGGCGTTCACCGCGCCGGACAGCACCTCCTCGTCCAGCCCTTCTTCATACAGCACCACATCCGGCTTGACGATGCCGCCGCACTCGGTGCAGCGGGGCACACCGGTGCTGTTGGCAATGAAATCCACATCGTAGAACTTACCGCAGCGGGTGCAGTAGTTGCGCAGGGTGCTGCCGTGCAGCTCGTACACCGTGCGGCTGCCTGCCGCCTGATGCAGGCCGTCGATGTTCTGGGTGACGACCGCTTTCAGCCTGCCCTCCCGTTCCAGCTTTGCCCAGCCGCAGGTGGGCCGCGTTGGGCTTTGCCCCCTTCACGATGAGCTTATCGCGGTAAAAACGGTAAAACTCCTCCGGGTTCTCCTCCCAGAAGGTATGGCTCAGGATGGTTTCCGGCGGGTAGGCGTACTTCTGATGATAAAGTCCGTCCACGCTGCGGAAGTCCGGGATGCCGCTCTCGGTGGAAACGCCCGCCCCGCCAAAGACACGATGCTGCTGCTTTTGGCAATGATCTCTTCCAATGCCTGTACCATAACAAAAAACGCCCCTTTCGCCGGATGTACATTTGTGTTAAGATAGCTTCAGTATAACACAAACTCACAGGAAAGGAAGCGCAACTTTTGAACGTCTGGTATGTGAACAGCATTCTGGGAACCTTCCGGCTGGAAGAGGAAAACGATGCCATCTGCGGGCTGACCCTCTGCCCGGACGGCGTACCGGAACTGGAACCGCTGCCCCGCAAGGTGTGCGAGACACCGCTTTTACAGGAAGCCGAGGAGCAGCTGAACGAATATTTTGCCGGGGCGCGCAGGGAATTCGATCTGCCGCTGGCCCCCAAGGGCACCCCCTTCCAGAAGGCCGTCTGGGCCGAGATGAACAAGATCCCCTACGGTGAGACCCGCACCTACGGCCAGCTGGCCGCCGCTGTTGGCAAACCCAAGGCCAGCCGTGCCGTGGGCGGTGCCTGCCACTGCAACCCCATCGCCATCCTTCAGCCCTGCCACCGGGTGGTAGGCAGCACCGGCAAGCTCACCGGCTACGCCTATGGCGTGGAGATGAAGCAGTATTTGCTGGAGCTGGAACAGCAGGAGTAATTTTATGATCGGAATGCCCTCCGCGTTCGCTCTGGGCATTTTTCAGCGGAAAATTTATTTTTATATTTGTGTTTCAGAAAAGCCTGCGGGCTTTTCTGAAACACTTTTTCACCGTAGGGTCGCTGTGGGAAACTTCATCATACACAAAAGAGCCATTGCACATCCATTTTGTGCAACGGCTCTTTATTTTTCACTCCGTTTTACTGTGCACTGTAAATGCTGCCCATCGTCCAGGAATTATCCGCGCTGTACTTGGCGTGGTTGCGCAGGTAGGTGACCCATGCGCCGTAGCCGTTGCCTGCAGAGAGATGCACGCCATCCGGCGCTGCAAGCATCTCCTTCAGGTTGCCCTCGCCGTCGGCAAGGGTCTCCCACAGGTCAAGGTAAACGCATCCCTTGCTGGCGGCCAGCTGAGCCAGTTGTTCGTTCACACCGCGCAGCACATCCGATGCAAGGCCGGGCTTTTCAGCAGCTGCCGAGGGTCGCACCGGCGGGATAGACTGCACGTAGATCACGCAGTCCTCGCCCAAAGCCTCGCGCAGCATATCCAGCATCTGGCCATAGTAGGCAAGGAAGCGATCCGAAGCGCCCAGCGTGGTGAGGGTGTTAGTGCCCAGCAGGATATACAGCTTCTTGGGCCGGGCAGCGGCCAGCACATCCAGCGCTACCTCCTGCCCGCGGGTGGGGCTTTTGACTGCGCTGCGGTTCACAATGGCATCCGGGCCAACGCCGGTATAGCCGCAGATGAGTGCCCCGTCCAGATTGATCTGGTAATCCGAGAAGCCCACCGTCAGACTGTCGCCCAGAAAGGCTGCGTCCGCAAAGTAGCTCAGGTCCACCTGCCCGCAGCTGGGCTGGCGGATGACGCTGGCATCATAGGCTTTGACGGTGTAGGCCCCAGCGCTCTGCTTTGCAGGGCCAAAGTTCTCCAGTGTGACGGCCTGCTCACCGGTGCTGCCATCCTGTGCAGTACTGCTGCTATCCGCTTCGCCCTGCATGGGCAGCGGTGCCAGAATGTTCTCGGCAATGCCGCTGGCGTTGGTGGACGGGGTATCGTCCGCGCCCTCTGCGCCCTTTTCCAGAATGGCCGTGATGGCGTAGGATACCAGCAAAATGGCGACCACTGCGCCCAGAAAGCGCAGCTTGCCGCTGACTGTACCGCGCCGTGCCCGGCGCGGCGCAGAATGATACTCGTGTGAAATGCCCATGGTTTTTCCAGCTTTCTCCATTTTTCCCGCACAGAAGGGGGTTTTATCCGCCCGGGGCTGTGCGTTTTTTTATTTTATCATAATTTTTTTGCCTGTGCAACCAATTAGGTCTTGCATACAACAGGCAAAACAGGTACAATAAGGATGTGGTAATTTTGCACATTTTACAAAAGGGTGTGCACATGCCGCAAACTTTTTTTGTATCACTTGCAGCATCCGGTTTGTTTGCCGCACGGTCTGCGGGCAGTGCAGGGCCTTTAGACCAAACCCCACTCTGGCGGCGCGGAAGCCGGAACCTGCAGCGATGTACAAATGATAAGAATGAAATTTGCAAAAGGAGGTACTCATGGCCAAGAATGTGATCATTGGTCAGAGCGGCGGCCCTACCGCCGTGATCAACTCCAGTCTGGCAGGCGTGTACAAAGCCGCCTGCAGCCTGGGTGCAGACAAGGTGTACGGCATGAAATACGGCATCGAAGGTCTGCTCAAGGAAGAAATGCTGGAGCTGAACGTCCTGCTGGACGACCGCATGAGCATTGAACTGCTCAAGCGCACGCCTTCCAGCTACCTTGGCAGCTGCCGTTACAAGCTGCCGGAGCCGGATGTGGACTCCACACCCTTCATCAAACTGTTCACCCTGTTTGACAAGTACGACATCTGCGCGGTGTTCTACATTGGCGGTAACGACTCCATGGACACCATCGCAAAGCTTTCCCGCTACGGTGAGCGCGTGGGCAGCAGCGTGCGGTTCATCGGTGTGCCCAAAACCATCGACAACGACCTGTGCCTGACCGACCACACCCCCGGCTACGGCTCTGCCGCCAAGTACATTGCCACTATTTTAAAGGAAGTCATCCGGGATTCCTCCGTGTATGACATCCGCAGCGTGACCGTGGCCGAGATCATGGGCCGACATGCGGGCTGGCTTGCCGGTGCGGCCTGCCTTGCGGGCGGCGATGACTGCGAAGGCCCGGATTTGATCCTGCTGCCGGAGGTGCCCTTCGATCAGGACAAGTTCCTTGCCAAGGTGGACGAGCTGCAGCGCCGCAAGTCCAATGTGATCATTGCGGCCAGCGAGGGCGTAAAGACCGCCGACGGCACTATCTGTGCGATCTGGTGTCCACCGCAGGCCAGCTGGATGCCTTTGGCC
>ENA-OQCD01000566-OQCD01000566.1-human-gut-metagenome-genome-assembly--contig:-NODE-566-length-10486-cov-1.534801_pt1 | contig 10486 bp, 10 predicted proteins | sample MGYA00242755_ERZ504571 | MGnify/ENA primary metagenome ERZ504571 (study PRJEB26092, sample SAMD00036274) | human gut metagenome | host: Homo sapiens | study: EMG produced TPA metagenomics assembly of...
CCTCGTTTAGTTCCACCATTCCCGGTACAATCAGGCGTGTCATTGCCAGCAAAGCCTTAACATTAGTATCTATGACAATATCCCACTCATCCAGACTACCTTCCTGTTCTTTATCCGTACCGATAACCAACCCAGCATTATTCACCAGTATATCAATGGATTGCCATTCCTTGGGTAATGATTCCAAAGCAGACGTTGCCGCCTTACGGTCGCGCACGTCAAAAGGAAGCAAATATATTTCCGTTACCATATTTGCTTTTCTAATTCTTCTTTCAATGCACTCAGTTTATTTACGTTACGAGCATTTAAATCAAACTTGCTCCCTGTGAAGCAAACTTGCGAGCGCATCCGGCACCGATACCGCTGGAAGCTCCTGTAATAAAAACAATTTTATCCATTTTATTATTTCGATTTATTAAAGAACTTACTGAAAAATAGTATTTGATAGTCTATGGCATTATTCCAATACCTGCCTGTATGCCCGCCCGGACGGATGATAAAGTCATGATTTATTTTCTTCTTCAACAGTTTTTCGTGTACAGCCTTATTCACTTCCAGAAAGAAATCATCACAACCGCAATCTATTATAACAGCCAAATCACCATTCTTTATCTTATCCAACTGATTAATTACCGTATGTTCGTCCCATCTCTGCTTGTTGCTCGCTTCTTCACCTAATTGCTTCTTCATCTCCCAATTATTGGGAAACGGACGGATATCTAAACCTCCACTCATACTACCTCCTCCTCCAAAGACATCTTTATGACGGATGGATAACCATAAACTTCCATGACCACCCATACTTAACCCGGTGACAGCACGTCCCCCTCTCTCCGCTTTCGTAGTAAAATTCTTATCAATATAGTTCACCAATTCTTTTGACACGAATGTTTCATAACGGTACTCCTTGTTCAAAGGGCTGTCCCAATACCAACTGTTCTTCCCGTCCGGACAAACAAAAATGATTCCTTCCTTATCAGCTATCCGAGGTAATTCCGGTTTTATCCCGAGCCATGTTCCCGCATTGCCCCCATATCCGTGAAGCAGATAAAGTACGGGACATTTTTCACCTGCCATGGCTTTATCCGGACAGATGGTAATTACCTGAACCTCCTTATTCATTGCGTCACTATGTACCGACAAAGTATCCACCTTAGCTGCCTGCATTCCTACAGACAAACACCAGCTTCCTATCAAAAAAGCCCAATATTTTTTTTTCATGTATATAAAAAATTACCCGATGTAAAGGTACAATATAATTTGCAATTTAGTTGCATCTTCTTTCCGCTATCTTTGTTGTCATAAATAAAAAAGAAACAATGAAAAAAATAAAAATTAGAATCAGTTTTCAATGAATTCACTTTAATGGGAATAGCTGTATCAGGAGCATTCTATCTAGGAGAATACTGGGAAGGTATTGCCGTTATTCTGTTCTATCTCATAGGTGAATGGTTCCAACACAAAGCTGTACACAAAGCACGCAGCGACATCAAAGCATTATTGGATGTACGTCCCGAAACAGCCACTGTAATATATAACAACACATATAAAATAACAGTACCGGAAAAAGTACAGCCAGGAGAAACCATTGAAGTAAAAGTTGGAGAAAAAGTACCTCTAGACGGATTTTTGCTGGAAGATTCCGCTTCATTTAATACGGCCGCCCTAACCGGAGAAAGTGTTCCCCGGACTCTATATAAACAAGAAGAAGTTTTAGCAGGAATGATCGCTTCAGATAAGGTGGTACGAATCAAAGTAAACAAACCGTATGATCAAAGTACGTTAGCACGTATCCTCACTTTAGTACAAGATGCAGCAGAAAGAAAAGCCCCTGCCGAATTATTTATCCGCCGTTTTGCACGAATTTATACACCGATAGTGACAGGACTGGCGATACTAGTTGTCATACTCCCCTATTTTATACTCTCTGATAAAACCTGAATTCATTTTTTGTTTTTGATGATTGGTTCTATCGGGCTTTAGTATTCCTAGTCATATCATGTCCTTGCGCATTAGTGGTCAGCATTCCATTAGGATACTTTGGAGGTATTGGTGCCGCATCTCACAAAGGGATTCTTTTCAAAGGGGGTAATTATCTAGATGCCATAACCCAAATAAACACCGTAGTATTCGATAAAACCGGAACACTCACCCAAGGTGTATTCAGTGTTCAGGCAATATCGGCAGCCGAAGGTGTTTCGCAAAAGGAACTGCTTCAACTTATCGCCTCTATAGAGAGTTTCAGCAATCATCCTATCGCAAAAGCCATTGTCAAATATGCGGAAGAACAAAGTATATCTCTTAACTCGTCACTGAGAATCACTGAATTTGCCGGATATGGAATAAAAGCCGTAACAAACGGTAAAGAAGTATATGTAGGAAATGCACGGTTATTATCAAAATACGGCATCTCTTTTCCCTATGAAATCAGCGACATGACAGAAACAATCGTGTTATGTGCAATGGAAAACAAATATTTGGGATATCTTTCATTGGCGGATACACCAAAACCAGATGCTGTACAAGCCATCCGCGAACTGAAAGACTTAAATATTAATAATATTCAAATATTATCGGGAGACAAACAGACAATTGTTTCTAATTTAGCCGAAAAGATAGGTGTCACACATGCTTTCGGCGATTTACTACCCGAAGGTAAAGTAGCACATTTAGAACAATTAAAAGCAAATTTTGAAAATCGTGTAGCTTTTGTAGGAGACGGTATCAATGATACTCCCGTACTGGCACTCAGCGATGTTGGGATTGCATGGGTGGTCTAGGCTGTGACGCTGCTATAGAGACTGCGGATGTAGTGATACAAACAGACCAACCCAGTAAAGTAGCGGAAGCTATAAAAATAGGAAAACAGACCCATCGCATTGTATGGCAAAATATATCGATGGCATTCGGAGTGAAATTGTTAGTATTGCTATTAGGAGCCGGCGGAACGGCCACTATGTGGGAAGCTATATTTGCAGATGTAGGTCGTAGCTTTACTCGCATTTTTAATGCAATGAGAATACAGAAATGAAAAGAATAAAATGATTTGACCTATGAATGAAACAATCTTATTAAAAAAATTGGAACAGCGGGAAATCAAACCGACAGCCATACGTCTGCTTATTCTAAAAACCATGATGCAGCACAAAGAAGCATTTTCACTGTTGGATTTGGAAAACGAATTGGATACGGTAGACAAATCAACCATCTACCGCACCATAACCCTTTTTTTTAGCCCCATCATCTGAATTCATGGCATTGATGACGGTACAGGATCGTTAAAAATATGCAGTTTGCAGCAATGATTGCAATTGTGAGGTAGACGACCTCCACACTCACTTCTACTGTGAGAACTGTCACCGCACGTTTTGTATGAAAAGTATCCACGTGCCCATCGTGACACTACCTCCCGGATTCACCGTACAAAGTATCAATTATGTCCTGAAAGGTCTATGTTCGGAATGCTCTCATCAGCATGTGTAACTATTGCCAGAAAAGGAAATCACCCCCAAAGCCCAGTTGATATAATCCAATGCAGGATCCGAATTTACTGATCGGATGCCATTCATCTAATTGTCTGTTATTCAAAGCTGTAATATTTTTCTTATATAGTATCCGCCCTTTTTAATGAACATCAATCAAGAAATACAGTATTTTTTATTGGGGAGCAAGAAAACTTCTTAGTCAGCCATTTTCTTACAGGCTCATCATACAGTTTCAGACACAGGCAAGCCAAAAATGACACTCAAAACAAAAAACACCCACAGCTACATACCAAGTTTCTCCCAATGTATAAAGTTTATTCTCAATCAACCATGCGTAGAACAAATACATCAACGGATAATGTACTACATAAACCGGATAGGATATATCTCCCAAGAACTTGCATATCTTTGTAGACTGCTTATCCGTAGTAGTACCCGACGCCCCCAGCCACACAAGAAAAGGAAAAACCACAATTACACAAAAAGCTTCATAAATACCATTCATGCAAATAGGCTCCAATCCTTCCAGATAAGGAACCGAGAACAGCGCAATCAGTATAATAGTACATATCCAAAACGCCCCATTCACCTTCATAGGCTTGAAGTTACGCGACATCAACATACCCAATGAAAATGGGAAAAGCATACGCAAAGTTCCACCTAAGAAATTCACTCCGTCGAGTGTCCATCCCACTCCCATATTCCCATAACCAGACACATTGAAAACAGCGAATGACGCTAATGCCATACCCAGCATCACAACCAGCACAGCCAATGCTTTATTAGATAACCGACGAATGAACAACGCATAAAGAATATTACCTATATACTCAAAAAACAGGGACCAGCAAGGTCCGTTCAACGGAAACATCTCACCATTACCACGAACTTCATATCCCACACCCGGCATGGCAGGAATAAAGAATATTGTACAAAGTAAAGACAACATAATCATGGAAATAGCGACATGCGTTCCATCCCATTGCACACAACCCTGAATACAGAACGTAATAGCTCCCAAAACAGCACCCATAATTACCATCGGATGAAGACGGATCAAACGGCGTTTGAAAAAAGTCTTTCATAGTGAAATTCTTCCCCCAACGGTCATCATACGCATAACCGATAACAAACCCCGAAAGAATAAAAAAGAAATCCACAGCAAGATATCCGTGGTTGAGAGTTTCGATATTGCCGGCACTAGCAAAAGCAAAACCTTCAAATACATGATACCATATTACTATAAGAGCAGCAACTCCTCTCAATCCATCAAGAAGATCATAATGAGGCTTTGTATCAGTAAATGCTGCAGAAGAGTATTTTTTCCATAATAAATTAATAGATTTAATAATTGATTCTTTTTAATTGTTACTAATAATGCTGCAAAGTTACACAACTTAAAGGCTTTTAAATTTGTCCTATGACAAAAAATCAGCAATACATAAATTATTTCTTAGCTCGGAGACGACTAAGTGTGGGAAGTGTTATACCCAAATAAGATGCAATATACCTTAACTTCACCCGTTGGCATATCTGAGGAAACTGTTGTTTAAACTCCTCATATCTTTCCTTTGCTGGCAAAGTCAGCCGTTCTTTGTGAGAACGATGCAACGCCTGTACTCATTTTGATGAATAATCCTCCCCCAATTAGCCAATTCAATATTTAGTCTGAAACAGTCTGGTTAAATCAGACTAATGATATTTTGTAAACAACTACATCTTCAAGCGTTTCCACAAAATTCCTCGCTCGGCTTATTATAGTACAACTCGTCCATACTGAAAACAATACCTCCTTCCCATGAAAAGGAGGTTGTTATTTCTTCTCCATTTACAAGCCAGAAAGAACGTGTCATTCCTTTTTCTATGAAATAAGCTGATTTACAAAATGTATTCTCCTTTATTAACTGATATTTCTTAGGGAAACGACATAAAATCATACATTTTTCAGTTCTTGTATCGTATCTTCAGAAACCGGACACAAAGAGAGCATATTAATCTATAATGTTTGTCATAAAACCTCATCATTTAAAATACATATAAAAAAACACCAAATATAAACACGGGATATACCTTGTTTTCTTTTCAGCCAAAAGTACAAATATATATTGGAAAAACGACATCATTTTTCCAAATAATCGGAGTTTCCAAGACCACTCCATACAAGAATGTCCATATACCTCTTTTATTTATTACTTTTTGTTCAAATTACAAAGATAAAGCATTAAAATGCCAACCAGACTTTTAAAACATCCCATCGCTTAATGCACCACTCTAAAAGAATTTCAATAGCCTCCAAATCACTTTTCATATAATCTATCAGAAATTTCATACCAAGAAAACCCCAAAGAAATACCAAAGAATTGAACATTTTTTATGAAAAACAGCCCTTGACAGATTAGCGGATGCAGGCTATTTTTGCATTTTAACAATTATAACCCTTAAAACAAAAAACATTTACTTTGCAGTATGAAGTATTTTATTATCGGAAGAATAAATTCTTAATTAATAATCTGCTACTGCTTTAACCAACAAGTCCAATCACATGAAAAAAAATTATAACATTACTTTTTAAATATTGTTGTTTGCCACAAAAAGCACTTTCTCCCAATCGCCAAACAATATAGAGAAGTTTCGTCGTAGTCAGTGTAAATGATAAAGATAGTATTTTAAACAAAATAAAAATGTCTCTCCCCAATTCTACAACATCGGAAAAGGTAAACGTATAGAGGTCAAAGTATGCAATGAAGACAGCATACAAATAAGAAGAGTACGCTGTCTTTTTATATTATTCCAACTCCGGCAAGAAAGAATGTATAGGAAAAATATGGATTTCTCCTCTTATTGGCTACGAAACCTGCTATTTTTGCATGAACGTGGATATCCCCCTAACAAAAGATGAATGGCATAAACTAACTTTCCGAATAAAGAGAGGAAAAAATTATAAGGATTACAAATTCTTGAAACAGCAAGTACAAGAATAAAACATTTGATAATAAGAGAGAGATTGACAAGAATAAGAACAAGTAAGAATTGTTTTTATTTTAAGTTTCAGCCTTAAAATAAATCTAGATTTATTTCATACCATTCTGATTATTTGTATATTTGTCTCTTGATAATAAAATTATGCAATTTATTAATTTACAAAAACGATGAGCTATATCCAAAACAATCTACAAGCTGGTGAAGAAATTAAATACAAAGCAGATATTCACTGGTATATATTTGCATATCCGGTAATACTACTATTATTAAGCGCCTTCTTTTCTTCCGCACAAACCGGATTATTCTATTATGTCAGCATACTTCTATTGTTGTCAGGATTATTCCAATTGATAAAAAGAATTCTTCTTAAAATGGGAGCTGAATATGTTGTCACAAACAAGAAAGTCATTCTAAAATCCGGTATTTTAAACCGGGATGCCCTTGAATTGGTTTTAAACAAATGCGAAGGAATACGGATTAATCAAAGCCTCATGGGACGTATGCTCGGTTTTGGTTCTATTGTAGTTACTACGGGCGGGGTCACCAACAAATTTGACTTTATCACCAATCCTATAAAGTTCAGAAACGAAATCAATGCACAAATTCAATAAGAATAAGTGAAAAGCATTTAAAGAAATACAAAGAGAACGGGATAACAATCGCTTTTGCACATACATCCATACAAGGCTATACCTACGTACGTACGAGCTTATGCGTATGTATATGTAAAATGCTCAGTCCAGAATAAAATTCCATATCAAAGACAAGGGCGTTTTAAAAAAAGATCAAGAGCTTTTTAAAAAAGATAACCGCCTTTTTTTAAAAGAACAAGAGCTTTTTTTAAAATGTCTTGTTCTTTTTTACCGCTGCCGCGAATCCGTAAGCTATCATTTCGTGGAAGTTTCCTCTTTCATGCGCATTTCTTACGAGGAAAAGGCTTGAAAACGCCCTACTTTATACCAGGCAGGAACTGTCTATAAAAAAGAATATATGGCTGACAGCAAGCATATTATGTGAAAATCAACTTCAAAACGTAGTGAGGGCATGAGAGTATAAGTGAGAGCATTTTTTTTTACCATTATCATATAAGTCATTCATAATAAACCCATTATACATACAGTGAGGGCATGAGGGTATAAAATACCCCGAACTTTCTAATGAAAAAATATGCTTATTTTTGCTATGCACCAAAAACAAAAATCCGCCGTAAAGTATTAATTTACAGGGGATTTTCTTTGTTTTGTAATTCTTTCCAGCGGAGAGGGAGGGTTCTGAACCTCTTCTCTTTTATTTCCGTATATATCAGCTTATTAGCTTTCATTATTTTTGCTTCCTGTAACGAATTTGTAACGACCTAAAACTTTTGTCCTAATGACCACTTTTTGTCCGCTATTCGTCTACCATAGCTTTCGGGTTCAAAAGTATGGAAAATATGAACATCTTCCAAATGTTTGATTATTAATTATCTATTTTTTATATTCCAATGCAAGGTGCGAGCCTATATATATGAATAGGCTTGCACCTTGCACCGGACTTTATCTTGCACCCGACTCCATCCCACTCATTTCCAATCGTCATGTAAAAAAAGTTATGCCAAGTTGGTAACAAGTTGCAAATGCCCCGATTTAATTCGATGAACTTTGTGCCAAACTTTAAAAAGAATAAGTGTATGGACGTAATAACAATGGAGCGACTGCCTATAAAGAAACTAATCCGCAAAATAGAAAAGATTGCAGACTATGTATTCAAAAAAGAGAGTAAACCAAACGAGGAGGAAGAGATATGGTTGGATAATCAAGAAGTTGCCAACTTGCTACGTATAAGTACCAAGACACTGCAACGATTAAGAAAAGAAAATCTAATCAGCTATTCCATGTTACGAGGAAGATGCAGATACAAATTATCAGAAATAGAAAGAGGACTAAATGAGAAAATAATCGTTGTGATCCACATACGCTGGATGAGTTCCGTAGAAACTTCTTATTCAATGGGAACTATGAATAAAGATGATATTCTGCGATTGACAGATAGAGGAATGGCTATATTCAAGCACTACCTCCCTACCCCATTTCGTGTAGGACGTAATTTCCTTAATCCGCTTTATGAGGATAAGCACGCTTCCTGTAACATCTATTATGAGCGAAGAAGTGATACTTATAAAATGAAGGACTTTGGTAATGACGACTATTCAGGCGACTGTTTCGCATTCGTGGGAAAATTGAATGGACTAGATTGTAAAGATTCTAAAGACTTCATTCAGATAATGAAAATAATCGATCGTGACCTGCATTTGGGATTATCATCGGGAAATTATATTGAAACGAAGACTATTACTCCCATCAGTCCTGCTGTCACGGCAGCAACATCGCCATCCAAAGTGAAAAAGGCAAGACCTTATACGTTGGCGCAAAAGAGCTTTACGGCTGCGGAACTTGCCTTCTGGGGAAAAAGCGGCATCACGCAAGAGGTACTGAGATTATTCCGGGTGGTTTCACTGAAGAAGTTCAGCAGCGAGAATAACGAAGGGAAACCGTTCAGCATTGCGGCGACGGATAAAGAACCGGTGTTCGGATATACTGCAAGGCAATATGTGAAGGTGTACCGCCCGCACTCGGAGATGCGCTTTTTATATGCCGGGGGATTTTGGGGAGAATTATTGCTTCGGGTTGGAGCAGTTGCCTGCTAAGGGGGGATTTACTCTTTATTACGGGTAGTGAGAAGGACGTGATGAGCCTGACGGTTCACGGGTTCCATGCTATCTGCTTCAATTCGGAAACGGTGACTATTCCCGTGGGAATTATTCATAGGCTCTCTTTCCGGTTCAAACATATTGTACTGCTCTATGATGTGGACAAAGCGGGGCTGGACAGTTCGGCAAAACAAGAACTGGCGTTGAAGACTACGGGGTGAAACGATTGTTGCTGCCATTGGCGGGAACGAAGGTGGAAAAGGATATTTCGGACTTTTTCCGTTTGGGAAATAGCCGGGAGGATTTGATTAAACTATTTCTGGATTATCTGGATACAATATACAGCGAAACTATGTCTGCTCTAAAATCTTGTGAGGTGGATTTTAATAATCCGCCACCTGTGGCACAAATGGTTGTGTCGGTGAATGATGTGCCATTAGGCACGCAAGGGAATATCCTCTGTATTACCGGTGGTGAGGGAACCGGTAAAAGTAATTATGTGACGGCGTTATTAGCGGTGCCATCGGACAATCCGAAAAGAACAAGGATAAGGCGATGGACACGTTGGGGGTGTCGGTCAGTGAAAACAGCAAGCGGAAGGCGATTCTGTTCTATGATACGGAACAGTCGGAGGTGCAGACGTACAAGAACATTACAAACCTTTTAAAGCGTTGCGGACGGGAATCAATGCCGGAATACCTGAAAGCGTATTGCCTGACGGGAATGAGCCGGAAAGAACGCTTGCAGGCGATTATCCAAAGCATGGATAAGTTTCATTATCAGTTCCGGGGGATTCACATGGTGGTGATCGACGGGATTGCGGACTTGATAAAGGGTGCGAATGATGAAACGGAAAGTATTGCCGTGGTGGAGGAATTGTATCGCTGGCGGGGATTTACAATACTTGTATCGTTACTATCCTGCATTTTATTCCTTCGGGGCTGAAATTGCGGGGGCATTTGGGCAGTGAGTTGCAACGAAAGGCGGCGGCTATCCTCTCGATAGAGAAAGATACTGATCCGTCGGTGTCGGTGGTGAAGGCGCTGAAAGTGCGCGACGCAGTCCGTTGGATGTGCCTATCATGCAGTTTGCATGGGATAAAAGATGTCAGGATGCACGTGTATCTGGGGGAAAAAGCCGAAAAGAGGAAAAGGAGAAGCGGAAAGAGGATGAACTCGTGGCAGTGGCACGGGATATTTTCGGACGGCAGGACTTTATTACTTATGTGGATTTGGCAGAACAAATTCAAGCGATACTGGACGTAAAGGAACGTACAGCGAAAAGTTAATATCAAGTTCATGCGGGAGAAGGAAATCATACTGAAAGAACC
>ENA-OQCD01000567-OQCD01000567.1-human-gut-metagenome-genome-assembly--contig:-NODE-567-length-10480-cov-2.138124_pt1 | contig 10480 bp, 19 predicted proteins | sample MGYA00242755_ERZ504571 | MGnify/ENA primary metagenome ERZ504571 (study PRJEB26092, sample SAMD00036274) | human gut metagenome | host: Homo sapiens | study: EMG produced TPA metagenomics assembly of...
GGTTGCAGCCTTATTATAACACAACGGAAAGGATGAAGCGCGGTTTCTTGAACTCTCATGGGCTGGAGAGGTTAATGAAGAATGCGCTTGCCCTGCTACAGGAACCTCTTGCTGAAACATTGCCTCCTCAGTTTAGTAGAGGAGCATCATTTAATGTCTTTGGATGAGGCCATCCGTAATATTCATTTCCCCAAGAATCCCGAATTGCTGCGGAAGGCCCAATATCGTTTGAAGTTTGAAGAGCTGTTCTATGTGCAGCTCAATATTCTACGTTACAGTAAAGACAGGCAGCGTAAATATCGGGGCCTGCGTTTTGAACGGGTGGGTGAGATCTTTAATACTTTTTATTCACAGAATCTTCCTTTTGAACTGACCGGAGCGCAAAAACGGGTGATAAAGGAGATAAGAAAAGATATGGGAGCGGACGGCAGATGAACCGTTTGCTGCAAGGTGACGTGGGAAGTGGGAAAACATTGGTGGCTTTGATGTCCATGCTCATCGCACTGGATAATGGCTATCAGGCATGTATGATGGCTCCTACAGAGATTCTTGCCGCCCAACATTATGAAACTATTCGGAAATTCCTGTTTGGCATGGATGTGCGCGTGGAACTTTTAATGGGATCTGTCAAAGGAAAGAAGCGTGAGAAGATATTGAGGGATTTACTGACGGGGGATGTTCAGATTCTTATAGGCACGCATGCCGTTTTGGAAGATACTGTGGGCTTTTCTTCTTTAGGATGGTGATTATAGACGAGCAACATCGTTTCGGAGTGGCTCAGCGTGCCAAGTTATGGAGCAAGAATGTTTGTCCGCCTCATGTGCTGGTCATGACGGCTACCCCTATTCCCCGTACCTTGGCTATGACACTGTATGGTGATCTTGATGTATCAGTTATTGACGAATTGCCGCCGGGCCGTAAACCCATCCAGACTATCCATCAGTTTGACAATCGTCGCGCCAGTCTTTATGCCTCCATTCGCAAACAGATAGAAGAAGGGCGGCAAATCTATATTGTTTATCCTTTGATAAAAGAGAGTGAGAAAATGGATATCAAGAATCTGGAAGAGGGGTATGAACTGATTTGTGCGGAATTTCCCGATTGCCAGGTCAGCAAGGTGCATGGTAAGATGAAACCGGCGGAGAAGGATGCTGAGATGCAGCGTTTCGTTAGTGGTGAAACCCAGATTATGGTGGCCACTACAGTGATTGAGGTCGGGGTGAATGTCCCGAATGCCTCGGTGATGGTCATTGAAAAACGCCGAACGTTTCGGACTTTCACAATTGCATCAGTTGCGTGGGCGTGTGGGACGTGGCGCTGATCAGTCTTATTGTATTTTGGTCACCACTTACAAACTGACCGAAGAAACTCGCAAGCGGCTTGAAATAATGGTACAGACCAATGATGGTTTCGAGATAGCGGAAGCCGATTTGAAGTTGCGCGGTCCCGGTGACTTGGAGGGAACCCAGCAGAGTGGTGTCGCTTTTGACTTGAAGATAGCCGATATTGCCCGTGACGGTCAATTATTGCAATATGTCCGTGATGTGGCAAATCGTATTGTAGATGAAGACCCTGCAGGAACTCGTCCGGAAAATGCTATTCTTTGGCAGCAATTGCAAGCATTGCGTAAAACAAATATAAATTGGGCGGCTATCTCTTAGTTTATGTTACTGCATTGTTAAAAGCAAGGATATATGTTGCATAACATGTTTGTAGCGTTTCCCCTTTATTTATAGAGGTTTCTGAACATTTTATCGAAGCATTGTATATAACTTACATACAAAAAGAGTTAAAGAAGTTCCTTCTTTCTCAAGGAAAATCTTTATCTTGGAAGAATTTTTGGAAAAAGCACAGTATAAACCTTAAATGAACCTAATATTATGATGGAAAAAACGCTGGTTATTTTGAAACCTTGCACTCTGCAGAGGGGCTTGGTGGGTGAGATTATTAATAGATTTGAAAGAAAAGGCCTGCGTTTAGCCGGAATGAAAATGGTTCAATTGACGGATGAAGTGCTTAGCGAACATTACGCTCATTTGAGTTCAAAGCCGTTCTTTCAGCGAGTGAAAGATGCAATGATGGTTTGTCCTGTTATTGTATGCTGCTTTGAAGGTGTGGACGCTGTCCAAGTAGTGAGAACATTAACCGGTCCTACTAACGGACGTCTGGCGGCTCCCGGTACTATCCGTGGAGATTACAGCATGAGCTTTCAGGAGAATATAGTTCATGCTTCCGATCGCCGGAAACCGCTGAAGTGGAACTTAAACGAATTTTTTAAACCAGAAGAGATATTCGAGTATAAGCAAGCCGTGTTCGGTTCCCTTTATGCTAATGACGAATATTAAAAAAGAAAAACCTAAAAAAACGGATGATTTTGAAATGTGTTAAAGTAGTCGCAGCGGCAGCCTTCGCCCTGGTTAGCCTGAATGTGTCAGGACAGGATCTGTTGGCACGCCAGGCACCTATCGACCGAAAATTGAAAGCAGTAGATTCTGTTGCATTGATTCGTCAGATAAAGGCGGAAAAGTCAGCTTATCCTGCATATAGTCTCTACCCTAATTGGAGTAACGAGCGTGTACACGCTTATGGTAATACTGTTACTATTCCTGATACATTCCGTATTGATATGACCGGTTTCCGTATGCCGACAGAACACACAAAAATAACTTCTAAATTTGGTCCCCGTCGTCGTCGTATGCACAATGGATTGGATATAAAAGTATATATAGGTGATACGATTCGTGCAGCTTTCAGTGGAAAGGTACGTATGGTGAAGTATGACGCCGCGGATATGGAAAATATGTGGTGATTCGTCACGAGAATGGATTGGAAACAGTATATGGTCACTTGTCAAAGCAGATTGTGGATGAGAACCAGTACGTAGAAGCAGGAGAACCTATCGGATTGGGTGGAAACACCGGACGTTCCACCGGGTCACATCTTCATTTTGAAACGCGTTTCTTGGGACAGGCCATTAATCCGGCATTGTTATTTGATTTTGAGAAACAGGATATTGTAGCCGATTCTTATTTGTTCAGAAAAGGTAATAACAGATACCAGCGTAACAGGACTAATAGTAAGAATGTGAATTTGCTTGCTTCATCAGATGGTACTATCCGTTACCATAAGGTAAGAAGTGGGGATACATTGAGCCGCATTGCACAGAAAACAGGTACATCTATTGATGCTTTATGCAAGTTGAACCACATTACCCGCAGAACTATTCTTCGTCCGGGACAAGTGTTAAGATGTTCTTAAGCTTTAGTTAATTAAGAAATATAAAATAGGGCGGGAAAGAGTATTCTTTTCCGCCTTTTTGTTTACGCTTAAGCAGAAAAATGCGTAACTTTGCCGCCTAATCATAGAGTGTGATGAAAGATACGAAACAACAATTTGAACATGTGATAGCTATTTGCCGTGATTTGTTTGCGAAAAAACTGCACGATTACGGTGCAGCATGGCGTATCATGCGCCCTTCATCTGTTACCGATCAGATATTTATCAAGGCAAACCGTATTCGTAGCATTGAAACCAAAGGGGTGGCGATGGTGGATGAAGGTATCCGTTCGGAGTTTATCGCTATTGTAAATTATGGAATAATCGGCTTGGTTCAATTGGAACTGGGATATGCTGAAACGGATGACATGACTGAAGAGCGTGCTTTGGAATTGTATGACCGGTATGCCAAACAGGCTTTGGAACTGATGTTGGCCAAAAATCATGATTATGACGAAGCGTGGCGCAGCATGCGTGTCAGTTCGTATACTGATTTGATTTTGATGAAAATCTATCGTACCAAGCAGATTGAAGGTCACGATGGAGCTACATTGGTATCAGAGGGCATTGATGCCAACTATATGGATATGATTAATTATTCTGTATTCGGATTGATCAAGTTGGAATTTGGAGAGTAAACAGTTACATAGTATCATTGGAATCTGGACAAACGCCTGCCGTTTTTTGCTGGCGGCAGTATTTATATTTTCCGGTTTTGTCAAAGCGGTAGATCCGCTGGGTACCCAATATAAAAATTCAGGATTATTTGGAGGTTTTCGGTTGGGCTGCTTCGGTGCCTGCCTTTCTTCCGTTTCTGGCGTCTGTATTGCAGGCAATGGTCGAGTTTTGTTTAGGAGTATATCTTTTGTTTGGTATCCGCAGGAGAATGACCACCTTGTTTGTTGTGCTTATCATGGGGGGTGATGACTCCGCTCACCTTATGGTTGGCTCTTTCCAATCCGATATCGGATTGTGGATGTTTCGGTGATGCTGTGACTTTGACTAATTGGGAAACTTTTGGGAAGAATGTACTTTTGTTGATAGCGGCGGTGTCCGTTTTTAAATGGGGAAACCGTATAACTCCTTTGGTGACCAAGCGTTTCGATTGTTGGTGGCTATGTATACGTTTCTCTATATTTCGGGGGATGACTTTGTATTGCTACCGTGAGTTGCCTGTCTTTGATTTCCGCCCTTATCATATCGGGGCAGATATACGTAAAGGGATGGAAATTCCGGAAGGAGAGAAGCCTACTGTTTATGAGACCCGTTTTTATTCTTCAAAAGATGGAGTGGAGAAAGAGTTTACATTAGAAAATTATCCTGATAGCACATGGACTTTTGTGGATTCCAAAACGATGGTGAAGGAACAAGGATACGAACCGCCTATTCATGACTTTTCCATTATTCGTCAAGAGACGGGGAAGATATAACCGATGAAGTACTGGATGATGATAATTATACCTTTCTGTTGGTGGCGCATCAGCTGAGCCAGGCGGATGATAGTACCATTGACCTGATAAATGAACTGTATGATTATAGTGTGGAGCATGGATATCAATTCTATTGTCTTACCTCATCACCCGATAGTGATATTGAAGACTGGCAGGAGCGTACGGGAGCCGAGTATCCTTTCTGCCTGATGGATGACATTACACTGAAAACCATGATACGCTCTAATCCCGGACTGATGTTGCTGAAGAACGGAGTGGTTATAAACAAGTGGAGTGTGAATAGTCTGCCCGATGAATATGTGCTGACCGACAGGCTGGAAAAACTGCCTTTGGCACAAATCAATGAAAAGACTTTCAGTCATAAAGTGGTGCTGGTATTGGCATGGTTTGTCTTTCCGTTGTTGTTTTTCAGCATGGTGGATGTCATTTGGGAGCATTTTCATAGGAAAAAGAAATTGAAAGAGAATCGAACAAAAATAATTTCATTAACCCTTTAATAAAAATAAAACAAAATGAGAAAAAACATTGTTGCAGGAAACTGGAAAATGAACAAGAACCTTCAGGAAGGTATTGCTCTGGCAAAAGAATTGAATGAAGCTTTGGCTGCTGACAAACCTAATTGTGATGTGGTAATCTGTACTCCGTTTATTCACTTGGCTTCTGTTACTCCTATTGTTGACAAGGCTGTAATTGGTGTAGGTGCAGAAAACTGTGCAGATAAAGTATCAGGTGCATATACCGGTGAGGTTTCTGCTGAAATGGTAGCTTCTACAGGTGCTGAATATGTAATTCTGGGTCACTCGGAACGTCGTGCTTACTATCACGAAACTGTGGAAATCCTGGAAGAAAAAGTTAAATTGGCTTTGGCTAATAACTTGAAGCCTATCTTCTGCATCGGTGAGGTATTGGAAGAGCGTGAAGCTAACAAACAAAATGAAGTAGTTGCTGCTCAGTTGGCATCGGTATTCTCTTTGTCTGCCGAAGATTTTAGTAAGATTATCTTGGCTTACGAACCGGTTTGGGCTATTGGTACAGGTAAGACTGCTACTGCTGAACAGGCTCAGGAAATCCACGCGTTTATCCGTTCTTTGATTGCCGACAAGTATGGTAAAGAAGTTGCTGATAATACTTCAATCCTTTATGGTGGAAGCTGCAAGCCTTCTAATGCTAAAGAATTGTTTGCTAACCCTGACGTAGACGGTGGCTTGATTGGTGGTGCTGCTTTGAAAGTTGTTGACTTCAAAGGTATTATCGATGCATTCAAATAATTAATTTCATCACAGATTACTCAAGCTTACACAGATAAAGAATCATAAAAATCGTCTGTGGAAATCTGAGTAATCTGTGATGATTTACTTAAAATTCATAAAAACGACATGAGATACATTTTTATCCTACTCTTTTTGAGTCTCGGACTTTCCGCTTTGGCACAGCAGAACATAGTAGAAAGCTTGCAGCGTAACCGTGCCGGAGAAGGTACTGTAACCATCCATCAAGATCCTAAAATAACAGGCTTGATTGGTAGTATCTATACAGGGAATGTTACGGGAGGTGAGCAGAAAAATGTTGAAAGCCAGAGGGTATCGGGTTCAGGTCTATGCAGGAAACAATTCGCGGGTGGCTCGTAATGAAGCTAATAATGTGGCTGCCAAGGTGAAAGAGGAGTTTCCCGATATGCCTGTCTATGCCTATTTCCAGCCTCCTCGTTGGCTGTGTCGTGTAGGTGATTTCCGCAGTATTGAGGAAGCGGATGCCGCCATGCGCCGTCTGAAGGCTACCGGTGTTTTTAAAGAAGTATCTATTGTTCGTGAACAAATTAATATTCCCCTGGACTAATAACATGGAAGAACTATTGCATCCCGAATGGTCAGCAGAGAAAATTGAACAGTTGAAAGGCCATTATCAGAGTATTTTATCCCTATTGGGTGAAGATGTAGAAAGAGAAGGATTGCTGAAAACTCCTGAGCGCGTAGCCAAAGCTATGCTGACATTGACACGCGGTTATGAACAAGATCCGCATGCCATTTTGTTGGGAGCTAAATTCAAAGAAGAGTATAGTCAGATGGTTATCGTGAAAGATATTGATTTCTTCTCTTTGTGCGAACACCATATGCTTCCGTTTTATGGAAAGGCACATGTTGCTTATATTCCCAATGGTTATATCACCGGTTTGAGTAAGATTGCCCGGGTAGTGGATGTGTTTTCTCATCGGTTGCAGGTACAGGAACGTATGACACTGCAAATAAAAGAATGTATTCAGGAAACCTTGAATCCGCTGGGAGTGATGGTAGTGGTCGAAGCCAAGCACATGTGCATGCAGATGCGCGGGGTAGAGAAACAAAATGCCATTACTACTACTTCTGATTTCACAGGTGCGTTTAATCAAGCCAAAACACGTGAGGAATTTATGGATTTGATACGGCATAACCGGTAAGGAGTTATGCCTCCTTTATTTTTAATACTACCCGGTCTCCGGCACGCTTGGCCATAATTTTTTGTAATTCACTTAATTCTTTAAAGTGGGCCATGACTTCAAGGCATTTATCGGCATTGGCTGCTACTTCAGGCTTGTTCAATGCTTGCAGCGTATATTTCATATCTTCTTCTAAAATGGCAAGTTTGAAGTCGATAAGTTGGTGTGGTACTAGTTCGTGTAAGCGTTCTTCATCTTTAACCATCGCTTGTGAATTGCTTTTACTCAGTTGGTAACGATCATTTATCATATCTGCCGCCAGTTTGCTGATTGTAGGATCGGGATGAGCCAGAAAATAACGCTCTGCCGTGAAGTTGGGGTCATGCAGATGAGCTTCTGCTTCTGCCAGTATTTTCCGGTGCAACGGATTATGGAACTGTAATTCATCCTGTTTCAAATCCATAGAAATATATTCTATCACAGTAAGAGGAGTTTCCGTATTTTCTTCCGTTTCTACATAGCACATGACTTTCTCTCCGTGGCGTATCAAAGTTTGAAGCAGTAACTGCTCTTTTACATAAAAAAACGTACTTTTCCCGTCCTTCTTGGGGAATATACGATTGATATCCCGCTTCTGCTTCTGCAGGAGGAAACGGAGGGGGAACATCATCATCTACTTCTATGGGGGGCATATCGGCAGGAGGTATGCTGCCGGCAGGAAAGGTGCATCGGCAGAAGGCAGAGAGCCGATAGTGGCGGATGCGTCTTTTTCTTTCTTGATTTGTTCCAGATAGTTATCATCCCGTTGAAGCAGATGCTTTTTGATCTCGTCTAAAATAATTTGCTCGTTTACGTTCAAGAGGGTAGCACATTCTGTCAAGCAGGTATATCGAATTACTTTATCCGGAATCAGTCCGATACTTCGTGCCATGTCCGATATCAATCCGGCCCGTTTGATGGGGTCCCTTTGTGCGTCTTTTAGTAAAAGGTTGGTCTTGAAACGGATAAAGTTCTCTTCGTGATCATCAATGTATTTTCTGAATTCCGTGGCATTGTGTTTTCTGGAAAAACTATCGGGATCATCTCCGTCAGGCAGAAGCAGCACTTTGATATTCATGCCTTCTGCAAGTAACATATCGATGCCTCGGATACTTGCTTTTTATACCGGCTTCGTCACCATCATATAATAAGGTGATATTGGAGGTGAAGCGGTGTAGCAACCGGATTTGTTGTTCGCTCAATGCTGTACCCGAGTTGGCCACCACATTCTCCAGCCCGCACTGGTGCATGGCAATTACATCGGTGTATCCTTCTACCATGTAAACACAGTCGGCTTTTACAATGGCAGCTTTAGCCTGATAAATGCCATATAGTTCTTTTCGTTTACTGAAGATTTCGGATTCGGGCGAATTGACGTATTTTTGGTTTACTCCCTTGGTACGGCTGTCCAGTACACGTCCGCCGAAGCCAAGCACTTTTCCGCTGATGTTAAACCATGGAAATATCACACGTCCCCAAAAACGGTCGCGTAAACTGCCATCTTCTTTTTCGTAGCATAGTCCGGTCTTGAGCAAAAATTCTTTTTTATATCCTTTTCGCATGGCTTCTTGTGCCAATGCGTCAGGAGCGGTAGTGCTGTATCCCAATTGGAATTTCTTGACAATATCGTCACGGATGCCCCGTTGGCGGAAATAAGACATGGCAATGGCTTTTCCGTCAGCGTGGTTGTAGAGGATGTTTTGAAAATAATCGCGGGCAAACTCATTGACTACAAAGAGACTTTCCCGTATATTTTGTACTTGTTTCTCCTCATCGGTCAATTCGCGTTCCTTTATTTCTATATTGTATTTTTTGGCCAGCCAGCGTAGTGCTTCGGGATAGGTCATCTGTTCGTGTTCCATAACGAAATGGACAGCATTTCCACCTTTTCCACAGGCGAAGCATTTACATAATCCTTTGGCCGGTGATACATAGAATGAAGGGGTTTTGTCATCATGGAATGGACAAAGTCCGACAAAATTCACACCGCGTTTCCGCAGAGTGACAAACTCGGATACCACATCTACAATTTGTGCGGCATCCAGTATCCGGTCTATGGTGGGTTGGTCTATCATTGCGAGTGCGAAGATACAAAAAAACATCGCCAAGGGTGAACCCGGCGATGTTTTTAACGGAATATTGTAATCAGAATTATTTAATATTAGGATTCAGCTTGTTCCATTCGGAACCGGAGGAAGTACTCCCATCGCAATCACTTCATCACGCAAAGCACAAAGGTGTGCATAACTTTTTTCTAATGCGGCTTCTTCTTCGGGCGTGCCTTTCACTTCTTTTAAGTGGCAGCCATCCTTGGTGATGGAAGTTTCCCAGGCCATCATGATATGGTCGAACTTACCATTGGATACGTAAGTTCCTGCAGGCCAGCGGAATGGTTTTCCTCCCATTAGCGGCGGCAATCATTTCGATAGAAACATAGGACGGGCTTTGGAAAGAAGAGCGGCCGCGCAGGTTGATGATGTTTGCACCGCCTTTAGTTACTTTTTGTTGTATTTCGGTCCATTGTTCTTTTGTCAAAGCATCAGTGCCGATGATATCAAGTAATGCTTTTCCGTTTACTTTAGCGGTAGAAGCATAAACAGCCATCTGCTCACCATGACCGCCATACGTGCGGCAGTTTTCTACGTTATCCATAGCGATGCCGAAATGCTTGGACAATTCGCTGCGCAAGCGTGTAGAGTCAAGAGCGGCAAGGGTTGTAACTTGTGATGGTTTCAAACCTGAATATAATAAGGTGATCAGACCGGTGATATCAGCCGGATTGAAAATAACCACGATATGTTTTACGTCCGGACAGTAGGCCTTTACATTTTTTCCGAATTCTTCAGCGATGGCTGCGTTTCCTTTCAGCAAGTCTTCACGGGTCATGCCGGCTTTACGTGCCGCACCACCTGAGTTTACAATATATTTAGCATCGGTCAAAGCTTCCTTGATATCGGAAGTGAATGTGATGTTCATGCCTTCGAAACCGCAATGGTATAGTTCTTCTGCCACACCTTCCAGACCGGGAGCGTATGGGTCATACAAACAAATATTGGGAGTAAGACCCATCATGATAGCAGTTTTGAGCCATGTTCGAGCCAATCATTCCGGCAGCACCTACGATTGTCAGCTTTTTCATTCGTTACAAATTCCATAATTCTATTATTTAAAGTTTGTATAATATAAACACTTTTGTGGGAGAGGATGTTCTCTCTTCCGGGGTACAAATTTACAAAACCTTTTTATTTATGGTTGTTTATTCTAAAAAAATTATTATGGGGATAATAGAAAGTTATCCCAT
>ENA-OQCD01000568-OQCD01000568.1-human-gut-metagenome-genome-assembly--contig:-NODE-568-length-10479-cov-2.801391_pt1 | contig 10479 bp, 8 predicted proteins | sample MGYA00242755_ERZ504571 | MGnify/ENA primary metagenome ERZ504571 (study PRJEB26092, sample SAMD00036274) | human gut metagenome | host: Homo sapiens | study: EMG produced TPA metagenomics assembly of...
GCCGTGCGTTGGGGGAGCAATTCGTGCGCGACCATAATGGCGTGCTGCCTGATGCCGTGATCGTAGCTGCCGATGTGATTGCGGTTGGCGTGCTGCAGGCGTTCAATGCGGTTGGCGTGCTGGTGCCGCGCGATATCAGCGTGATCAGCATTAACAATCAAACGATTTCGCAGTTGACCTCGCCGCCGTTGAGCACATTCTCCATCGATCAGAACGAGCTTGCGCGCGTGGCGACGCTGATGTTGGGTGATGCCATTTCCGGCAAACGCACGATTCGTCAGCATGCGTACCTGTCGACGTCGCTGGTGGTGCGCGATAGTTTTGTGCCGGCAAAATAGCGGTTATTTCTTTACTTCTGTATAGTAATCGGGCTATTTCCAGATTGGCTTGGTTTCGTTTCGACGTGGAAGCTTTTGCATATCGTAAATATCGATTTTGGTAAAAGCTGCCACAAGATAATGTGACAGTTTGCCTATTTTGTTGTGTAAATGGCGGAAAAATAACGTTTTTTGGCTATCTTTCGAACAGAAGCTCACAAAATATGACACGCCGATAGGCGATATGTTCGGTGATAAATTTTACTAACTTTAGGTAAGGGGATATACTGATAGTTAGGTCAAGGAAGGACCTGTATCTGATTCTAAGGAGAAGCAAAGATGGGAAATGGCAACAACGGTTCCAAAGGCGGGAACCTCTTGTCTTGCGTGGCGTACTCGTTCGGTAACGTCGGCCAGTCCGCGTTCTACAACGCACTGAGCACCTATTTCATCGTCTACGTGACGAGCTCGCTGTTCTCTGGCGTCGATAAGAGCGTCGCCACCAAGCTGATTGGCATCATCACCGGCCTGGTCGTGGTGATTCGTATCGCAGAAATCTTCATCGACCCGCTGCTGGGCAACATCATCGACAACACCAACACCAAGTGGGGTCGCTTCAAGCCGTGGCAGCTCATCGGTGGTACCGTTTCCGCCATCCTGCTGGTGCTCGTCTACACTGGTCTGTTCGGCTGGTGAACGTGAATACTACCCTGTTCATCGTGCTGTTCGTCATCACCTTCATTGTGCTCGACGTGTTCTACTCGCTGCGTGACATTTCCTACTGGGGTATGATCCCGGCATTGAGCTCCGACTCCCACGAGCGCTCCACCTACACCGCACTCGGCTCCTTCGGCGGCTCCATCGGCTACAACGGTCTGACCATCGTGGTCATCCCGATCGTCACCTACTTCAGCTGGGTGTTCACCGGCAAGTACGTCGAAAGCCAGTCCGGCTGGACCTGCTTCGCCATCATCGTGGCCATCCTCGGCATCCTCACCGTGTGCTCCGTGGCGTTCGGCACCAAGGAAAGCACCACCACGCTGCGTGCCAAGGCCGAAGACAACGGCGGCCCGCTGCAGGCCTTCAAGGCTCTGGCCCAGAACGATCAGCTGCTGTGGGTTGCCTTGAGCTACCTGCTGTACGCCATCGCCAACGTGGCCACCACCGGCGTGCTCATGTACCTGTTCAAGTACATCCTCGACAACACCGCCGCATACTCCATCGTGGGCGTCATCCCGGTCATCACCGGCTTGGTTATGGCTCCGCTGTACCCGATCCTGAACAAGCGCATTCCGCGCCGCTACCTGTACTTGGGTGGCATGGTGCTCATGATCGTCGGCTACCTGCTGTTCGCCGTCGGCTCCAGCAATCTGGCAATGGTCATCGTCGGTCTGGTCTTCTTCTACCTGCCGCAGACTTTCATTCAGATGACCGCCATCCTGTCGCTGACCGACTCCATCGAATATGGTCAGCTCAAGAACGGCAAGCGTAACGAGGCCGTCACCCTGTCCGTCCGCCCGATGCTCGACAAGATCGCAGCGCATGCTCCAACGGTACGTCGGCTTCATCGCCGTAGCCCGCAGGCATGATCGGTGACGCAACCGCCGCGGATATGACCGCCGCGAACATCGGCATGTTCAAGGTCTGCGCATTCTACGTGCCGCTGGGCATCATCGTGCTGAGCCTGCTCGTGTTCCTCTTCAAGGTGAAGATCACCGAGAAGATGCACGACGAGATTGTCGAAGAGCTCGAAGCCAAGCTTGCTTCCGGTGAAATCTCCGAATGATCGAACATAGTATGTTCTAAAAAATACATATTGAAAATACGATTACAATGCCGATACTGATGGGCTGTCAGTATCGGCATTTCTGTTGTATGTAATCCTACATAAGAGCTATTGTGAATCGTCATGAAACCTATTGTGAAATCGTCCATAATCATGCAAAACAAGCGAAAATAGTTCGCGCTGCATGCTATAGTGACAACCGAAATGCGAGCGATGATCCGTTATCAGCGGGGAGCTTCCGGAAGAACGGTCGCGTGAGCGACTTATTAGACCCGGCGGGAAGGCCCGAATAGCCGAACATACAAGCGGTCGCACGTATATTTGAAAGTGCGGCAAACGAGGTGGTACCGCGGTGGCGGCGTCCAGCAGACGTTACGGCCATCGTCCTCGTAGGAGATAGATAGCAAGAACCTACGAGGAGATACGGTGAGCGAAAACAACGTGTATCCGAAGGCAGCTGCGGGTGAGCAGAGCGCCAATGTAGCGCCGAACCCCAGTTTCCCGAAGCTGGAAGAATCCGTCCTTGATTATTGGGAGAAGGACGACACTTTCCAGAAGTCCATTGAACGCCGTCCTTCCGGCGATCACAGCCAGAACGAATTCGTCTTCTTCGACGGCCCGCCGTTCGCCAACGGCTGCCGCACTATGGCCACCTGCTGACCGGCTACGCCAAGGATGTGATTCCGCGCTACCAGACCATGAAGGGCCACAAGGTCAATCGTGTGTTCGGCTGGGATACGCACGGTCTGCCGGCCGAGCTTGAAGCCCAGAAGGAACTGGGCATCGACTCGGTCGATCAGGTCAAGGAAATGGGCATCGACAAGTTCAACGACGCCTGCCGCGCCTCCGTGCTCAAGTACACCAACGAGTGGAAGGACTACGTGCACCGTCAGGCACGTTGGGTCGATTTCGAGCATGGCTACAAGACGCTGAACATCCCATACATGGAATCCGTGATGTGGGCGTTCAAGCAGCTGTACGACAAGGGCCTCGCATATCAGGCTACCGCGTGCTGCCGTACTGCCCGAAGGATCAGACGCCGCTTTCCGCGCACGAGCTGCGCATGGACGCCGACGTGTATCAGGATCGTCAGGACACCACCGTGTCCGTGGCCGTGAAGCTGCGCGACGAGGAAGACGCCTACGCGGTGTTCTGGACCACCACGCCGTGGACCGTTCCCACCAACTTCGCCATCGTGGTCGGCGCAGACATCGACTATGTGGAAGTGCGTCCGACCGAAGGCAAGTTCGCGGGCAAGAAGTTCTACCTGGGCAAGCCACTGCTCGGCTCCTACGCCAAGGAACTCGGCGACAACTATGAGATCGTGCGCGAACTCAAGGGTGCGAGATGGAAGGCTGGCGCTACTACCCGGTGTTCCCGTACTTCGCAGGCGACGAGAACGCCGTCGAGGGCAAGGTTCCGGGTCCGGAAGGCTATCAGATCTTCACCGCCGACTACGTCGATACCGTTGAAGGTACCGGCCTCGTGCATCAGGCTCCGTACGGCGAGGACGATATGAACACGCTCAACGCCAAGGGCATCAAGAGCGTTGACGTGCTCGACGCGGGCTGCAAGTTCACCGCGCTGTGCCCGGACTACGAGGGCATGTACGTGTTCGATGCGAACAAGCCGATCCTGCGTAACCTGCGTGCCGGCGACGGCCCGCTGGAGCGTATTCCGGAAGAGCAGCGCGCGATTCTCTTCCAGGAGAAGAGTTACGTACACTCTTACCCGCACTGCTGGCGTTGCGCCACGCCGCTCATCTACAAGCCGGTGAGCTCGTGGTTCGTGTCCGTCACCAAGATCAAGGATCGTCTGCTCGAACTGAACCAGGAAATCAACTGGATTCCGGGCAATGTGAAGGACGGCCAGTTCGGCAAGTGGCTGGCCAACGCCCGTGACTGGTCGATCTCCCGCAACCGTTTCTGGGGTTCGCCGATTCCGGTGTGGGTTTCCGATGATCCGAAGTATCCACGCGTTGACGTGTACGGTTCGTTGGACGAGCTGAAGGCTGATTTTGGCGATTATCCGCGTGACCATGAGGGCAATGTCAACATGCACCGCCCGTACATCGACGAGCTGACCCGCGTCAACCCGGACGATCCGACCGGCAAGAGCCACATGCACCGCATCACCGACGTGATGGACTGCTGGTTCGAATCCGGTTCCATGAGCTTCGCCCAGTACCATTACCCGTTTGAGAACAAGGAAACGTTCGAACAGCATTTCCCGTGCGATTACATCGTGGAATACATCGGCCAGACCCGTGGCTGGTTCTACGTGCTGCACATCATGGCGACCGCACTGTTCGACAAGCCGGCGTTCAAGAACGTGATCTGCCATGGCATCGTGCTCGGTTCCGATGGTCAGAAGATGTCGAAGCACTTGCGCAACTACCCGGATGTGAACGGTGTGTTCAACGATTTCGGCTCCGACGCCATGCGTTGGTTCCTCATGAGCTCGCCGATCCTGCGCGGCGGTAACCTAATCGTGACCGCCGATGGCATTCGCGACACCGTGCGTCAGGTCATGCTGCCAGTGTGGAGTTCGTACTACTTCTTCACCCTGTATGCGAACGCCGCCAATAATGGTGCCGGTTTCGATGCTCGTGCGTTGCGTGCCGATGAGGTCGCCGCACTGCCGGAAATGGACCGCTACCTGCTGGCGCGTACCCGCCGTCTGATCGAAAAAGACGCAAAGCTCGCTGGATGACTTCCTGATCTCCGACGCTTGCGAAGCAGTGTCTGATTTCATCGACATGCTCACCACTGGTATATCCGCAACAATCGTGACCGCTTCTGGAATGAGGATGCGAACGCGTTCAACACGCTGTACACCGTGCTTGAAGCATTTATGCGCGTGATCGCACCGCTCGCTCCGATGGAAGCGGAAGCCGTGTGGCGTGGTCTGACCGGCGGCGAATCCGTGCATCTGGCCGACTGGCCGTTCCTTGCCGACGAACAGACCGGCGAAACGACCGAACTGGGCCGTGTGCTTGTTGACGATCCGGCTCTGGTTGACGCGATGGAGAAGGTGCGCGAGGTCGTGTCCGGCACCCTGTCGATGCGTAAGACGAAGCAGATCCGCGTGCGCCAGCCACTGCATAAGCTGACCGTGGTGGTGGAAAACACTGATGCCGTGGCCGCATACGACGAGATTCTGAAATCCGAACTGAACGTGAAGAACGTTGAACTGTGCACGCTTGAGGATGCCGAAGCCCAAGGCTTGAAGATTATCAACGAGCTGCGCGTGAACGCTCGCGTGGCAGGCAAGCGCCTGCGCAAGGACGTACAGTTCGCCATCAAGGCTCCAGTCCGGCGCATGGCATGTGAACGCCAACGGTGCTCCGGTATGTGAGACTCCGAACGGTGAGATCGTGCTTGAGGAAGGCGAATATGAGCTGATCAACAGCGTGGAGGAGAAGACGCCGAAGAGGCCGCCAACTCTGTAAGTGCTGCACTGCCGACCGGTGGCTTCGTGATCCTCGACACCGAGCTGAACGACGATCTGATCGCCGAAGGCTATGCCCGCGACGTGATCCGCGCCGTGCAGGACGCCCGCAAGGCCGCCGATCTGCAGATCTCCGACCGTATCGCACTGAAGCTCGTTGTGCCCGCCGAAGACGTGGCCAAGGTCGAACAGTTCAAGGAACTTGTCTCCTCCGAGACGCTCGCCACTTCCTTCGAAGTGACTGCCGGCGATGAGCTGAACGTGAGGTTGCCAAGGCCTGAGGTGGCTGGCTGGGTGGCTGACTTTGGGAGGTTTGTGCGGTTTTGCACTGCCCAAGTTAAGCTGGTCTGCCGAAACTCTGCCGAAGCATTGTGTTGATGCTTCGCTGATTCTCGCGTGAGGGGGCTGTCCATTCCTTGTGAATGGGGCAGCCCCTTTTTGTGTATCTGGGGTAATGTCCGAAATGAGACGTAAAACAAATGTGTACAAAATAGCGATGAAAAAGCTTTAAATGACCACGATGTGCCGAATTTCATAAGGATCGCAAAAGGGTGATGCGTGGATGTCAGTATTCCTGTAATAGACTTGAAGACGAATTAGAGTTCTACATCAATGGAGTCTTATGAACCGGGAAAATGCTGTTGAAGATTACGCTGTCTCGCTGGATATAGGCAACGCTTCCGTTGGCTGGGCGGCATTCACTCCTAATTATCGTCTTATGCGTGCGAAGGGGCATGAACTTATTGGCGCGAGACTGTTCGAGCCTGCTTCAACGGCGGAGGAGCGCAGAATGGCGCGAACCACTCGTAGGCGTTATTCCCGCCGTCATTGGCGCTTGCGTATGCTTGATTCGATGTTTGATCAGGCGTTGTCCGAGGTGGATCCGTCTTTCCTGATGCGAAGGAAGTATTCTTGGGTTCACCCTGAAGATAAGAACAATGAAGGTCATTGGTTCGGAGGTGTCCTGTTCGACTCGAATGAGCAGGATAAGCGTTTTTTTACGAGAAATACCCGACTATCTACATCTGCGTAAAACACTGATGGAGGATGATGAGCGCCATGATATCCGAGAGGTGTATCTTGCCATCCATCACATGATGAAATACCGTGGCAATTTCCTCACGGAGGGGGAATTGGCTCCTTCTTCGGTTTTCGATGTCGAGGATCTTCTCAAATTACTCACGGAAATTCTGCAATATGCTGATGAAGACGAAACTGGCGATGATCTGGAGCTGCAAGCGGATGCGAATGGGCTGACGGAAGCGCTGTGCACGACCAAAGGCTCTCGCTCCATACGTGCTAAGAATGCAATCTCCATTCTCAAGGAGGGTACCGCATTATCGAAGCGCCAAGAGGCTATCATCAGCGCAGTGTTTGCCGGTCTTGAAGGCAATAAGCTTGATTTGACGAAGGTGTTTCCTAATAAGGAGTACACTCCGGAAGACAAGAAAACGCTCGCGCTCCAATTTCAAACAAGGCCGATTATGACGAGAAGCGCATCGCAATCGGTGAATTCTGGTCTGCTGGAAGATAATGAATGCGATTTTCTGGACTGTATCCAGCGACAGTACAGTGCCATCGCTCTGAAACAGTTGCTGGGAGATTCCACGAGCGTTTCTGAGTCGATGTGCGCGAGATATGAACAGCATCAACGGAATTGGGACTTGATCAAGCGCTATTGCCGCGAGGAATCCAATGCCGAGAATATCAACAAGAACTACGGTGCTCTCGTAGGCTGGGAAATCGTTGGAGGACAGCGAAGAAGCATTCGTGGTGCAAAGGATTATGAGAATAAGCGCAAAGCAGCCAATAAGTTCTTCGAGGAGCTGATTAAAGGTTCTGTTTTGCCTGATCGGGAGAAAGAAAGACTTCTCCACGACATCGAAAACGATGAGTTGTTCCCTGTCCAAAGGGACTCTGGAAATGGTGTGATTCCCTACCAGCTTCATCTGAACGAGTTGAAGAAAATCATCCAAAAGCAGGGACGCTATTATCCCTTCCTTCTGGAGACCTATATCAAAGATGGTAAGGAAGTCAATAAGCTAGAAGGTTTGCTTGCTTTCCGCGTGCCTTATTATGTTGGTCCGCTGGTATCGCGTGATGACATGCAGTCGTCCGATAATAGGGAAAACCATTGGATGATTCGTAAGAAGAAGGGCGTGATTACGCCTTGGAACTTTGACGAGATGGTCGACAAGGATAAGTCGGGACACGAATTCATTAAGAGCTTGGTAGGCACGGACAGTTACCTGCTTGGCGAGACGACGTTGCCAAAGAATTCCCTGCTGTACCAGGAATTCGAAGTTCTTAACGAGTTGAACAATGTCCGTCTGTCGATTCGTACAGGCAACCATTGGGCTGATAAGCGGCGTGTGAGACTCGGCCACAATGAGAAGCAACTGCTACTTGAAGAACTTTTCGCCAAACAAGCAACGGTCACTAAGAAGGATGCTGAAAAGCTGTTGCGCAGAACATATGGGAACACCTATGAGATTTCCGGCTTGGCTGACGAGAAGAAATTCGTCAGCTCCTTGTCATCGTATGGGAAGATGTGCCGCACGCTCAAAGCCTCCTATGTGAATAGTCATAAGGATGTCGTTGAGAAGATTATCGAGTTGCAGACGGTGTTTGAAGATAAAAAGACTTTGAAACATCAGTTGCAGCTGCTTGGCGAGCTGACGGAAACCAATTGCGAGCTACTCTCCAATACGCATTACACAGGATGGGGCAAGCTTTCAAGAAAACTTCTTGCCTCGAAGGTGGCTGTTTGCAAGATCGGGAATGATTTCGCTCCTGCAAAACACAGCATTATCGAGATAATGCGGGAAACCGATCGCAATTTCATGGAGATCATCACTGACAAGGATCTTGGCGTTGGGGAGTGGATCAGCCAGCAGAACGTTGGCGCTGAAGATGGGAACTCCTATCAGGATATAATCGATAACCTGCGTGTCTCGCCTAAGGTCAAGAGAGGTATCAATCAGGCGATTCGAGTCATTGATGATATCTCGAAGGCAGTAGGCAAGGAACCTTCGCGGATTTTCCTGGAACTCGCGGGAGATGTCCAACAAAGCGCCCGAACGGTATCTCGAAAGAGCCGCTTGCAGGGCCTGTACAAGAGTGCTGGATTGCAGAAGGAGTTCCAGGACCTCGCCGAATCATTGAACGAGTGCAGTGATAATGATTTGCGAGACGATAGGCTGTTCCTGTACTACACGCAGCTTGGTAAAGATATGTATACCGGAGAACCTCTGAATCTTGACAGGCTCTCTTCGGATTATGATATCGATCACATCATCCCGCAAGCCGTGACTCAGAATGATTCTCTGGATAATCGAGTTTTGGTAGCTCGCGCGGCAAACGCAAGAAAGACGGACTCTTTCCAGTATCTGCCCGAAATCGCGAACCGTATGAGGAATTTCTGGCAGGAGTTGTTGGACGCTCGCCTGATCAGTCGTGTTAAGTTCGACAGACTGAATCGGCAGAATGACTTTTCCTCTCACGAGAAGGAGCGCTTCGTTCAGCGCTCGCTGGTGGAGACTCGTCAGATTATGAAGAATGTTGCCACCATCATGCGTAAGCGTTATGGAAACAGCGCCGCGGTAATTGGTCTGAATTCCGAGCTAACGAAAGAAATGCGCCAATATCTTGGTTTCTCCCATAGAACCGTGATATCAACGACTATCACCATGCTCAGGACGCGCTGTGCCTCGGTGTTGCGGGTCAGTTCGCGGTTAATAGAGGCTTCTTCGCTAATGGCTTGGTTTCCGATGGAGCAGTGAATTCCTACAATCTGTACCTGCAAGATTACCTGCGTGGATACAGGGAGAAAGTGAATGCTGGAGAGCGCAGGAGAAATAAAGCGTTTGGCTTTATTGTTGGTTCGATGAATTCCCGGAATCCAGACAAGCGCATCAATCCTAAGACTGGAGAGATTGTTTGGCGTGAAGAAGATAAAGCTTATCTTCGCAAGGTGATGAATTATCGTAAGATGCTCGTCACTCAGAAGGTGGGCGATAGCTTCGGTGCGTTGTATGACACGACTCGATATGGAGCTTTGTCAAAGAAAAAGATGCGCATTCCTTTTAACAAGGAAATGCGGGATACTGACCTATATGGTGGATTCTCAAGTGAGAAAACAGTCTATGCTGTTCTAATCGAGTCAAAGAAAAAAGACGCGCTTGGTGAATATCGCAATGCGAGAATATGCCAAGTTGGGTGATCATCCTTCTGATGATGCGCTGAGAATGATATTGGTTGAGAAAAAACCGGAATACGGGAAGGCGCGTATTCTACTTCGTCATGTTCCGCCTATGCAGTTGATTCGTTACGGTGGCGCCTTAATAACAATCAAGTCTGCAGCCGAATTGAATAATGCACAACAACTATGGCTCCATATGGAGAGTATTGCTTGTTTGATGATGTGATGAACTCTGCGGATAGCGTCAGTGAGGAACAGTTATGTGGGTTGTTTGACGCGATTGTTGAGTCTATACAGAATTATTACCCGAAGCATCGCTTTGATGAGACTGAACTGGCGGCTTTCTATGCTGCTTTTAACAGGGTCTCACTAGAGGAAAAGAAAGACGTTATCAAAGAAGTGGTGGGAGCGTTGCATGCTGATGCAAAGACAGCGAACCTGAAAAATCTCAAGATGCCGGAGAGTTGGGGAAGGATGAACAATAAATCGGGTTATTCGTTTGCTGATTCTGACGAGTTCATCTTCCAGTCGCCGTCTGGGCTGTTTGAGCAGAGAATCAGTGTTGGCGAGTTGAAGAGGAGAGCGAGATAACAAATAGGGGCTCCCGGCGCTGCCGGGAGCCCCATAGCCATAAGGCTAGGTCTAAAACCTTCTGAAGCTTGGCCCAAGGGTCTTGCTTTATTTCAATATATGCCTGTCAGGTCAAGGACCTAGACACCTTGGAT
>ENA-OQCD01000569-OQCD01000569.1-human-gut-metagenome-genome-assembly--contig:-NODE-569-length-10467-cov-1.764217_pt1 | contig 10467 bp, 12 predicted proteins | sample MGYA00242755_ERZ504571 | MGnify/ENA primary metagenome ERZ504571 (study PRJEB26092, sample SAMD00036274) | human gut metagenome | host: Homo sapiens | study: EMG produced TPA metagenomics assembly of...
GAGACAAATAAATAATAACCCAAAAACAAACTAATTATTAATTTCTAATTTATTGATTATGAAAAAATTATTTATTCTTGCCTGCATGCTGGTATTATTTGTATGCGGTGCTCATGCTCAACAAGGCAAACAAGCATTTGGCTTTCATTTAGGTTATGGGACTGAAATCGAAAGTGTAGGTATCGGCGTTAAATACCAATACAACATTCTTGATGCACTCAGGCTGGAACCTTCCGTAGATTATTTCTTCAAAAATGACGGGGTTGATATGTTCGACTTCAATGTTAATGCTCACTATCTCTTTCCTGTTGCAAGCGGTGCACGTCTTTACCCTCTCTTCGGATTGACCTACACTAATTGGCACTGGGATTTAGGTGAAATCGATGGAATGGACTTAAGTGGAAATAAAGGTAAGTTTGGAGCTAATTTAGGAGCCGGTGCAGAATTCGACCTTAACTCACAATGGATGATAAACTTCGAAATCAAATATCAAATTATCAGTGATTTTGACCAAGGCGTATTCAATATCGGGGTAGCCTACAAGTTCTAAAAATCCACCGATAATATTTTTATTCACCTATAGGGAGGGGGATTCCAATCCTCCCCCTACGGTAAACAAACCAAACTGATTCCTACTCCCTTTAAAGTCTTTATCTGCACTTTTTCATCTTCAATCAACAATTTACGAAGCCGTGTGACAAAAACATCCAAACTGCGTGATGCAAAATAATCATCCTCTTTCTCCCAAAAAGTAGAAAGAATAACCTCTCGCTTCACCACTTCTCCCATCTTGACGCAAAGCATTTTCAGCAGACCAGCTTCACGTTCTGTCAGCGTCTTCTCCACTCCCGAAACCAGATATCTCAATATCGCATGAGCAGCATCGAACACATAGCTCTCACCTATTCTATACGTTTCACTCTCATTTTTGGCACTTACCCCCTGTTTCAATTTCAGAAGTGCCCCGATATGCGCATCCAACTCTTCAGCCAGAAAAGGTTTCTTGATATAATTATTCACACCCAGTTCATAACCTTTTACCACATCTTTGGGTGAGACACGCCCCGAAGTAAATAAAATAGGTATATCCCCATCCAGTTCGCGAATACGTTTCACCATCTCATAACCGTCCATTACAGGCATTTTCAAATATCCGAAACAATCACATCAGGATGTTGCTCTTTCCATATTTTTCAACCCCTCCTCCCCCATCCGCAGCAGTCGTCACTTCATAACCTCCTATCATATCTTCCAGACCACCACGGATAATGTAGCAAAGATTAGCGTCATCCTCTACCAACAACAACTTTACCATAACTTCATCTCCTATTTTTTTCCTATTTGCTCCAAATCCATTATCACTTTTCTTCCACACTGTCCAAAAACTCTTTTGAGGCAGAGAAAGAGAAAATTCGCTATACTCTCCTTCAATACTCTCTACTTCCACCGTCCGCCATGAGCCTCGGCAACACGGAATACATAGTTCAATCCCAATCCGAAACCAGATGCTCCGCCTTTCCGACTGCGTTCTGTAGCCGATGCACGCTCATACTTTTCGAATATACGACTCTGATCTTTCAAAGGAATACCAAAACCATTATCTTTTACCTTGATGACAACCGCGCCATCCGGTTTACAGAAAGAAGAGATAGTAATAGCAACTGAAGCCCCCGAATACTTAATAGCATTATCAATCAGATTGCTGATTGCTTCCTTCAGAAACTCACCATCGCCACAACCGTTTCCGCTTCAAGAGCTAAACTGAAATGTACCGGCTTGTCCGCCTTAGCAGAAAACTTTTCAATCAAGTCATCCAACATACTACGTAACGAAAGCATTTCGCGAAAAAGATTCAGTTGATGATTTTCCAATTTCGAAAGTGTCAAAACCTTCTCTGTCAACGCTAACAGATGTTCACTTTCATCTTTCAAAATATGAAAAAGCTTGGCACGCTTTTCAGGACGAGTATCCAACTTACCGGTCTCTAATATTTGAATCCCCATCAAAATACTGCTGATAGGTGTTTTCATATCGTGAATCAGCGCATAAGAAAAATCTTCGCGGATCTTAGCTATTTTATTTTGACGGGCAATGATACGAATCTGATAGACAATACAACCGATAATCAATATCATCATTATCACAGTGGCAATCAATAGCAAGGTCATTTTCTGAAAGATAACCCAATAAGGATTAACAATAAAAGCCTGCAGATTTTCCGTACGCTTGCAATTAGTGGGATATAACCGAGTCTTCAGCATATCATTCCCCCTCATCCATAACGCTCGGGAGCTCTTGAGAATATTTCCCGAAGAATCAGTAATACAACAAACCACCTCTGCATCAATACCTTCCATAAGCAGGTTCGCCCGATAGATAGAATCCAAATCTGCCAAAGAAACAGATACTTCATATTTCTTTACCACAGCTTCCTGGATAGAAACATACATATTAGACATCAGCCATTGATTGGCATTATCATTCAAAATCCCGCTTTCAGCAACATCATGATCATTATCCAGCTCCACTTTCACCCCTACAATGGTATCTTGAACTGCATATTTCTTTTTCAACTCCGCTTTCAGCTCCTCCATGCGATGGAAGAGTTCTTGCATAGAAGCATCTTTGAAAACTTCATTGCTCCTAAACTGAATGCTCTCTTTCGCTAGCTTATAGGTATTGACAAGCCAAACATATTGCAAGCCGAAAATAGCCAGCAAACCAACAATTGCCATCCATCGTATATGCTTAATTTTCATATCATTACTTCCTTCAAATTCATATTAACCTAACATTAACCTACCATTAACCACGTATGAAAAAAAGTAGCTCTACTTTTGTTTCGTCAAAGTTAAAGAAAATATTAAAAACCAACGAATATGAAAAAGCAAATTATTATCGGCACATTATTATTTCTAATCTCTTTGGCAGGAACAGCCACAGCACAAACTATCAGCGGGAAAGTAACAGACGCCGAAGCACATCCCATTGATGGAGCCACGGTAATATTGCAGAGCATCGACTCCACTTTTGTAGATGCCCTCATCACAGACAGTACCGGATGCTTCCGGTTCAACCGGCAACCGGCACAATATCGGTTGATATTCCAACACATTCTATACACCACCCGCCAACAAGAAGGAACGGGTAGTGATACAGGCACGATTGTCCTGTCAGGCAAAGACTATACACTGGACGAAGTGGTGATAAAAGGAGAGCAACCGCTTGTGAAGGTAGAAGAAGGAAAACTCTCTTATGATTTGTCACGACTGATCGAACATAAGGTGGTGAACAATGCTTACGAAAGTCTGCAACAACTTCCCGGTGTGCAGGAAATCAACGGTAATCTTTCACTGGCAGGAACACCCGGACTCAGCATTATCCTAAACGGTAAACCAACTACGATGAGCTATGAACAACTGGTCAATCTGTTGAAAAACACACCGGCCTCGCGTGTGGAAAAAGCCGAAGTGATGTATAGCGCTCCTCCTCAATACCATGTCAGAGGAGCAGCCATCAATCTGATTCTGAAAGGATACCGTACCGGAGAAAGCGGACTGAAAGGAGAAGTAAAAGCCGGATACCTGCACGACTACAAGAATGGTGCACAGGGTGGTCTCAACCTGTTATATACCCATCCGAAATGGAATATAGACCTTCTGTATAACACTCAATACCGCCGGCACAGACAAAAGACGAACACCTATTCCCGCCATACCCTGAACAACAAGATATATGATATCCACCAACAAGGAATCATTGACAATAAAGGAATGACGCACCATATTCGCGTAGGGGCCGAATATAAGACCAATAAAGAAAGTAACATCAGTCTGGCCTATACAAGTGCCTTTACTCCCGACCAAAGAGGTCATACAGTTTCTGATGGAAACTTTGCCACATCTGACAATCGCACCAAAGCTAACAAGCAAATGCATAATCTGGCACTAGACTATGCGTCGCCTGCCGGACTGAAAGCCGGAGTGAACTATACTTCTTACCGGTCGGAAAGCAATCAGGATTTTACTAATAAGAACAGAGAAGAAAAACACCAGCCGTTTCCAAACCACGAGCGGCCCAAAAACATAAGACCGCTGGAAAATATACATGACCGGGAGACATGCCATAAACAATATGGGCACGCTGAGCTACGGAGCTTCATTGACCTATGCCAACGACCACAACACCCAGTTTTATCACCCTGCCGGCACTACCGGCATGGACCAACTAAATACGGACAGCCGTTACAAGGAATACACCTGTGACCTATACGCCGGATTCAGTAAAAGCATGGGAGAACGATTTTCATTCAATGCTTCCGTAACCGGAGAGTATTATAAGATGAGCAATTATCATGCCTGGTCGATTTATCCAACAGCAGCAGTGACTTATGTGGTAGAGCCCGCACATATCCTGCAACTCTCGTTTACTTCGGACAAGACTTATCCCGATTACTGGGATTTAAGCGAAAGCACCGGATATATCAGTGGCTACGAAGAAGTTCAGGGTAATCCGATGCTGAAGCCATCAACAGATTATTCGCTCAACCTGAATTATATCCTGAAGAATAAATATATTTTCAGCATGGCCTACGACCATGAACTCCACAGGTTCGACCAACTGGCCTATCAAAGTACCGAACGGCTGGCCTTGATTTATAAAACATTGAATTGGGATTATCAGCAGAGCTTCTCAGCAACAGCTATCATCCCATTCAAAATAGGCAATCGAGCAGAGGGACGCGCTACTCTTCAAGCCGAATATCATCAAGCCAAATGTGACAATTTTTTTCGATATTTCTTTTAACCACAGCAAATGGACCTGCCTAGGGATACTGCAAAACAATGTCACTCTCTCTAATCATCCCGATATCCGTATGGAGTTGACCGGCCTCTATCTGAGTCCCTCCATTCAAGGAAGCTATGCACTGAGTCATGTATGGGCTGTCAATGCCGGAATACGTTGGAACTCTGCCAATCAAAAAGCCGGTTTAGTGCTAAAAGCTGATGATATATTCAATTCGATGCAAGGAAATATAGATATCAAATTGAGAAACCGAGGACAGTATATGGATATGCACAATAATAGCTATTCCCGTCATATTATGCTGACTTTCAGCTATAAGTTCGGAAGTTACAAAAGAAAAAAAACATGAAGCGGTAGATACTTCACGATTCAAAGTAAAAAGTTCCCAAAAAGAAGGAAAGTCTTTTTAAAAAACACTTTCCTTCTTTTCCGAAAATTCCAAGGTCTTTTCGGAAAAGGTGAAAGTGTTTTTTTTGAAAGAAAGTTGTCACAAACCTCTGCCCGACTGAAGTTTGTGAAATCTGCTTTCACACATAAAACGCTCGTCTTTCACAATAAACAACTGGCAGACAACACATTACATTCCAATTCGTGTGAAAGCAGTTTAAAACGACACTCACTCTACAGGCCGAAATGCTCGTTCTTGTTCTCGTAGCTTCCGTACCTCTGTTCTTCTCGCCGGAATAGTTCCATTCTATTTCATCCGTATACTCTTTGCCATCGCGGGACACAACAGCCTTCAGCCTATTCTTTCCGTCACCCAGCGTTACATGGTCGAAAACATAGTGCACATCGGTATAGCCTTTACGGACGCTTGCAGCTCCCGACCGTTCAGAAAGACCTTCGGCATGCCGATATTGGAGTAGACCGTTACCGAAGTTTCCTGCTTTTCACGATCCACATTGCGCCGTTGGGTCAGGTGCAGGACAGTCCTTACTCCAATTCGCCTTATACCAGAAGTAGGAATCCTTCCTCGTCTTACGGTCGAAAGTCATCAGCCCTTTCATGTTACGTCCGGGGATGCCCCCACGGTCAGCCATGGGCGTAGCAAAATCAAACATATTCCATAAATAGGAAGCAATGATATAAGGATGCCTGGCTATTACACTCCACTGATATTCGTGAGTCTTTGTTTGGAAAGTCTCAGGATAATAAGGTTTGGTCCAGTTAAGGGACTGTCCCAGATATTCAGTTTGATGATAAATATTGGCATCGGCGCCATATTCGCTCAGCATCAGTTTCTCGTACGGATATTTCTCTTCCAGGCCTTCCACCCATGCATCAATATCCTGAATTTTCTTTTCGTACCATCCGAAGTACCGGTTCATACCCTGAATATCGGCATTCAGGTTCACCGGATGTTCCATGTGCCCGTAACCATTCACCGAAACCGTATAGCGGTCGGGGTCTTCCGTCTTGGCAAGGTCATGAAGAGCGGCTGTCAACTGCGATGTATATTCGTGAGGATGATATACCTCATTGTGCAACCCCCATACGTAGATGGAAGGATGATTGAAATTCTGACGGATCAATTCGCGAAGCTGACTTTGCGCATTCTCTGCCTCATAACCGGTGACACGGTTCACAAAAGGAATCTCGGCCCAGACAATCAGCCCCAGGGAGTCGCAACGGGAATACAAGTAATCCGACTGCTGATAATGGGCAAAACGGACGGTGGTGGCACCCACATCCATGATCTGTGCCAGGTCGAAGTCGTGGTTCTCATTCTTCAAGGCACTTCCCAGGCCCCACCAGTCCTGGTGACGGCAGACTCCATACATCGGATATTTCTCTCCGTTCAGATAAAACCTTTACCGGCTATAATCTCATACTTACGGACCCCCAAAGGCTGGACCACTTCGTCAATCACATGCCCATCCTGCATCAGCGCGAAACCACCTTATAAAGATAAGGGTCTTCCCGCCCCTGCCACAAATGGGGATGGTTCAGCTTGAAGTTAGCCACACAAGCCTGTATGCCGTGGGGAGTCAGCTCGATATTCTGTTTTTGGGAAGCAACCTTCCTGCCTTCCTGAGTGTAGATCGTGTTTTCGAGAACCACGGGAACAGGATGCAACGCGGCGTTATCCAATTTGACTTTTACGGCAATGTCGGCCGAACGCTTCGATACATTCTTCTGAGTGATATAACGCCCGTAGAAGCACAATCATTAACGGCGATGCTGCTCTTTCCGGTCACGACCAGCCACACCGGACGATAGATGCCTCCATAAACGCCAAACAGGACATGGTTCACCGGAATGACGTCGGGACGGGACTGGTTGTCGGCCTTCACCACAATTTCATTATCCGAGCCGGGGTTCAGCGAAGGGCCGATTTCAACCACAAAAGCTGAATAGCCGCCCTTGTGCGTCCCTGCCAACCTGCCGTTTACATACACTTCCGAACAGGCCCCTACCCCTTCAAAACGCAAAAACACACGCTTGTCTTTCAAGTCTCCGGGACAGAAAAAGTTTTTCTTGTAGTAGCCCACCCCTTCATAGAAATTATTATACCGAACCTGCATATCCCGGGCATTCCATGTATGCGGGATTTCCACTGTTTCCCATTTACCCTCCCATTGGGAAGCCGCCTTCATCGCATCGGCTGAAAAAGGGCCTTTCTTGAATTGCCAGCCCGTGTTGAAAGAGGTGACATCGCGAGCAACGCCACTACCGCAAACAAACAGACCGGCAAGCAACAGACTTACTAATTTATTCATCTATACCAAAATATTCGTTTAAACTTTGAGAATTCAATCATTGTGCCATCTTATAAATCTGGTTCCCGGCCAGCAGGAAAGCGCCTACGCCGTACACCTCTGTCATCTCGCGGGTCACTTTGCGAGGGTCGGCCCCGATGGGCTGCACATAGCCCAGCTTACCTTCCGCAGAAACAGCATCAAGCATAGCCTGCCAGCCTTTCACCACAACGGGAGTAAACTTATCCTTATCCAACAAGCCCTCGTTTATGCCGTATGCCAGTGCATAAACAATGAAACCGGTCGCACTGGTTTCGGGAGAAGGATAAGATTCGGGGTCAAGCAGGCTGGCATGCCAGTAGCCGTCCTTGCTCTGCAACTCGGCCACGCGCGCAGACAAAGTGACAAACAGGTCCTCATAGAAACGGCGGTGCTTGTCCTTTGCAGGCAAGGCCTGCAAGATTTCACTCAGTCCGCCCAATACCCAGCCATTGCCACGGCCCCAAAACACTTTCTTGCCGTTGGCTTCTTTTTTATTAAAATAGCGGGAATCGCGGTAGAAGAGATGCTCTTCCTTATCGAACAGGAAATCGTATGTGGCCCGGTACTCACGATTTAGAAAATCAACATATTTCTTATCACCGGTCATCGCATAAAGCTTGGCATACACCGGAGGGGCCATGAACAGGGCGTCACACCATGACCAACGGTCCAGGCTCTCGATACGGCTATAGTCCAGCTCCAAATTCCCTTTTGCAGGATGCCCGATCACCCAATCGGTACGGGCCAGCGTGTGCCAGATCATCCTTTCCTGACCGTATTTATTATATAAATCGAGGTACACCTGCGCCACTGCGATAAAATCGGCATGATACATCCATGACCCAAGCTGATACTGGTTGCGGCTGCCTATACGAAGCAGCCAGCGGTAATAGAAATCATAACCGTCTTCCTTTTCACTCAGTTCGGCCCAGTCAGCCATTCCCGCATAAAGGACGGCGTGGGTCCATGACACGTCATCATGTTCATGGCCGGTATTGGGATGGGCTATCTGCCAATCCGCCACTTTACGCATCATATTCTTCGTTTCCACCTTAGTAAAAGGAATCTGGGAGGAAACGGAAACGGAGAACAGCACGGCAAGTGCTGTTCCACACAACTTATACATATAATTCATCTTTTTCATCAGGTTAAAGCATCACGATATTTATCCACGACACCGGCTGCTTCTTTTATCTGCAGTTTGATGACAAACGGTTCGCCGGGTTCCTGTGCAGGCATATCCACATTATACTCATTCCGTGCCGTCTCAACCACCTTCACCGATTTTCCATTCAGCAATGCGGCTTTCACTACCTGGGTGCCCTTCGGTGTCTTCACCGTCAGATGCTTTGAATAAGGACAATTAAAAAACAACCATGTAAAACATCCGACCCCCTTGCGGGTGTAATATCCCCCAAGGCTGTTTTCTCCCAACCGGCATAGTCGCAACCATAAATGCATTGGCCATTCTTCTTCATCCAAGCACCGATGGATTTAGCCAGCTCCTTTTCTTCCGAACGGAATCCCCATCCGCCTGAGGACCGAAGTTGACAACCATATTGCCACCCATGGACACGGCATGAACGATACGTTCGAGCACCTCCACCGGAGTCTTGACATAACTGAGAGACCAGTCTTTATGGTATCCCCATTGGTTTTCGGGTACCGTCATACAGGCTTCCCAGTCCCAGAGGGTCACTTTCAAGTCCTTCACCGGGTCGGGCAAACGGCGTTCGTAACCGGATTCATAATCTCCCATCAAATGACCGTTGCTGTCAAAATGACGTTTCCCGTAGTCATCGGCACGCAAACGGCTGTTGATGGTCACGCCCGGAAGCATCTCCTTCAGCATACGCTCCACATGGGCCGTCCACCAACCGTTCTTCTTGATGCTGGCATCCCAGGTGCCGTCAAACCAGAAGTCCTTTACCGTCGGATAAAGGGTTGCAAGTTCCTTCAGCTGATTATCCGTAAACGTCAGAAAAACGGCTGAAAGCAGCGCTGTCCTCGGGCGTCTTCACATCATAACGCCAGTCCGGGTGGCTCCAGTCCATCACAGAGAAATAGAAATGTACGTCAATGCCCTCATCGTTATACGCCTTTACCATTTCCCCCAAAAGGTCTTTCTTGTATGGGGTATTGGCCACTGTGTTTTCTGTATACTTACTGGGCCAGAGGCAAAAGCCTTCATGGTGCTTGGTGGTGATCTTCACATAACGAACTCCCATCTCCTTGGCCATCTTTGCCCACTTCCTGGCATCAAACTTCGTCGGATTCCACTGTTTCATTAACTCCAGCCACTCGCCCGACGGAACTTTTGCCCATGATTTCAACCATTCCGCAGCACCCGGATAGACTTTCCCGTTCCATTCACCACCGGGAATGGCATAAAGCCCCCAATGGATAAAAGCGCCCAAACGTTGTCCCGAAATTTCTGCATATCCGCGTCATAACGTTTACCCAAACGATCGGCACCATAGTTCAAAGGAATTTCCTGTTCGGCAGGTAATAATTTATGACCGGGCTGAGCGGAAACCCCTGCCGACAATAAAGAAAAGAAAATAAAAAGTCTTTAAGAATTTGTTTTTCATATTTAAATAATAGGGTTATTAATGCAGTCTTCATATTAATAATAAACATGGCAAAATAACAAAAACGGTAGAATGACACCAACCAATATTGTTGTTATTACCTACACAAATTGTCTATATAAGCTATAAAATTATAAGATTATGTTCTAATGACAGGTTTATAAGTTATATAAAAAGTCCCTTGATTAAACAGCATTAAAATACAGAATTTAACAAGGGACTTTTATTCTTCAATAGAAAAAATTAGTCATTAGGTCTATCCATAGGTTCAATGTTATTTTCCCAACCATCGTATCCTGGAGTCTGATTAATATGCCCCTCTACATTTG
>ENA-OQCD01000570-OQCD01000570.1-human-gut-metagenome-genome-assembly--contig:-NODE-570-length-10450-cov-1.231716_pt1 | contig 10450 bp, 14 predicted proteins | sample MGYA00242755_ERZ504571 | MGnify/ENA primary metagenome ERZ504571 (study PRJEB26092, sample SAMD00036274) | human gut metagenome | host: Homo sapiens | study: EMG produced TPA metagenomics assembly of...
AACGATCAGGTCTTTATCATATTCATAAATTGCTTCACAGATTGCTTTAGACAGATCATAATCCTTAGCCGCCATATTATATAATGCTCCATGTGGTTTTACATGCTGTAATTTCACTCCGACCGCTTTACACATTCCACCTATCGCACTGACTGGTATAGTGTATATGCTTTCGCTTCTTCGTTGGAAATCGCCATGCTTCTTCGTCCAAATCCCATCAAATCTGGAAGTCCCGGATGGGCCCCAACTGCAATCCCAGCTTCTTTTACTCTCTGGATCGTCTCCATCATAACCACTGGATCGGATGCATGATAACCACATGCAACATTCGCTGATGTGATCAATGGAATGATCTTATCATCATTCCCGATCGTGTAATGTCCAAAACTTTCTCCAAGGTCACTATTTAAATCTATCTGGTACATTTTAATTTATGCCTCCATTTCTTCCGTTTTATCGAATTTAATCTAATTTCAAGAGTCTCTCGATAAATCCTGTATCCGCTTTTCCTTCACAGAATTCACGGTTATTCATCAGCTGATACTGGAAATCAAGGTTTGTATTGATTCCTAATATCACCATCTCATCAAGAGCTGATCTCATTTTCTGTAATGCTGCATCACGGTCTGGTGCGTGTACGATAACTTTTCGCGATCATAGAATCGTATTCGGATGGAATACAGTACCCTGTATAAAATTGCGGTATCTACACGAACTCCATTTCCAGCTGGCAAATGCAAAATGTTTGATTACACCTGGACTTGGCATAAAGTTTTTTCTCTGGAATCTCTGCATTGATACGACATTCAATCGCATGTCCGTTGATCTCCACATCTTCCTGTGTAAAAACTTAATTCATTCCCATAGCCACTCGAATCTGTTCAAATGATCAGATCTGTTCCCGTAACCATCTCTGTGACCCCCATGTTCTACCTGAATACGTGTGTTCATTTCCATGAAATAATAGGTTCCTTTTTGGATCAAGGATAAATTCTATGGTTCCAGCATTGGTATACCCTACTGCTTTCGCTGCAAGGATCGCATCGTGATTCATAGATTTTCTGATCTTTTCCGTGATCGCTGGGGATGGTGATTCTTCGATCAGTTTCTGGTGGTTTCTCTGAACAGAACAATCACGTTCTCCCAAGGCTACGACATTCCCATGTCCATCTGCCATGATCTGAATCTCCACATGTCTTGGATTCTCGATGAATTTCTCAATGTACATCGTATCATCACCAAATGCATTGGCAGATTCTCTCTGAGCAGTATTGAAATTGAATTCAAAATCTTCTTTGGATCTGGAAACTCGCATTCCTTTTCCACCACCACCTGAAGATGCTTTTATCATAACTGGATAACCGATCTCATCTGCTAATTTCTCCCCTGTAGCTGCATCATAGACAGGTTCTTTTGGTTCCTGGAACAACTGGAACTCCTGCTTCCATCATTGTTTTTTCTTGCGTTTTGATTTATTTCCCATGCTGTCAATGACTTCTGCACTCGGTCCGATAAATGCAATACCATTTTCTTTACATAAGCGAACGAAATCAGCATTCTCAGATAAGAAACCAAACCCTGGATGGATCGCATCTGCGTCCGTATTCTTTGCTGCAGAAATGATACGTTCCATGTTTAAGTAGCTGTTTTTTGCAGGTCCTTCTCCGATACATACTCTTCGATCTGCTAATTGTACATGAAGACTGTCTTTATCTTCTTTTGAATAAACCGCGATACTCTTGATCCCCATATTACGACAAGCACGAATAATGCGCACTGCGATCTCACCACGGTTCGCGATCAATATACTTCGAAACATACAATGCCTCCTTTAGTCTTCAAGTTTTTTATCTTTAAATAATGGCTGTCCATATTCAACTTTCTGTTCGTTGCTTGCTAAGACAGCTTCAATCTCACAGTCATAATCACTTTCGATCTCATTCATTAATTTCATCGCCTCAAGGATACATACAGTCTGTCCTGCCTTGACTCTGTCTCCAACCTTCACAAATGCCTTGGCATCTGGGGATGGAGCCGAATAAAAGGTACCTACGATCGAGATGTGATGTATGATTCATCTTCGGAATCAATACTTCTACTGTATCAACACCCTGTGTGGAAACTGACATCGGTGCAGCAGGCGCTCCAACACTTCCTCTTCTGCTCATTTTGATCTTTACATCGCCTTCCTGAATGCTGAAATCAAGCATAGAGGAATTCTCGATGATTTTTACTAATTTCTCAATTTTATCTAAATTCACCGTTTCATTCTCCTTTCTTATTTAAATTAAGTTGTGCTGATTCGTTTTTGTCAACGAGTCTGCAATCTAATACTTCTTTACAAGGTGTATAAATCTGGCTTCTGAAGTCATTCGAGCTCTTTCATCTCATCTGCTAACAGCTTCTGGGCTTCTTCTACGGATACTGCCTGAAATCTTACTTTTTGTTCTGTTTTTCTTTGAACAAGTTTCGGAATATCTACAGAAACAACTGTCGCGATCTTCGCATATCCACCCGTTGTCTGGCGGTCTGCTAATAAGATGATCGGTTTTCCATGACTTGGTACCTGAACAGATCCAAAGGCGATTCCGTCAGATATGATGTCTGAAGTCGTCTTATATGCGATAAATGGTCCTTCTAATCGGCATCCCATGCGGTCAAATTCACTTGTTACTGTATATTCTGAATTTAAAAATGTTTCTCGGCCCTCTTTCGTAAACATCTTTTCCTGAGGTCCCATGACAACTCTTAATGTTATCTTTTCCTGATCAAATTCATCAAGATCCAGACTCCTTGATAAATAATATGGCAGATATCTTCGCTTTGCCCTGAACGCAATATAATCTTCATCTTCTAGTTTCCGGCCTTTATATCCACCGATCTGACATTTGATATTCGTAGAACGGCTTCCCATGACTACTGGCACATCAAGATAACTTGAAAATGCAATATATCCTCTTGTTCCAGTTCTTGCTCCGCCAAATGTCAAAATATCTCCACGATGCATATAAATTGCTGTATACATCTTGGCAGGTTTTCCATTGATCTGCGGGCGGAAATCTCCACCTGTGATTGAAATGATCGTCTCGGATGTAAATTCAAGTGTTGGTCCTATTAAGGTAAATTCAAGAACTGCTTCATTTTCCGGGTTATCCAGCAGGAGATTTGCAATCTTAAAAGAACGAACATCCATAACTCCGGATACACTAAATCCCTGACTCTGGTATCCTGTTCTTCCAAGATCCTGCACCGTTGTCATCATTCCGCCTTTTAATACACGAATTCCCATAATCTACACCTCCTTTGTATGAATGATACATTCATATGTTCCATTTTCAACCTGTTCTTTGATCTTTAAATACTCTTCTTCTGAAACAGGTACAAAACGGATATAATCTCCAGCTTCAAAAAGAATTGGATTCTCTCGTTCTGGATCATAGGTTTTTACTGGTGTCAGACCAAGTAACTGCCATCCTCCTGGTGAATCAAGCGGATAAATTCCTGTCTGAGAGCCACCGATCCCAACACTTCCTGCCGGAATTCTGATTCTTGGGTTCGCCAGTCTTGGTGTATGAATTCTTTCATCAAGTCCTCCAAGATATGAAAAATCCTGGCAAAAATCCAAGCAATGTAGATCAAGTAGTCTTTGGAAGAATGAATCTTTATAACCTCTTCTTCCGTTAAACCAGCATTTTTTGCGATATTTTCAATATCTGGTCCGTATTCTCCTCCATAACATACTGGGATTTCAAAAACTCTGGATGTCGATGTCTCTTCATTAACATCCAGTTTTAGTAACTTCTGTAGACGTTTTGTTAATGTTTTGTAATTTACCACCCTCGGGTCATAATTGATCAAGAGACTGGTAAATGCCGGGATCATATCCTGCACACCTTCGATACGCTGCGCTTTTAAAAGATGTACAAAGGCTGTGATCCTTGCATTGATCTCTGTGGAAATTTCCTGTCCAAATTCAATGAGTAAGGCAGAATCTCCCGCAGTACTAATCTTTACTTCTTCCATGTTTTTTCACATAACTCCTTTCGGTCAGTCTGTGCTTCTATGTTTTAAACTTATCTGTTTATCCAGACAATTTTGCTTATGCAAATAATGCACTTAAGCTGCTTAATGATGTAATTCCAAGATATCCTGAAACAACAACTACCACGATTCCAAGAACCAGTAATAATACTGGATGATGATAATCTTCTCCCATAACAGATTTCTTCTGAGATGCGATCAGGCAAACTCCTAATGTGATCGGTAAAGATCAATCCATTTAATGCTCCTGCAAGTACTAATAATACCGCTGGCTGTCCAGCAAGTGCCATACATACAGTACTAATCGCGATAAATCCTACAATAAACCATTTCTCATTCTTCTCGATCGTTTTGCTGAATGTCTTAAGGAAAGACACAGATGTATAAGCACATCCAACGATGGATGTGATCGCTGCGCATAAGATCACAAGTCCAAAGAATCTATAACCGATCTGTCCTGCTCCCTGTAAAAATGCATCCGCTGTTGGGTTCGCTGCATCTAATGTATGAGCTGGTGAAGTTGCTGTTGCTACAACCACTCCTAAAACTGCAAGGAATAAGAAGATACGTACGATCGTTGCAATTCCCATTCCCATAACAGAACTCTTATTGATCTCTTTTAAGTTCTCTTTTCCAGTGATTCCTGAATCGATCAGACGATGTGCACCTGCAAATGTAATATATCCACCGACTGTTCCTCCAAGTAATGTAAGGATCGCTGGGAAAATATCTCCCATAGATGCTGTTGGCATGATTGTTTCTTTTGCTGCCATACCAACTGGCGGCTGTACGATCAGGATCACAATAAAGATGACAAGGATCATGATTCCACCAAGGATCTTTGTAAGGTTATCCATAGCATTTAATGCATTCTTTGATAAAAATACGATGATCGCAATTGCTCCCGCAATAAAATATCCAACAGTAGTAGGAATTCCAAGAAGTGTATTAAAACCTAAAGCACCTCCACCAACGTTACCGATATTAAATACAAGACCACCTGCTACAACTAAAAAATGCGATCACATATCCAAGTCCAGGAAGTACCTTATTCGCCACATCCTGTCCACGCATTCCAGATACGCACAGAACTCTCCATACATTTAACTGCACGATCGCTGCTAAGATCACGGAGATTAAAAATTACAAATCCAAAGCTTCCATGCAGACTGTCTGTAAATTTACCAGTTTTGTGTCAAAAATCCAGGTCCAAATTGCCGAAGTTGCCATAAGAAATGCCGCACCGATCAAAGCGCTTGCACTTTTTTTTTGTTATTCTCTTTCTTCATAGTAAATAATTTCCTTTCCTTTTCGTAATAATTAATAATTATAACAAAACTTCTGACGATACGCAACTTTAATGCACTGATTTGACATAGTCTATCATGTATGTGACAGAAATAAAAGAAACTCAAATATTTGTGTTTCTTTTATTTCTGTCACATACACCTGAAGTCTATTCAAACCACTATGGAGTGTGTATGTTTTACTGTATTGGTATTTATAATAAACATTCTGTCTACCACTACATAAATTGAAAGTCAATAACGTTTTAACATGCGTCCATCAGCTTAAATTTTTTTATTTTCTTCTAAATAACTCGATGACCTTCAACTCATACAATCAAATTTTATTCCTTGACCATTAGCTTTTTTAATTCCCGTCGTTTTCAATCTCTATTTTGAGAAGATCCTTGCTACAAGATTTTTTCACGTACCCATAAGAATAATGCATAGACTCCGCAATTTCCTTGTTTTCCATTCCTTTTGCGATCGCTATTTGCGATCTTCCATTCTGTTGGTTGTTAACTGGCTTTTGATCTGCTTTGGCATAATCTGATAATTCATGGATTTTTTGTGCTGTCTCTGCTGATATCGTTCCAATGCCGTTCAACCCTGGCAAGTAAGATTTCTTTTGCAAATGGCTTTACGATATAATCAACTGCCCCTGCTTTCAAGCCCCTTACTTCATAATCCATTTCTGAAAATCCAGTCAAAAATATGATCGGGATCAGTTCACATCCTGAGATTTTTTGATTTCTTCTAATGTTTCGTATCCATCCATCTGTGGCATATCAATGTCTAATAAGATCAAATCTGGAATGATATTTTTTATTTAAACAGATTTAATGCCTGTATTCCACTCTTTGCGACACTGACATTATATTGGTCAGATAAAATCTCTTCTGCTGTCTTTAGAAGCATAAGATCATCATCTATGATCAAAAATATGATTCTCTCTATTCCATTGCCTCCCATCGTTTCATAAGATTTCTGCTTCATCAAAATCAAGCTGATCGATCCGTATTTTCATCTCTTTCAAGATATTTCTTTCTTCCTCGGATATCTTACCTTTTCGATAATACTGAATCTGTTCTTTCGCTTCTTTCGCCTGATATCTGGTGATAAATATTTTTAATTTTTCTTTGATTTCTTCTTTACTTTGCTTGTCTTTTTCTTCCTCTTTTTTCTGATCAAACAGAACATTTTTCGTCTGTTCAATAAATTCCCGTGATGCCTTAAATACTCGTCCCCACTCCAATTTAAGCAGATCATATGCAGACATGATGTATTCCATATCCTTTTGTTTCCCTCTATCTTCCATTTCTTTTGCGATCTCATACAAATGAATCGCACCTATTGCTTTTGCATTGCTCTTTAAGGTGTGCATCATCCTTGTGATCTCATCGACTTTCACTTCCTTTTGTGTCATCAACTGCTGCATCTGTCTCATATATTCTTCCTGGTACTCCGTAAAGAATTCCATCAGTTTACGATACTGCATAAGTCTCCATCCAGAAGTCTAAGTCCCTCTTCTAATCTTTATATCATTTTCTTTTAGCTGCCCCTTCAGCTGCTTAAATTCTTCATTCTTTGATCTTTTGTTCTTCTTTCAGATCCTCACGAATAATACTAGATCATCTCTCAAATATTTCATCAGCAGGTCTTCTAATTTGCTCCACATCACTGGCTTTGAAAGATACGACACAAATCCTTCTCTTAAAATGTCTGTTCAATTCCTTTCGTCACATCAGCAGTTAAAGCGATCACTGGAATATGAAATTGTACATCTTTTCTTTAATTCCCTGATCGTATCGATTCCATCCATCTGCGGCATCATATAATCAAGTAAGATCAGATCATATACGTTTTTGTCTGACTTTTATGCACACATTCCTCTCCACTGGCTGCTGTATCCACAAAACACAGCTGTACGCTTCAGAAGTGATCTTGTCACCATGAGATTTTCCGGATTATCATCTACAATTAAAATCTTTGCCTGCGGTGCAACAAATGATCTTCTCTTTCGTTCATCCGTTTCCTTCCATTCAACATTTGAAATCTTCCCGTCAGATACCTTCTTCATTGGAAGCTGCACAAAAAAAACTGCTTCCTTTGCCGTATACACTTTCTACCCAGATCATACCGTCCATCTGTTCTGCCAGCTGTTTTGCGATCGCAAGTCCTAATCCGGTTCCTTTTGATCTTCTTATTTTTTCTTAGAGTCTACTCTCATAAAATGCATCAAAACAAAACGGGCAAAATTTTTCTTCTTTTGATTCCGATTCCTGTGTCTTTTACCTCGAAAATAAGCTTCGTTTCTTCTTCATTTTTACTAACTTTAATATCAATCTGACCTTTCTTTGGTATATTTTACTGCATTATTGATCAAGTTCAAAAGAATCTGTTTGATATGTATCACATCACCGATCAGATATGCTGGCAAGGTCTTATCAAATATCAGATTCATTTTTAACGACTTTTGCTCCGCCTGTTTCTCTGCGATCAACATCACTTCATCAAGCAGCTGCCTGACGTTCATATTTTCCTTCTTCAATCTACCATTTTTCCGGATTCGATTCCTTGAAATATCCAGAAATATTATTGATCAATGAGATCAGATAACTTCCAGAACGTTCAATACTTTTTGCATATTGACGGATTTCTTCGCTTTCACTTTCTCTAAGGATCATCTCGTTCATTCCAAGCATTACATTGATCGGAGTCCGGATCTCATGACTCATATTAGCAAGAAATGCACTCTTTGCCTTGTTCGCTGACTGTGCTTCGATCCTTGCTTCTTCTAAGATTTCTTGTTGTTTGTTGTACATCCGAAAATGCAGATACATCACTGCTGCCACCGAAATACTAGATGCACAAAATCCTATCAACAGATCCATCACAACTTCTTTTTCAGAGGAGAAACATACAACCATCTGCGGATTTTGATAGGCGATCATGATCGTTGCTATATATACGACCATTTCCATAAAATGCTGTGAAAAAACATTACCTTTTCCTTCCAACATAAAAGACTGTAAATAAGATTCCAAAAATATAAAAAAGAAACCATCCCGCCCTTGTAACCGCCAGATTTAAAAAAATAAAATATGGGAACATCATAAGAAAAGATCGTAATGATCGTAACAACATAACAAAAACTGATATCTGCCACTTTTTGTATGCATAAAACAACAACACGAAAGACAACACTGCAATCCCAAAATTCAATCCTAGAATCACACTATCCTGATTATTCGCATATGATGAAATCCCATTGATCAGACTGATCATTCCACCAACTAATGCAAGCACATTAAAATAATCTTACCCGAAATGGAAGGGATAACCGAAAACAGTGAATGTTCTCCCTGCAATATCTGACGAAACCATTTTCCCCACGAAACTTTCCTCCCCCTTTTCATGATCTTTGCTTTTTAGTTTTATCACTCTCTTTTCTTATCTCCCTAGTTACTATCAGTCATCTCTTTTGGAATGCTGTTCTAAGAAATGCAATACCGCATCATAAAACTTTCTCTACATCATCTTCATTTAAGATCTCATGTCTCCGATTTAAAAATAACATTCCACGTACCTGATTATACCCTCGCTTCTTTAAAGTTGTCATTGCCTGTGCATACTGTTTCTTTGAACCAATGCATGGATCATCTGCTCCTGCGATAAACAAGATCGGAAGTGACGGATGTTTTACCTGCCATCCTTTTTTTGTTGTAAGTTGCATCCATTAGTAAAAACAGATTTAAAAATCCATTATTACTAAATACGAATCCATCCAATGGATTTTCATCATAAGCTTTTTACATTTTCTTTGTTATAACTGATCCAGCCATTTTCGGATTCATCTTCTCCTAATGCCTTTCCATATAAGCCAAGTGCCATCTTCTGGAAGAACTTTCCTTTTTGTGTGCTCCCATTTTACAAGCAGTTTTTGCAAGAAATCCTGCTGCCTTTGCTGCTTTATTTTCACTTGGACTTCCACATACGATCAGAGAGTCCAGCTCATCATCATATTTTTCAGATAACAACGAACCACCAAAGATCCCATACTATGTCCGAACAAATGATATGGAAGTTCTTCCCCATATCGTTCTTTCATCCATGTTGTTACCTGATGAGCATCTTCTATGATCGCTTTTCCACTGTCATCATAAAAAATATCCAAGGTCTACCACATCTTTGACACTCTTACCATGACCTCTGTGATCATGGATCACACTGATATAGCCATTGTTACACAACATTTGCATAAAAGGCTCATAGCGTTCTTTATGTTCTGCCATACCGTGGCAGATCTGTACGATTCCCTTTGGAGATTGTTCTGGTTCCATAAGCAGTACATGTAGTTTTAATCCATCTTGTTTTGATGTCAGGTATACTGTTTTTTTTCATTTCAAGTACCTCCGTTCCTATTCTTATTTTTAGTTTAACACAAAATTATGATTATATGGTAAACTAAACTTAATAACTACTAACTCTTTCATGGAGGGATTCATTATGAAAATTAGAATAAAAAAAAAGTGACTGCATTGCTTCTTTCCTGTATGCTGCTTTTTTCGATCAGCGGCTGTCAGAAGAAACGTACTGCGAAAGAAGTTTTGGAATAAGTCTTAAACAAAGTTCCAAATTAAAAGATGCTGATTTCAGTGGAGAAGCTTCTTATAAGATCGCAAATAATGAGGCTTCTTCATCCTCAAACGTTACGATCAAGATGAGTTTTGACGCAAAACTACAGACTGTTGATTAAAGATCAGTTAAAAAATGTCTATGACTTCTACCTTAAACATGCTTGGGCAGACTATGGATATGAATATGTATTATTCTGATGGTTATTATTACATGAACACCAATGGAACAAAGCAGAAAATAAAAATGGATATCGCAGGTCTTCAAAAACAGATTCAGTCAACCACAGGTCAGACTTCTTTGTCTGCAAAATATTACAAAGATCTGAAACTTAGTGAAAAGGATGGAAATACTGTTCTTAAATACAGTATCAATAATGATGGATTGAATCAATACGTCAAAGATGTTACCTCCCAGATGACAACTGTAACTGGTGGAAGTAATTCCATTAAGGTTTCTTCTTTGACCGGTACAAAAACATTGAA
>ENA-OQCD01000571-OQCD01000571.1-human-gut-metagenome-genome-assembly--contig:-NODE-571-length-10441-cov-5.673163_pt1 | contig 10441 bp, 11 predicted proteins | sample MGYA00242755_ERZ504571 | MGnify/ENA primary metagenome ERZ504571 (study PRJEB26092, sample SAMD00036274) | human gut metagenome | host: Homo sapiens | study: EMG produced TPA metagenomics assembly of...
CAAACGAATTAAAAAATATAAAGAGAAATGGTGTGCATAAAAATACCTACACTCCAAAATGAAATGTAGGTATTTTTGTCGCTTACCTTTAGATATTTCACCTGTCTACTTGACAAGGGGCATATCAGTCGGCTGCGCAGCGGTTTTTCTTTTTTTCAGATAGCATTCAAAAAGTCATAAAGTCGGGATACCTTAATTTATTTTTACCTGTCTTGTTCCTTCGGAACGAACCAACAAGAATTTCTTGTGAGTTGCCTCATAGTCCAGCTCACCGTTTTTGTATATTCCATCGATCCTCACCTTCACCATCGACTTTGAAACCTCCAAGCGTTACCGTGAAGCCAACAAGCTGCCCCACCAGTTCTGCCGTGCAGCGTGAACCGACCTGACCGTGGAGGTGTATCTGTGATGGTTCTGGAAAGCAGCTCCGTGTTAAACGCAATTCATCTCATACATGGGCAAACAAATAAGGCCCACCGCCAAAATTGACGGTGAGCCTTATTTTATGCTCGTTTTTTAACGATAGATTGCTATAAAAGCCTTATGCTCTGGGATTTTTAATAGCAGCCTGAGCAGCGGCCAGACGTGCGATGGGAACGCGGTACGGAGAGCAGGAAACGTAATCCAGACCAACGTTGTGGCAGAACTCAACGCTGGAGGGGTCGCCGCCGTGCTCGCCGCAGATGCCCAGACCCAAGTTGGGGTTGGTTGCGCGGCCGTCATGGGCAGCCATCTTAACCAGCTTGCCAACACCGATCTGGTCCAGATGCTGGAACGGATCGCTCTCGTAGATCTTGGTATCATAGTAAGCGGTCAGGAACTTAGCAGCATCGTCACGGCTGAAGCCGAAGGTCATCTGGGTCAGGTCGTTGGTACCGAAGCTGAAGAAGTCAGCTTCCTTAGCGATCTCACCTGCGGTCAGGGCGGCACGCGGGATCTCGATCATGGTGCCAACTTGGTACTTCATGTCAACGCCAGCGTCAGCGATCAGCTTGTCAGCAGTCTTGACGATGACGTCCTTGACGTACTTCAGCTCCTTCACTTCGCCAACCAGGGGCACCATGATGTGCGGGGTGATCATCTTGCCGGTCTCAGCAGAAACCTTGATGGCAGCCTTGATCACAGCATTGGTCTGCATCTCGGCAATTTCCGGATAGGTAACGGCCAGACGGCAGCCGCGATGGCCCATCATGGGGTTAAACTCATGCAGGCTGACAACAACGTTGTTCAGCTCTTCGGTGGTCATGCCCATATCCTTTGCCAGGGCTTCGATATCCTCAGCCTTGGTGGGCAGGAACTCATGCAGAGGCGGGTCCAGATAACGGATGGTCATCGGACGATCGCCCATGATGCGGTACATAGCGGTAAAGTCAGCTTCCTGGAACGGCTCAACCTTAGCCAAAGCAACCTTGCGCTCTTCAACGGTACGTGCGCAGATCATCTCACGCACAGCAGCAATACGATCCTCAGCGAAGAACATATGCTCGGTACGGCACAGGCCAATGCCTTCAGCGCCCATATCAACAGCGTTCTGTGCATCGCGCGGGTTATCGGCGTTGGTCATAACCTTCATCTGGCGTGCTTCGTCAGCCCAGCTCATAAAGCGCTTGAAGTTAGCGTTCTCGGTGGAAGCGACGGTAGCGATCTGGCCTTCGTAGATGTTGCCGGTAGAGCCATCAATGCTCATCCAGTCACCCTCATGGAAGGTGTGGCCGTTAATGGTGATAACCTTTGCATCGTAATCGATAGCAACATCGTTATCATTGCCGCAGCCGGAAACACAGCAGGTACCCATGCCACGTGCAACAACAGCTGCGTGGCTGGTCATGCCGCCGCGGACGGTCAGGATGCCCTGAGAAACCTGCATGCCGACGATATCTTCGGGGCTGGTTTCCAGACGAACCAGAACGACCTTCTTCCAAGCTTCGTCCTTGACCTTCTCTTCAGCATCTTCAGCGCTGAAGACAACGCGACCGCAGGCAGATCCCGGAGAAGCGGCCAGGCCCTTGCCGATTGCTTCAGCAGCCTTCAGGGCAGCAGCGTCAAACTGCGGGTGCAGCAGGGTATCCAGCTGCTTGGGCTCAACGCGCAGTACAGCGGTGCGCTGATCGATAACGCCCTCATCAACGAGGTCGCAGGCGATCTGCAGAGCAGCCTGTGCGGTGCGCTTGCCGTTACGGGTCTGCAGCATAAAGAGCTTGCCATCTTCGATGGTGAACTCCATGTCCTGCATATCCTTGTAGTAGTTTTCCAGGCGGGTTGCGATCTCAACGAACTGATCGTAAACCTCAGGCATTTCCTCGTGCAGCTTGCTGATCGGGGAAGGAGTACGGATGCCGGCAACGACATCTTCGCCCTGAGCATTGATCAGGTACTCGCCCATCAGCTTCTTTTCGCCGGTAGCGGGGTTACGGGTGAAAGCAACACCGGTGCCGGAACGCATGCCGGAGTTACCGAAAGCCATCTGCTGAACGTTGACAGCAGTGCCCCACTCGTAGGGGATTTCGTTCATCTTGCGGTAAACGTTGGCGCGCGGGTTATCCCAAGAACGGAAGACGGCCTTGACAGCGCCGATCAGCTGTTCTTTCGGATCCTGCGGGAACTCTTCGCCCTGCTTCTCCAGGTAGATGGCCTTGAACTCCTTGACGAGTTCCTTCAGGTCCTCAGCGTCCAGCTCGATATCCTGCTTAACGCCCTTGCGCTCTTTCATAGCGTCGATACGCTCTTCAAAGAAGCTCTTGCCCAGCTCCATGACAACGTCAGAGTACATCTGGATGAAGCGGCGGTAGCAGTCATATGCAAAACGGGGGTTAGAAGTCTTCTTTGCCAGACCTTCAACAGCCTGGTCGTTCAGGCCCAGGTTCAGGATGGTATCCATCATGCCGGGCATAGACTGACGTGCACCGGAACGAACGGAAACCAGCAGCGGGTTCTCGATATCGCCGAACTTCTTGCCAGTCTGCTCTTCCAGGATTCCCATGTACTTGAAGATGTCAGCCTTGATCTCATCGTTGATCTCACGGTTGTCAGCATAGTACTGGGTGCAGGCTTCGGTGGTGATGGTGAAGCCCTGAGGAACCGGCATGCCGGCATGGGTCATTTCTGCCAGACCAGCGCCCTTGCCGCCCAGAATGTTCTTCATGGTCGTCTGGTCGCCGCCAAATGCGTCATGGCCCTCTTTGAACAAATACAAAAACTTCTTGCTCATAGGTTACCTCCAACAAAATTACGGTTTCTTCCCGGTGTGCCGCGCACACCCGCAAAATAAGAATTTTCTCTCTTGCAAAGTCCATTATAACAGACTCAGCCCGGAATTTCCAGTACATTGTTAAATAAATGGCGAATATTTTCGCCGAAAATCTTACAAAGTTTTGGGGTCAGGCTCTTGCAATTTGACCAAAAATGCGGTAAATTATAATGGGTGAGAAGTTGGGAAATATTATTTTATTACATTCTGCAACACTTTTTTCAATTCATCCCGCCCCGGCAGGCTTCAGCCCTGTTCCGGGGCTTTTTTGTAGGGCCGTATACTCTTTTTGGCCCAAAACAGAAAGGGGTATTTTTATGTCCGAAGCGAAAGCCAAATACCTTGCCGCCAAAGCGGCCTTTGAAGAAACTTTTGAAAAGCACCTGCAGAACGGTGTGGAGTTCATCAGCGACCAGGTTTTTATTGACCCCGAAGTTGAGATTGCACCCGGCGCAGTGATCCTGCCGGGCTGCATCCTGCGCGGCAAAACCGTCATCGGGGCAAACTGCGTCATCGGCCCCAATACCTTATTGGAGAACACCATTGTTGAGGCCGGTTCCACCGTGAACGCCAGCCAGTGTTATGACAGCCATCTGGGCCCCAACAACAAGATTGGCCCCTTTACCCATGTGCGCACCGGCACCGTGACGGATGAGGCGTACACCTGGGCGCTTATGTGGAAACCAAGAACGCCAACTTTGCCGAGGGCAACACTGTCAGCCACCTGACTTACATTGGCGATGCCGATGTGGGCAAGTACTGCAACTTTGGCTGCGGCACCGTAACCTGCAACTATGACGGCGAGGGCAAGTACCGCACCACCATCGGCGATTATGCGTTCATCGGCTGCAACACCAACCTGGTGGCGCCGGTCAAGGTGGGCAGCCGCGCCTTTACCGCTGCCGGTTCCACCATCGGCCACGATGTGCCGGACGGTGCCCTGGGCATTGAGCGCGCCAAGCAGGCCGAAGTTGCCGCCTGGGGCGCCAAGAAGCTGGAAAAATACGTTGCCAAAAAACAGAAGCTGGAAGCCGAAAAGAAAAACGACTGATGCCCCCTGACCTGCTGCAAGGAGGATTGCTGCCATGGCCATTTTGGAACGCACCCTGACCGGGGATTTTACCACCATCCTGACCGAGCTGGACGCTGTTGTAAAACAAAGCGTTTCGGCCACGCTGGAAGGTTCCAGTGATTTCAACTTCAGCACCGGCCGCTGTGCCGTGCGGGTATACGAACGCTACAGTGCCATTGGCAACGGCCGTGTTACCATGAGCCTGACCCTGCTGGAAGCTGACGGGCAGATCCAGCTTTCCGCCATCACATCCGGCGGCAGCCAGGCTGTGTTTTTCAAGGTCAACACCTTAGGTGCAGAATCCTTCCTGGATACCATCCGGGACACAGTGGAACGCTTTGCCCCTGGTGCACACTAAAATCACAAAATTACTATAAGGATTTTTACTATGGGACTATTTGGAGGTGGTTCCGGGGCAGACTGGCTGATTGCCGGTCTGGGCAACCCGGAGCCGAAATATGACGGCACCCGCCACAACACCGGTTTTGCCGCGCTGGATGCGTTGGCCGAAGCCTGGGGGTGCGAGATCAACAAAAGCAAATGGCAGGGCCTTTACGGCATTGCCCAGGTGGACGGCCGCAAAGTGATGCTGCTAAAGCCGCTGACCTACATGAACCTGAGCGGCCAGAGCATCGCCCCCGCCGCGGCATTTTACAAGATCCCGCGCAACCACATTATTGTGTTGTGCGATGACATTGCACAGGAGCCGGGGCACATCCGCATCCGGCCCTCCGGTTCTGCTGGCGGGCACAACGGGCTAAAGAGCATTATCGCTTCCACCGGCGGCGAGGATTTTTACCGCATCCGCATTGGCGTTGGCGCCAAGCCGCGCCCGGATTATGATCTGGCTGACTGGGTGCTGGGCAAGTTCCCGCCCGATGACGCCAAGCTTGTGACCGGCCGCCACACCGACGTGGAAGCCGCCTGCCGCCTGTTGATGGCCGGCAAGCTGGGCGAAGCGCAGAATAAATTCAACCACTGAGCGCGGATAGGCGTTCCGTAGGGACGCACAGTGTGCGCCCATTCCTGTTTTCTGTGTAAGATGCCCGCAAAGGAAGTGTTCTCACTTCAAATTTGCAATCCATCATTACACGGGATGTGGTTTAATGGAACACCTGCAGGGGTGTGCGCACTGTGGAAAACTTTGCCGATGGTGATAAACGCTGCACATGATTTGTAGGGGACGATGCTCGTCATCGTCCCGCATGACGGGTCTTGCCACATATTCCACCCTGCATACGGCCAACGTCCGCGGGCGAACAATGTTCGTTCTCACATTCTCTACAAGATAAGAGCACAGCTTTTCCAATCATACAAATGCCAAAGCGGGCGGCCCATCTGGGCCGCCCGCCATTTGTCGTTCCATGCAACGCTTCTCTCAAAATTCACTTTGCCGTTTTGCTGCAAATATAGTACAATGGTTACGCAAAGCGCTGCTCATACCGGCGCACAAAAAGCGTATACAGCGCATAGCACACCATCAGGCAGACGGCATATACCCCGGCGAAGCACAGCCACGCGGCTGCGCCGCCCCATCGCGGTGTTGGGCAGCAGCTCCAGCACCAGCGGGTGGGCCAGGTACAGCCAAAAGCTGCCCGCCCCCACAAATTCCACGGCCTGGGCGAACTTCTGATTTTCCGCCAGGCCAACGCCCTGCGGGTTCTGCACGGCCAATAGAACAAGCACCGTAAACACGCACTCGAACCCCGCCCGCTGGAAGTTGGTGAGCACTGCCAGCAGAATGCAGAATGCCCCGTATAAAAACTGCTTGTTCTCCCGCACTGCCGCAAACGCCGCCATGCCAAGGATAAAGCAGTACAGCGTCATGACCGGCGTTTTTGCGCTGAACTCGCTGATGTTGGCTTCTGCCGGGAAAGCCGCCAGACTGCTTTCAATTAAGCCGCCGATCCTGCCCTTCACCGCAAGGCAGACCACCAGCAACGCCAGCGCACCCCAAAAGCGTTTGCACAGCCGGTACAGCCACGGGGCCAGCAGATAAAAGAACGCAAAGGCGCTCATCGTCCACAGCACGTTGCGGTTGTTCCACAGCATCCAGTTATCACTGGGCAGCCACATCTGCAAAATACAAAGTACCGCAGGTAACCCGGCCCGCACGGCCCGCCGGGGCCAAACAGCTGGGCTGCACTGGCGCCCGCCGCCAGATAGCGTACCGCATCGAACAGCCAGCGCAGCACCAGCACCAGCCAGTACAGCGGCAGGATCCGCCGGATGCGGCGCTGGTAATACGGCAGCGGCTCCGGGTGGCGGCTCAGGCTGGCCGCGGCCAGGTACCCGCTGAGCACAAAAAACAGTTGCACCCCCTGCGCGCCAACCGCGGCGGCATCCCCCAGGCCAACTTTCTGCCCGGTATGCACGCCCAGCACCATCAGCGCCGCCAGAATACGCAGCTCATCCAGCGCTACATTTTTATGTTTTGTCATCTTTCTATATTCTGCTCCTTATTGCAGCATTATTTGATTTCTTTATTCTGCCGAACTTTTTCGATTTCTTCTTTTCAAAGAAGGGGCAAAAACTCTCGTATTACTCGTATCCTCAAAATTATACATCACCCGCCCTATCATGCGCAAGCGCAGGAGGCACCATGTTTGACGCATTGTTTACCACCACAACCGAATACAAAAAACTGAGCCACGCGCTTTCCGGCAAAGGTGCATGCGCCCTGTTTGGGCTGCCCGCATCCGGCCGCGCACAGGTGTATGCCGCGCTGTGCCGCCAGTTGGATAAGCCGCTATGCATCGTGACCCCCGGCGAGGCCGAAGCCACCCGCTTTGCTGCTGACCTGAACACGCTGGGCATTCCCGCCGCCGTGTTCCCGGCGCGGGACTATGTGCTGCGCCCCATTGAGGGCACCGCCCGCGAATACGAGTACCGCCGCCTGGCTGTGCTGGGCGAGCTGGTAGGCGGACGGCTGCGCGCCGTGGCTGTGCCCGCGGAAGCATTAACCCAGTTCACCACCCCAAAAGAGGATTTCTGCGCCAACACCCGCACCCTCCATGCGGGGGATACTCTGCTGCGGGATGACCTGCTGGCCGCTTTGTTTGGTGCCGGCTACACCCGCCGGGCCCAGGTGGATGGCCCCGGCCAGTTCTCTGTGCGCGGCGATATTGTGGATATTTTTGCTCCCGACCAGAAAATGCCGGTTCGTATGGAATTTTGGGGTGATGAGATCGATACCCTGCACACCTTTGACCTGACCACCCAGCGCCGCGAGGATGCCATTGATAAGTTTTACCTGAGCCCCGCGCGGGAAGTTCTGTTCGGCAAACCTGCCGATGCCGCCGAGCAGCTTCGGGCCTTTTTTGGCCAAGCAGCGCGGCAAAAAGAAAACCGCCATGGCGGACTGCATGGCCGCCGATCTGGACCTGCTGGATGGCGGTGCCGTGCCGGTCAACATGGACAAATACCTGGCCGTGCGCTACCCCCATCCCGCCACCGTGCTGGATTATTTTGACGACCCGATCCTTGTGGCCGAAGAGCCTGCTTCCATCCGGGAAGCCGACCGCGCGACCGCCTACCGCCGGGGCGAGGAACTGAAATCCCTGATCCTGGACGGCGTGCTCTGCGCCGGGCTGGATAACCTGTACGCGGACCCAAGCTACCTGTGGTCCAAAACCGGACACTACCGCACCATCTGTGCCGAGAACTTTACCCGCAGCATGCCGGATCAGCCGCTGAAAGATATCATCAACGCCCCGGCTCACACCCTGCCTGCCTGGAATGGCGAAGTCGCCGGGCTGCTGGAGGATTTGAAACCGCTGTGCGATGCCGGTTATACCGTTACCCTGCTGGCCGGCACCGACCGTGCCGCAGCCGGTCTGGCACGCGACCTGCGCGATAAAGGCATTCTGGTTACCACCGATGCTGCAGCAGCCCCCGCTGCCGGGCTGGTGCAGGTTCTGGCGGGGCACCTTTCCGCTGGGTGCGAATTTCCGTTTGCCAAGTATGCTTTGCTGACAGGCCGTGCCTTTGGCGAAACCAGCTCCCAGAAGAAAAAGCGTAAAAAAGCCAAAGATGCCTGAACAGCCTGACCGAGATCACGCCGGGCGATCTGGTGGTGCACCAGAACCACGTATTGGCCGGTATGCGGGCATCCAGCGAATGGCGGTTCAGGGCGTTACCAAAGACTACCTGCGCATTGAGTACGATAAAAAAAGATGTGCTGTATGTTCCCGTCACCCAGCTGGACCTGCTTTCCCGCTACACCGCGCCGGGGGATTCGGAGAATGTCAAGCTCAGCCGTCTGGGCGGGGCCGAGTGGACCAAGACTCGCAAGAAGGTGCGCGCCGCTACCGAGCAGATGGCCAAGGAACTGATTGAGCTGTACGCCCGCCGCAAAAGGGCGCACGGTCATGCCTTCCCGCCAGATGATACCTGGCAGGGAGATTTTGAGCAGCGCTTTGCCTATGATGAAACGCCGGACCAGCTTTCCAGCGCGGCGGAGATCAAACATGATATGGAGCAGCCCTGGCCGATGGACCGCCTGCTGTGCGGCGATGTCGGCGTGGGCAAGACTGAGGTTGCCCTGCGCGCCGCGTTCAAATGCGTGATGGGCGGCAAGCAGTGTGCCATCCTGGCCCCCACCACCATTCTGGCGTGGCAGCATTTCAACACGGCCATCGCCCGCATGGAGGCCTTTCCTATTCGCATCGGGCTGCTCAGCCGTTACCGCAGCGCCAAAGAGCAGAAAGAAACCATCCGCGGCCTGAAAGACGGCACAGTGGACATTGTGGTGGGCACCCACCGCCTGCTTTCGGACGATGTAAAGTTCAAAGACCTGGGCCTTGTCATCATTGACGAGGAGCAGCGCTTTGGCGTAAAACACAAGGAAAAGCTGAAAGAGAACTTTATCGGGGTGGACATGCTGACCCTTTCGGCCACGCCGATCCCCCGCACGCTGAACATGGCACTGTCCGGCATCCGGGACATGAGCACCATTGAACAGCCGCCCTTTGAGCGCCAGCCCATTGAGACCTATGTGCTGGAATATGACGATGCCATTATTGCCGAAGCCATCCGGCGTGAGCTGGCCCGCGGCGGGCAGGTGTATTACCTGTACAATCGAGTCGAAACCATTGAGCAGTGCGCCGCCAAGGTGCAAAAGCTGGTGCCGGGTGCGCGGGTCGGCATCGCCCACGGGAAAATGACGGAGGAGCAGATTTCCTCGGTTTGGCAGCAGCTGTTGGACAACGAGATCGACGTGCTGGTCTGCACCACCCTGATTGAAACCGGCGTGGATGTGCGCAACTGCAACACCCTGATTATTGAGAATGCGGACCGCATGGGGCTTTCACAGCTGTACCAGATTCGCGGCCGTGTGGGGCGCTCCAACCGCAAGGCGTATGCCTATTTCACCTTCCAGCGCGACAAAGTGTTGACGGAAATTGCCTCCAAGCGGCTTTCAGCCATCCGGGAGTTTACCTCTTTTGGTTCCGGGTTCCGCATTGCGATGCGCGATTTACAGATCCGCGGCGCGGGCAACCTGCTTGGACACAGCCAGCACGGCCACATGGAAGCGGTTGGTTACGAGCTGTATGTAAAAATGCTGAACCAGGCCATTGCAGCCGCCCGCGGCGAGCCTGCTGCGCCGGACAAGAGTGATTGCCTTGTTGACATTACGGTGGATGCCTATCTGCCGGAAAGCTACATTCCCGATGCCGCCGGGCGGATCGAAGCCTACAAGAAGATTGCGGCCATCACCACCCGTGACGATGCCACGGATGTACTGGATGAGTTGATTGACCGTTACGGCGACCCGCCGCGCAGTGTGCAGGGGTTGGTGGACATCAGCCTGGTGCGCGTGACAGCCGCCCGCGCAGGCATTGTGGAGATCGTGCAGCGCAACGACAATCTGATTTTGTACACCGATGTTGTGACCCCGGCGCAGATGGGGGCCATGATGGATGCCATGCCGCACCGCGTGATCTACAACGCCGTAGGCCGCCCCTACATCAGCCTGCATGTCCTGCGCGGCGAGGACCCTCTCACCATCCTGCGCGATGCCGTTGCCCTGCTGCCGGGTGCGTGAGTGTTTTACGGGAGTTTTTGTTCCTTCTTTGAAAAGAAGAACCGAAGAAACTTTAATCGTAATATAACAAAATAAA
>ENA-OQCD01000572-OQCD01000572.1-human-gut-metagenome-genome-assembly--contig:-NODE-572-length-10439-cov-1.947149_pt1 | contig 10439 bp, 16 predicted proteins | sample MGYA00242755_ERZ504571 | MGnify/ENA primary metagenome ERZ504571 (study PRJEB26092, sample SAMD00036274) | human gut metagenome | host: Homo sapiens | study: EMG produced TPA metagenomics assembly of...
TCAACGCCCTGCGATAGTTCTCCACCAGTTTGGCAATCTTCGCGTATCAGGAATATTCCCTTCCGCCTTATCAAAAAGCAGCACATCTTCCACCCAATTCCTTATATAGTGTTCGGCAAACAAGACACTATCATCTTTTGAAATATTAAAAGGAAGTGCAGCCTGCAAGTCTTCTTTATAGAGATATTCACCGGCTACTTCCACTAAAGGAGTTTTTCCCTTATGGTCGTGCTCCGGACCGCACCCCGACAAACACCCGCAATAACAAGTAACACTCCCCAGTTTTTCACGATATTCATATAACATTAAAATAGTGAACGAAGATACTGCAATAATTAATTACTTCCGTTATTATTAACTGTTTTTAAAACCTCTTGGTTAATTTCAACCTTATATTTCTGCTTCAAATCTTTCAACCAGGCATCCTCATAGACAGTCAGATAATCCTTGACAACCGCTTCTCTTACATCCTCATAACTTTCAGGACCTTTCTTTAACTTCTTTCCCATCACAAAAGTATAAGGTAAATCCGGCTCAGGCTGAAAGCTACCGCATTTAAAGACCAATTTATCAATATACCTGTTGGTCCCTATCTGAAAGACACCTGCTTCCATACGAACTTTGGAGGAAGCATCATCTCCGGTCAGTGTATGTAATATATCTTTCCACTGGGATACCGGTTTTTTTCAATTGTTTCTTAATGGCTGAAGCCGTTTTTCTTATCTTTACAATGAATCAACTGCTCCCCGATCAATGCGGCAATTCCCAGGCATAGTCTGATTTATGTTGCTTGAAGAAGCGTTCCAGGTCATCCTCATTCCAGGCTTCATCACCCGATTGATATTTTTGCGACAAATAAGCCGCAAGCAAACCATCCTGCAATTCCTGCACCCGGAACTCCAGTTCTTCCTTCTGTTCTGCAGAAAGCTCCTTCCATGTACAATTGCCATTCTTCTCCAGATAATTCAATAACTGTTCCCGTTTTTCTTCAAAACTGACACCCTGCCTGCGGTCTATCCATTTCACTATATGAATGCCCATAGGTGAATAAAAAGGAGCTGAAATCTTATTTCTTTCCTAAAGAATTCCAGTTTGTCTATCCATTCCTGCATATTCTTGTTCACAGGCATCCACGGCAACACTCCTCCCACATTTTTACAAGCTTCATCATCCGAGTACCGGCGGGCCAGCGTTGCAAAATCCGCGCCTTCCCGCAATGCTTCATAAACCGAATCCATTTGCTGCCGCACCCTCATTTCCTCCTGACGGCTTGCATTCTGGGATAAATATTTGCTAATATGGGCAATTTTGATCCAATCATTTGCCTGCAAACGTTGTTCACCTTGCAGGTATAACCGGCGGGCAGCCTGTTCCTCCTTTTCTGCATCTGCCAAATAAGTTCTTAAAAAGTTTTGCCCCCGATACCAGTCCACCTGCCTGCGGAAAACAGGCAACGTATCTATTCCCATATCATGTGCATAGCGTACTTTTAATTTATAGTTGATAAAAGAAGGTAGAAAAGAAAGCGGGGTCCGATGAGAAGATTTACGAAAATAATATTCAAACTCGGAACGTTTTTACAGGTTCACCGTCAATAGATAACACAACTTCTCCTTCGCCCGCATTTTTGAACGCGAACACAAGGAGAAGCGACAGAATACCGACAACTCTACGCGGCATCATTTTATAAGTTTTTATTGAGGACGGCTATAGTTAGGAGCCTCACTAGTTATAGCGACATCATGCGGATGACTTTCCAGGACACCTGCATTCGTGATGCGGGTAAAATTTGGCATCGTGCAACTGCTCTATATTGGCAGCGCCACAGTATCCCATACCTGCACGAAGACCGCCTACCAACTGATAGATTACTTCATACAAAGTACCTTTATAAGGAACACGGGCTGCAATACCTTCCGGAACCAGTTTCTTCACATCAGCAGTTCCACTCTGGAAATAACGGTCTTTCGAGCCATTCTCCATCGCTTCCAAAGAACCCATACCCCGATAAGACTTGAATTTACGTCCGTTGAAGATAATTGTATCACCCGGTGACTCTTCCGTTCCGGCAACCAATGAACCGATCATTACACTATAACCGCCGGCAGCCAAAGCTTTTACCACATCCCCCGAATAACGCAAGCCACCATCAGCAATCAAGGGTATACCTGTACCTTTCAGCGCCTTGGCAACATCATAAACGGCAGAAAGCTGGGGAACACCCACACCGGCAACCACACGGGTAGTACAGATAGAACCCGGACCGATACCGACCTTCACACCATCCGCACCGGCTTCCACCAACATTTTGGCAGCTTCGCCCGTAGCGATATTACCTACACAATATCAATATTCGGGAAACGTTTCTTAGCTTCTTTCAATTTTTCGATCACATACATGGAGTGGCCATGAGCCGTATCAATAACGATTGCATCCGCACCGGCATCAACCAAGGCCTGCATACGGTCCAGCGTATCGGCAGTAACCCCTACACCGGCAGCCACACGCAAACGTCCTTTGGCATCCTTGCAAGCCATCGGTTTATCTTTCGCTTTTGTAATATCTTTATAAGTAATAAGACCTACCAGTTTACCTTCCTTATCCACCACCGCAACTTTTCAATCTTATGCTCTTGCAGAATCCGTGAGGCAGCCTCCATGTCAGTGGACTGGTTGGTAGTGACAATATTCTCCTTCGTCATTACCTCATCAATACGTTTGTCCATATCCTTCTCAAAACGAAGGTCACGGTTCGTCACAATACCTACCAAATATCTTTCATCGTCTACTACAGGGATACCGCCGATTCTATATTCAGACATCAACGCAAGTGCATCTCTCACAGTAGATCCTCTCTTGATAGTCACAGGATCATAAATCATACCGTTTTCCGCACGTTTCACTATGGCTACCTGACGTGCCTGCTCTTCGATAGACATGTTTTTGTGAATCACACCGATTCCCCCTTCACGGGCAATGGCAATGGCCATTTTCGCTTCTGTAACCGTATCCATAGCGGCAGTCACAAAAGGGACTTTCAACTCGATGTTGCGTGAGAACTTAGTCGTGAGTTCGACTGTTTTGGTAAAACTTCAGAATAGGCGGGGATCAACAATACATCGTCGTAGGTTAATCCGTCCATTACGATTTTATCTGCAATAAATGACATAGGGCTTTATGCGTTTAGATTTTATTGCGTGCAAATATACGCATTTTATTCAATATGGGAAAACGATAGAATATTTTTTGCTAAGAGAATACGAAATTTTGCAGAAATAAAAAGAATCAGTCCCCCAAATGGCTCACATAAAACAATTACAAAAAACAGGGAGTTCATGAAACAAATGAAGCGCTTTTATTCTTCAGGTCCAGTGTTTTTCATTAAATTTGTACTTTGAACAAAAGAAACAAAAGAAACATGGAAAAAACAACCGCAATTTCCCTTTGCACCCAAAGACTTCGCACGCTGCCTTAACGCCACATGCCCCCGTTCCCAAAACTGCCTGAGACGAACTGCCGCCCTGCAGGATACGGATGAACATCTATTTCTCAAAGTGGTAAACCCGCTCCGTTATCCCAAGGAGGGTGAAGAATGTGAACTGTTCCGTTCCACCGACAAAGTGCGGATGGCATGGGGAGTCACCCACCTGCTGGACAATGTGCCCTACAAAGAAGGCAGCCTGCTGCGCAATATGATCATCAACCACCTGGGCAGAAGCCAGTATTACCGGTGCTTCCGCAAGGAACGCCCTTTTGCGCCACAAGACCAACAGACCATTCGCATGCTGTTCCGCCAGAGAGGCATCAGCGAAGAGCCGTCATTCGACTACTACACAAATGAATTTAACTGGTAATATCCGTCACACTGTCACAGCCGCATGCAACACATTGTACGACAATAGTTTACCACTATGACAGATGGTGTAACGGATGGTGTGACGGACTTTTTATCTGTCACACCGCCGCCTCCGGATCTCATCATGCCCTTACCAGCTGATACACAGTGCCTTTACGTGTATGCCGTGAAGGAATACCCTGTTTCCTCAAAATTCGTCCGAATGCCGCCACCCTCTTGGCGTTCAATGGAATATCCACTTCCTGATGCAATATCTTCAATATTTCGGCAGGCGCCATCCACTCGCCCTCTTCCCCCCGCTTCCGCCATGCGGAAATAACGGAAAAGGAACTGCTCTTCAGGAGAATATTGCTGAAATTCGCGGTTCGCCTCCGTCATGACATACTCGTCCGCATCATTAAACCAGTAACGCTCACCGTGCGCCAGCTCGTGCATGGCCTGTGCATACAACTGATCGTAGTCTATGGGACGCGAGGTATCAATCACCCCCTTCACCTCAATGCAGATGAAGCGGCGGCTGCCCGAAGGATCGGTCAGCAAATCCTTGTGGTTACTGGTGGCAATGAACGAAGCATAGCGGCGCATCTCCACCACCGATGTGCCGTAAGGCCGGCGCGCATTCACCACCGGCTTTTGCAGAATGTGCTTCAAGAATCCCTGTTGTGTGGCGCTCACCTGGTCGAACTCGTCAATATTGATCAGCGCGAATCGATTCAGGCTTAGTTCGACATCTTTCTTGCGTGAGAAATCGAGGCTGTCCGTATAGTAGGAGCATTCGGAAGGCGGCATGATGCTGCGGCAAAAGGTGGACTTGCGCGTTCCCTGCGCTCCCACCAGCAGGGGCGAAACACTGTTGGCATAGCGCTTGTCCATCCCCCGCCAATGAGCCACCATGTTCAGAAACCAGCGATGGAACAATTCGGGCCAATGCGGATTGTCACAAGGTACGGTCTGCGCCAACGGACGGATGCGGTCGCGTCCGTCCCACTCCGGAAGGTTGAACAAAAAATCCTCCAGCGGATTATACACCGGCACACGATTGGAATACACATAGCGGCTGATATCCCTGTCCCACAGGGGGATACCTTCGGCCTGTGCATCCAGGGCGATGCTGTTCAACGCACGCTTGTCCACCGGCTGAAAGCGGAAGCAGAAGGAATGCCGCTCGCGGAACTCCGCCTCTCCGGTCTGCACGTTAAAGCGAAATTCATAACGTCTTTTCATAAACTCGGCAATGAGGACCGACAATTGCTGCTCACGGCTCAAAGCGCATTTGCTTCCGAAATCCTGACGCCGGCTGTACACATTCCGCACCACCTGACGCACCAGTTCCAACGGTTTGCGTACAAAATGACGGAAACGCGCCCTGCTGACCACCGCTTCCTCCGGAATGCCCGACCGGAAACAGTTCAACGCCAGTTGCGAAAGAAGGGTATCCCAGCTATAGGAGGACTTTTCATCGGCCGGATCGGGCTTATCCAAATCAATGTAAGCCTGCCTCAAGGCCGCCTCGAACAGCATGGAGAGCGCATCTGCCGTTTCATAACTCCCCAAGGCACGTTCCAAAGGACGCTGGCCGGAGACAGCAGGTTCGGTATGCAAGGCCATTTCATCGGGCATCCCCATAGGCTGTGACAGGTAGAACTGCACGGAGTCCGGCCGGTAAAGCACATCGGGGTCATAGGAAAGGCGTGAATATTGTTCCAGGAAAGGTTCCTTGGGACGGATATCGAATGACAACTGGGGCTGGTAGCACTTCACCGCCATGATGTAGGCATGAGCATGAAACGCTTCCGCCTCCGCACGGGTAAGGGGCAGCGTATTGTCGGGTCGGGTGAAAGCCACCAGGATTTCACCGAATGTCCGCTGGCGCCCATAAAGGCGCACCGCGTCTGCGGCAACTTCCATGCCTCCCGTTTCACCTGCTCCACTTCCGCCCTGCCCGCCAAGGGGCCTACGGTCAGTTCCACCAATCCGTTATAAGCCTTCATGCACTGTCCGCCCTCCGTCTTGCGGAACTCGGCGGCAGGCATCATCTTGGGCAGTTTGTCCGCCGCCTCGCAATGGTCGCCGGGGAGGACATGGCGCAACTGGCTTCTGAACATGGTGACGGGACAGGTTTTCACTTCCTCTTTCATTCTCTCTACCCATGCATCCAGTGTAAGAGTGCTCTGGGTTACATGGTTTCCGCCGTCGCGTACCTGGGTAATCTTTATCATTTATCGTGTATTTATTCGTTTTTTCCAATCTATAAAGATACGGATAAAATCGGGAAACAAAGCAATATACAGGAAGGTTTCTTTCAAAAAAAAGGACGCGAAGGGTACAGGAATTTCCGATAGGGAGGTGAAGCGGAAAGATATTGAAGGAATGCATTCGCGACAGGTATAATCCAGACCATTATATGCTATGATACAATGTATTGCACCATTTGGAACAATGAGTTTTTCTAATAGAAACCATTAATTCTAGCGCATGGTACAACCTGTCTTTACATATAGGAATAAATTGTTCCACTGATAGGAATAATTTGTTCCATTAGCATGAAACTATTTGTTCCACTGGACGGAACAAACTATTCCACTGGGTGAAACTACCCACATCATGCATGTAAAAAGAGGCTGTAGCATATGTGCAAGATTGACAAAAGTCTGTCACCGTATCCGTCACGCTATCCGTCACCATCGCAACACGTTGTAATTCAAGCGCATAAACTGCTGTGTGACAGATGTGACGGATGTGACAGTTTAGATTTCTCATAATACCAAATTTAAGGTTTATGCAAATACAACGGATATTTTCTCCCGAAACAAGAATATGCTATAAAAACATATGAAAAGCCGGACAAACATCTCTGTCGCCCGGCTTTTTTTATTATCAAAACAATCAAAGAAGCATCAAATTTGCCATTTCAGAAATAAACTTGATGCGGACCAACCGGATTTCATCCTCCGTATAGTCATCACCCAATTCATCCATCGCGTCATCTATTTTGTCTGTTGTAGACTCCTTGAAGTAATCATAAATATCGTTCAAATGGTCTTCATCCATAATTTCCTCCAGGAAGTAATCAATATTCAGCTTGGTTCCTGAATAAACAATAGCCTCCACTTCATCCAATAATTCACCGAACTCCAACCCCTTTGACACTGCAATGTCGTCCAAGGCTACCTTCCGGTCAATAGCCTGAATGATGGATACCTTCAGTTTGGATTTATTGGCCACCGTACGGACACGCAAACCTCCGGACGCTCTATTTCATTTTCCTCACAATGCTTCTTTATCAATACACAGAACTCCTGGCCATAACGTTTTGCCTTTCCGGCACCTACGCCCGGAATATTCTGCAATTCTTCCAAAGTCACCGGATAAATGGTAGCCATCGCCTCCAAAGAAGGATCCTGGAAAATAACATACGGCGGCACATCCAGTTTCTTGGACAGCTTCTTACGCAAATCCTTCAACATAGAGTAAAGCACGGGGTCTACTGCACAAGAGGCACCTCCCCGAACCGGAGTTTCTTCTTCCTCCTCCTCAAAATCATTGTCTTCAACAATCTTGAAGGATTTCGGTTTTTTCAAGAATTTATGTCCTTCAGGGGTAACCTTCAACAGACCGTAATTCTCTACGTCTTTACTTAAATAACCCGCTATCAAAGCCTGACGAATGACAGCATTCCACATTTTTTCTTCTTCTCCCATGCCTGAACCGAATACTTCCAGTTCTTCATGTTTATGAGCAAGTACTTCTGACGTTTCCTTACCCAAAAGAATATCAATTATATAATCTGCTTTAAAGTTTTCTTTCACTGCTATGATTGCTTCAATCACAGCGCATAATGAATCCTGAGCCTCCACTTGCTTTTTAGGATTTAAACAGTTATCACAATTTCCACAATTCTCCTCTGTATATTCTTCCCCAAAATAATGTAACAATGATTTACGACGGCATATAGAAGACTCTGCGTATGCAGCTGTTTCCAACAGCAACTGTTTACCGATTTCCTGCTCTGCCACGGGCTTTCCCTGCATAAACTTCTCCAGCTTCTGCAAGTCCTTGTTGGAATAGAACGTAATACACTGACCTTCCCCTCCGTCACGACCGGCTCTCCCCGTTTCCTGATAATAACCTTCCAGACTTTTCGGAATATCATAATGTATCACAAAGCGCACATCGGGCTTATCAATTCCCATTCCAAAAGCGATGGTAGCTACAATCACATCTATATCCTCTTTCAGGAACCCGTCTTGATTGGCTGTGCGTGTAGCAGAATCCATTCCGGCATGATAAGCACGCGCATTGATTCCGTTAGCTTGAAGCACTTCGGCCAATTCTTCCACCTTCTTACGGCTCAAACAGTAGATAATACCTGATTTACCAGGATTAGCCTTGATAAACTTGATAATATCCCTGTCAATATTATTTGTCTTCGAGCGCACTTCGTAATACAGGTTCGGACGATTGAAAGAGGACTTGACTCCTGCGCATCCTGCATACCCAAAATTTTTCTGAATATCCATACGCACTTTCGGAGTTGCAGTAGCAGTAAGGGCAATCACCGGCGCTTTCCTATTTCATTAATAATAGGACGGATGCGACGGTACTCCGGACGGAAGTCATGCCCCCATTCCGAAATACAGTGTGCTTCATCCACCGCATAAATGAGATCTTCACTCCTTTCAGGAAATCTACATTCTCCTCCTTTGTCAAGGATTCGGGAGCTACGTAGAGCAATTTTGGTTTTGCCGCTCAGGATATCCGATTTAACCTGGTCTATAGCCGATTTGTTCAATGACGAATTTATAAAGTGTGCTACTCCGTCTTCCTCACTGAAATTACGCATGGCATCCACCTGATTCTTCATCAATGCAATTAAAGGAGATATAACGATTGCTGTTCCATCCATGATAAGGGATGGCAACTGATAGCATAACGATTTACCACCGCCCGTAGGCATCAAAACAAATGTATCATTTCCGGCAAGCAGATTACGGATAATCGCTTCCTGATTACCTTTGAAAGTATCAAATCCAAAATACTTTTTTAATGCGTCCGTTAAATTTATATTCTCCGTCATTGTATCAATAGTTTTTCACGGTTTTCCCGATTTCTTGTTTTACATCTTTTGTTGCCTAACAAAGTTATAAACAAGTTCTCAAATTACACGAATATTTCGGGTAATATTTTTCAGAAGAATTGCATTTTTTCTTTCTCTCTCCCTTTATATCTTGATACTAAGCTGTTTGCATTCGCGAAATATTTGCCTTTCCCATCTGCTGTTTTGCAAAATCAAGTGTCACTTCGTACTTTTTCGCTTTCTGAGAGGGAATTTCAAACATAACGTCCATCATGATCGTTTCCACAATGGAACGTAATCCGCGTGCTCCTAACTTATACTCAATAGCTTTGTCTACAATATACTCGAATACTTCGGGTTGAAACTCCAGCTTGACCCCATCCATTTCAAATAATTTAACATACTGTTTGATAATGGAATTCTTCGGTTCCGTCAAGATATTGCGCAAAGCGGTTCTATCCAACGGATTCAGATAAGTCAAGATGGGCAGACGGCCTATGATTTCAGGAATCAGCCCGAATGATTTCAAATCCTGAGGGGCAATATATTGCATCAAGTTGCCGCGATCTATCTTCACCACGTCCTTTGCCGCGCTATAACCTACCACATGCGTATTCAAAACGTTGCGCAATTTTGCGTTCAATACCATCAAATGCCCCACCACAAATAAACAGAATGTTTTTCGTATTGACCGGAATCATTTTTCTGGTCGGGGGTGTTTACGTCCTCCCTGAGGTGGTACATTCACGATAGATCCTTCCAGCAGTTTCAACAGACCTTGTTGTACACCTTCACCACTTACATCACGAGTAATGGAGGGGGTTATCTCCTTTACGGGCAATCTTGTCAATCTCATCAATAAATACGATGCCTCTTTCAGCTTCCGCCACATTATAATCCGCTACTTGAAGCAGACGGGTTAAAAGACTCTCAATATCTTCACCCACATATCCGGCCTCTGTCAGCACGGTGGCGTCAACAATGGTAAACGGCACATGCAATAATTTGGCAATAGTGCGTGCCAGCAAGGTTTTTCCCGTTCCCGTACTACCTACCATAATGATATTGGACTTTTCAATCTCTATATCATCCTTATCCACTTTTTGGAGCAGACGCTTGTAATGATTGTAAACGGCAACGGAAAGATAGCGTTTGGCGTCATCCTGACCAATAATGTATTGGTCAAGAAATTCCTTGATTTCCTTTGGCTTCGGAAGTTCCTTCAAGTTCAACTCACCCGGTGCACCTTTTTTTTTGATGCATGGCTTCCTGCATAATTTCATATGCCTGCTCCGAGCAACTGTCACAAATGCAGCCGTTCATTCCGGTTATCAGAAATCCGACTTCATTTTCCGAACGTCCGCAGAAACTACATTTCCTTCTACTGTTTCTAGGTGTTTTTATTATCTTCCAATGTTTATTCCTTTTAAATATTCAAGTTTCCCTAATGCGTCTTTAAAAAAAGAAGCCTACATTAATGATAGCAGAAACTTGAGTTGTTTTTTAG
>ENA-OQCD01000573-OQCD01000573.1-human-gut-metagenome-genome-assembly--contig:-NODE-573-length-10438-cov-2.946853_pt1 | contig 10438 bp, 11 predicted proteins | sample MGYA00242755_ERZ504571 | MGnify/ENA primary metagenome ERZ504571 (study PRJEB26092, sample SAMD00036274) | human gut metagenome | host: Homo sapiens | study: EMG produced TPA metagenomics assembly of...
GAGTGAGGTGTAAAAGACTATGGCAAAAGTACACCAAAGGAGAGATAAAAGAGGGTATGAGTGGAGTCTGCTTATCGGGAGAAGAAGCCCTTATGCTGGAGAGGGGATACCCGGAAGTAAGTCCTCATGATTTCTATCGGGAGTTGTTTCCGGCTGGCAGTCTCCAGCAAGAGCCGGAGGACGGAAAAGGCAATATTATAGCGACACAGATTAGACCGTCCGGCAAAGGAAGAACCCGGCAGTGGGTAATTGATGATAGTCTGAAAATGTTGGATAAGGTCGTAGGGGATAGGTTTGGGCTGATACCGCCTATTAGTTTTTACGGAAAGTCACACACGAAAGAGAACGCTCATGAGCTGTTTGCGGTGGTGGTGGACGTGGACTATGTAGGCAAACAGCAGTTAAAGAACCTGTTGAAGCAGTTTGGGAATGGTGTGCAGCTTTGTCCGACTTATCTTGTCAGCTCCGGCAAGGGGGTACATCTTTACTATTTCTTGCAGGAGCCGGTTCAGTTGTATCGAAACAGGGAAGAAGTGCTTGCGGAGCTAAAAGAAGCCCTTATCCGGCGGCTATGGAATGATACCAGCTCTATCCGTCCGGACAGCCCGGATATAACCGGAATTTATCAGGGGTTTCGGTGTGTAGGGAGTCAGTCGAAGCTGGGTGCAGATTTCCCAGTAAAAGCCTATAAGCTGTCAGAGAACCGTTACACGCTGGAGGACATAAAAGCCAGCATACCGAGCTGTAAGGTAGACCTTGCTCCGTTGTATGAGAAGCCGAGAAGAAGAAGTACCGTTACGCTGGAAGAAGCAAAGGAACTGTACCCGGATGGTATGAGAAGCGGATCGTGCAGGGAGAGCCGAAGCAGCAAAGTAAGAAGCAGGGCGGTACGTGGGTATGTAACGAAGCTTTATATGAATGGTGGAAACGGAAAATAACCGAGGAAGTGAAAGCTGGAGGGCGTTACTTTTCCATTATGGCGTTATGCTCTTATGGCTTGAAGTGTGGCATATCTGAGCAGAAGATACGGAGAGACGCCTATGCGTTCCTGGACCATTTAGAGAGCCTTACCGAGGACGAGGACAACCATTTCAGCCGGGCAGATGTAAAAAGACGCTCTCCGGGCATTAAAAGGGGACAGAAAAAGGCTGTCAACGATAGCAAGCCGGGAATGGATAGAGGACAACACAAAGGTTACGATACCAGCAAATAAGCGAAATTACAGAAAACAAGAGGCTCATTTATATCTTGCAAGGCGAAAAAAAGAGGATATGAAAGTTATAGGCGAAGTAGTAAAAGAGGGCAGACCAACAGCAGAGCGGACAGTCAGAGAATGGCAGGAGAGCCACCCGACAGGAAAGAAAGCGGACTGCATCCGAGAGACAGGACTTGCAAAGCATACCGTTTATAAGTGGTGGAAAGATATAAACAATGAAAATATATAGGGAAAAAGGAGTTATTTAATAACTCCTTTTTCCCTATTGTCTATTGCTGAAGATTTGAGGAAAAATGAAGGAATTTTGATAAAAAAAAGATAATTTATCAAATATATTAAAGCCAAGGTTATTATTCCAATAATGATGCTAATAGGCAATATTTTTTTTTATAAATAGTGTTGCAAGAGACGTTCCTAAAAGAAACGCAGATCCATATGGAATAACAATATTCAACATAAAAAAATTTTTATTATGTTTTTTTCGTAAGGTTGATTGATTATGGATTAAAAAACAGAGGCGTTGAGGATATCCTGATTGCATGCGTTGATGGTTTAAATGGATTTCCACAGGCAATCGAGGCTGTTTATCCAAAAACAGAGATTCAGCAGTGTATCATCCATCAGATCCGTAATTCAACGAAGTTTGTTTCATACAAAGACATCAAAAAACTGATGGCTGATCTGAAGCTTGTATATGCAGCTCCGACGGAAGAAACCGCTTTAAATGAACTGGAACTGTTCAAGGATAAATGGGATTCCAAGTACCCAAAAATCTATAAATCCTGGCATGATAATTGGGCAACCCTGTCCACTTATTTCAAATATCCGGAGGCAGTAAGACGGCTGATTTATACCACAAATGCCATTGAAGGATTCAACCGCCAGCTCCGGAAAGTGACTAAAAGCAAGGCGGTATTTCCGTCGGATGACAGCCTTTTGAAAATGCTGTATCTGGCAACCATGGATATCACGAAAAAATGGACCGGACACAGGCAGGACTGGGGACAGATCCATTCCCAGCTTGAAATTTATTTTGAAGAACGTCTGGCAGGGCGGAACCTGTAAAGCAGTCAATTTTAGGCAGGTTTTATTGACATGCCTAAAAACTACTGTATAATGCAGATATGGGCAGAATCCGGAAAATCGGCTCTGCCCATTGTAACTATTCACAAATCTTATATCAGTTTTTAACGTTTACACAAAACTGAAACGGTCTCTAAAATTTTGTATAATAGGAATTGAAGTTAAATTAGATGCTAAAAATTTGTAATTAAGAAGGAGGGATTCGTCATGTTGGTATTCCAAATGCGTAATGTAGATAAAACATCTACTGTTTTGAAACAGACTAAAAAACAGTGATTACGCAGATAAATAAATACGTTAGATTAATTCCTACCAGTGACTAATCTTATGACTTTTTAAACAGATAACTAAAATTACAAACAAATCGTTTAACTTCTGTATTTATTTACAGATGTAATCACTTCAGGAGTGATTACATGAACAAAAATATAAAATATTCTCAAAACTTTTTAACGAGTGAAAAAGTACTCAACCAAATAATAAAACAATTGAATTTAAAAGAAACCGATACCGTTTACGAAATTGGAACAGGTAAAGGGCATTTAACGACGAAACTGGCTAAAATAAGTAAACAGGTAACGTCTATTGAATTAGACAGTCATCTATTCAACTTATCGTCAGAAAAATTAAAACTGAATACTCGTGTCACTTTAATTCACCAAGATATTCTACAGTTTCAATTCCCTAACAAACAGAGGTATAAAATTGTTGGGAATATTCCTTACCATTAAGCACACAAATTATTAAAAAAGTGGTTTTTGAAAGCCGTGCGTCTGACATCTATCTGATTGTTGAAGAAGGATTCTACAAGCGTACCTTGGATATTCACCGAACACTAGGGTTGCTCTTGCACACTCAAGTCTCGATTCAGCAATTGCTTAAGCTGCCAGCGGAATGCTTTCATCCTAAACCAAAAGTAAACAGTGTCTTAATAAAACTTACCCGCCATACCACAGATGTTCCAGATAAATATTGGAAGCTATATACGTACTTTGTTTCAAAATGGGTCAATCGAGAATATCGTCAACTGTTTACTAAAAATCATTTTCATCAAGCAATGAAACACGCCAAAGTAAACAATTTAAGTACCGTTACTTATGAGCAAGTATTGTCTATTTTTAATAGTTATCTATTATTTAACGGGAGGAAATAATTCTATGAGTCGCTTTTTTAAATTTGGAAAGTTACACGTTACTAAAGGGAATGGAGATAAATTATTAGATATACTACTGACAGCTTCCAAGAAGCTAAAGAGGTCCCTAGCGCCTACGGGGAATTTGTATCGATAAGGGGTACAAATTCCCACTAAGCGCTCGGGACCCCTTGTAGGAAAATGTCCTAAGTGTGGCAACAAATATTTGTGTTAAAAAAAATCGTTTTATGGTTGTTCAAATTATCCTGAATGTAAGTTTACTTTAGCTGAACACTTTAGAAAGAAAAAACTAACCAAAACAAATGTAAAAGAATTACTAGAAGGAAAAGAAACCCTGGTAAAAGGAATCAAAAACAAAGAGAAAAAGTCCTACAATGCCGTTGTAAAAATCGGAGAAAAGGGATATATTGATTTTTATCTCTTTTTCAAAATAAGCATAAAAAGCCCCTTTTAAACAGGGCTTTTATATATTAATCACAAATCACTTATCACAAATCACAAGTGATTAATCACAAATCACTTGTGATTTGTGATTCCTAATGATACAATATTACTATACAAAAAAGAATGGGGCGTAGTTATGGAGAAGGAAGAACTCAAAATACTTGAAGAATTAAGACGTATTTTAAACAGTAAAAATGAAGCAATTGTTATCTTAAACACTATCTTCTTTATGACGATGATGCGCAGGAAGAATTCGGTAGTGATCCTGTATACTCACATGAATTGAAAATTAGCAATGTTAAACTTACATCCAATAGTAGCTATACGATTGCCGAAGGAACTATTACAAACAACAGCGATCAAAACTGTGAGCTTCGTAGAAATAAAAGGTGCATTTAAGACGAGTTCCGGATCTGTGGTTGATACTGATTGGACATACGCTGTGGGGTCAGAAGGACTTGCACCGGGTGAATCATGTAAATGGAGACTGTCCGTTTCCAAAGACTGGTCAATTAAAGATTGTACGGTAACAGTAATCGACTTTGATTATTAAGGGAGGGATATTATTCGTGTTTTGCAAAAATTGTGGTTCAAAGCTGGATGATGATGCCGTGTTTTGTGAAAAATGCGGCACAGCTATTAAGCGCACAGCAAGTTTAGATTTAGCTAAAGATTCCACCACTCAGGAATCCAGTTCCAGCAATCAAATATCCAACGAATTAACCAATGAAAATTCTACCGCAGCTGTGACCAAACCTAAAAAACAGACGGATTATTGCATTGGTTGCTGCTCTTGCTGTAATTGTGGCTGCCGTTATTTTCTTTGCGCTGAACAAATCAACATTTGGCGTGTCTGATCCCAGAGTTGAAAGTAATTTTAATAACGGTGGCAAGTTAGCTTTTGATGATAAGGCTCTATATTTTATTGGGCTTTATGACGAAAATGACAGTGAAACTTGTGTTTACTCAACCTCGTATACTGGAACCAATAAATCCCTCGTTTCAAGTAATCCAAATATCAGTAGAATCCGCATCGCCAATGGAAAAATCCTATAATGCGACTTATGAAGATGATACTTACAAAAATTGGTTTTAAATGGAAAAAAGATGGTTCGAAACGATAAATGTACTTGTTGAACTGACCAACGATTCCGATAATTACTTGAACGATTTCAGCGCATCGGATACAACTCTGTATTATCTGTATAACGATGAGTTGAGAATGCAACCTATGAGTGATGGGGAGGATTCTCTACTGCTTGATAATGTAGAGGATTTTATACTTGCAGGTGACACAATTTACTATGCAACTGAAAGTTCGATTTTCTCTTATGACATAAAAAAGGCTGAAAGTGTTGAAATTTGCAGTTCCGAAGCGTACAATCTTGTACTTTGCGATGAAAAAATATACTTCAAAAATGACAATGGCATTTACAGAGTATCACTTACAGGTCAAAGAAAGTGCCGAACTAATTGTCAAAGATTCTAAAGTAGGGAACTTCGTCATAGATGAAGATAATATTTATTACCTTCAAACACTGAAATACGGATGAGATAACTGAGCTTGCCAAATATATTGACGAAGACGAATATTTTACTCACGCATTGGCGATGATTGGCTCTGGTCAAATCAAACGAGTCCCGAAAGCAGGTGGTTCCGCTGAATCGGTGGATTCGAATCAACCTCTCTCAACTGCGCTATTTGTGTATCCCGATGGAATGTATTCGAGAACGAGCATTTTCTCTGACACACTATCTCTTGTAGAATTCGAATAATCCCTTGATGACAAGGGCGCACTTCTATACAGGGTAAACCCTGTATGCGTGCGCTCTGCGAGGCAGACAGCCCGGACGATGGAAGTCCGGGCTGTTTTGCGTCACTGCGTTCCGTACAAGGGGCTGCCCCCCTTGCGCCGCTTATGCGGCTATTCCTGCCCGCTTTGGACGGGAAACAATTCTGTTTGCACAGACAGTTTCCCATCCAAAGCCTAAAACTCAACACGCAAATTTTACCGCTTGTCCGAAAAACAGGCGGTATTTTTTTATCTGCAAATAAAGGAGGAATCTACGATGCCAACAACCGAAAAAACTGAAACAGGAGATCGCAGACGCAGAAAAGAAGCTGGCGCAGGAGCGCAGCAGGCTCCAGCGGCTGCAAAACCGGAAATCCTATTATGAGAAGGGAGACCGGAAGAAACGGGCGCACCGCCTCATTACCAGAGGGGCTGCCGTGGAGAGCATTGCACCACTGGCAAAGACTCTGAGCGAAACGGAGTTTTATGCTTTCACGGAAAAGGTTTTTACTTTGACGGAAGTCAGGGCTTTGTTGATGGAGGCAGTCAATGCACACAATCAGGCAAGCCAGAAAGGAAAGGGGTAAGTATCGCACTATTTCACTTCCATGTTACCCAGATCAAACGCAGCGCAGGGCAATCCGCTGTTGCGTCCGCTGCTTACCGATCCGGTGAAAAGCTGCACAGCGAGTACTACGGAGAGGACAGCGACTACACCCGGAAAGGCGGTGTGCTCTGTTCTGAATCCTGCTGCCGCCCCACGCCCCGCCTTCCTTCGCAGACCGGCAGACTTTGTGGAACGAGGTGGAAAAGGCAGAACGAGGCAGGAAAGCCCAGCTTGCATACAGTTTTGACATTGCCTTGCAGAACGAGTTTTCCATGGAGGAGAACATTGGCCTTGCAAGGCAATTTTTATTGGAGCAGTTTGTGAGCCGGGGCATGGTGGTGGATTTCTCCGTTCACGCCCCCGACAAGGGGGACGGCGGCATTGCCAACCCGCATTTTCATGTCATGTGCCCCATTCGTCCCCTGCTGCCGGATGGAACATGGGGCAACAAACAGCGGCGGGAATATCTCCTGAATGAAAACGGGGAGCGCATCGGGATGAAGCAGGAAACTATGTGTTCAACGCTGTCCCCACCACGGACTGGGGCAAAACCGGAAACACTGGAACATTGGGCGGGAACAGTGGGCGGCAATGTGCAATGCCCGGTTTGCCGAGAAAGGGCTGGAATGCCGCATCGACCACCGCAGCTACGAGCGTCAGGGCGTGGAGCAGCGGCCTACCGTCCATGAGGGGCCGGCGATCCGCCAGATGGAGGCCAGAGGCATCCGCACCGATAAGGGCGAATTTAACCGCTGGGTCAAGGCGACCAATGCGTTGATCGGCAAGCTGAAAAAGAAAATTACGGCGCTGCTTGACTGGCTGAAAGAAGCGCATGAGGAATTGAACAAACCGCAGGCACCCAATCTGGCGCAGCTGCTCAGCGAGTATTACACCAACCGCAGCGCAGGAGCATGGAGCCGGAAAGCGAAAATCGGAAATCTCAAAGAATTCAATGAGATTTGTAATTATCTCATGCAGAACAATTTGACAACGCCGGAACAGTTGCAGGAGCGTGTATCTGCGTTGAGTGACCGCATTGACACTTTGAAAAGTTCCTTGTCTGGCAAATCTGACCGCAGGAAGGAGTTAGATGAGCTTCTCCGCATGGTACAGTTTTACGCTGACGGAAAACCTGTTGCTGACAAACTGGCAGCCATCAAGTGGAAAGGTAGGCGTGAGCAATTCATGTCTGAAAATGAAAATGCACTCCGCCTGTATCGCATGGCAGAGCGCAAATAAAGCCGCATTTTAAGGATGGGAAATTGCCGGTCACTGCATGGCGCAAGGAGCATGACCGTCTGGAACAGGAATACAAGACGGGGCAAGCGGAACTTTCGCCCATTTATGCGGAGGTGAAAAAACTCTGGCAGATCAAATACAAGGTAGAACAGGTTGTTCGTGCGCAGGAAAATCCCGAACAGAGCCGCAGGAAACAGCACCAGATCGACCATTAAGGAGGATTTCAAAAATGGAACTCAACTGGAAAGAGGATAGCAACCTCATAAGGAAACTTGCAAAAATACTTCTTGGAGATACGCTGCCCAATGGTAAACCTGTAAGTTCAATCATATTGCTTGATGATACTTCACGGGCTGAATTGCAGCGGTGGGCAAATATGAATGATGCGGAATTTGCAGCCGCACAACGCAGCGGCGACTCCGTCCGCATTGATGTGGATGATGTCATCAGGCAGCTGGAAGAAAAATATGCTCTTGACCCACAGTTACTTGATGATTTGCTTTCGGTGTTTGATGCAGATGATTTGGAACTTTGGGAAGAAATCAGTCAATGGGAAAATTCTGACCACGACGAGCCAACGGAATATGTTTTCTCCAATCCCTATTTTAAACTCGAACCGCTGTCGCCTGACCGCCCCAAACACAATTTCTGGTTTGACGAGACTGGACATATCCGTGTGAAAAATCCATCTGCTTTCTGGCTGCCGGAGTTTACTTTACAGCGTGAGATCGGCGGCACCATTTACACCATCACGGGCAGCTATGACGGGACAGAAACGCTGGATAGAAAAATGGAGCGCATTCTGACAGAAAAGTTTACAGAAAATACGGAGGATGATGAATGACAAATACCGGGAATCTTGGTACAATAGAAGCAACCAATCCTGTACTGACAGTTGCCCCTTTGAAGGAGGATACAGAAATGTTACGGGCAACTGAAAAATTACGGCTCTCTATTGCCGCCTCTCCCAAGAGGATGCCAACGAGGGCGACAGTAATTCCATCACCAACCAAAAGGACATCCTGCTACGATACGCAAAAGAGCACCGCTTCCCGAATCCAACATTTTTTTTGTGGATGACGGATACAGCGGCACAAACTATGACCGTCCCGGATTTCAGCAGATGCTATCAGAAATTGAGGCGGGGAAAGTGGCTGTTGTGCTGTCGAAAGACCTGTCCCGGCTGGGTCGAAATTCTTCCCTGACAGGCTTGTATATCAACTTCACTTTTCCCAAGTATGGTGTGCGCTATATCGCCATCAACGACCACTTCGACACCATTGACCCCAACAGCACCGACAACGATGTTGCGGGGATCAAAAACTGGTTCAATGAGTTTTTTGCCAAGGACACCAGTCGCAAAATCCGTGCGGTACAGAAGGCCAAGGGCGAGCAGGGCATCCCGCTGACGACCAATGTCCCCTTTGGCTACCGCAAAGACCCGGAGGATCGGACAAAGTGGGTCGTGGACGAGGCAGCCGCTCTTGTGGTCAAGCGTATCTTTAAGCTGTGTATGGAAGGCCGGGGGCCGATGCAGATTGCCAAACTCTTGCAGGCGGAACAGGTGCTCAACCCTACCGCCTATAAGCGGAGAGAGGGCATTAACACCCCAAGTCCTGAAACCGCTGATCCGTACCACTGGAACCCCAATACCGTTGTTCATATTCTGGAACGGCGGGAATACACCGGCTGTACGGTTAATTTCAAGACCTACACCAACTCCATCTGGGACAAGAAGCAGCGGGAAACACCCATTGAGAAGCAGGCGGTATTCTACAACACCCATCCGGCTATCATTGAGCAGGAAGTCTTTGATAAGGTGCAGGAAATCCGCAAGCAGCGCCACCGAAGGACAAAAACCGGAAAGAGCAGTTTATTCTCCGGCATGGTTTACTGTGCTGACTGCGGGGCAAAAATGCGCTACTGCACCACCAACTACTTTGAGAAGCGGCAAGACCATTTTGTATGCGCCAGCTACCGCAGCAACACGGGAACCTGTTCAGCCCATTTCATTCGGGCGGTTGTACTGGAAGAATTGGTCTGGATGCACATGAAAACGGTTATCTCCTATGTAACCCGGCATGAAGCGCATTTCCGGGCAGTGATGGAGCATAGACTCCGGTTGTCCAGCGAAGAAGCCGTCCGGGGATACAAGAAGCGTCTGGCGCAGGCAGAACGCCGTCTTGGGGAACTTGACCGGCTGTTCATCCGTATCTATGAGGATAATGTGGCCGGAAAGCTCTCTGATGAACGGTTTGCGCTGATGAGCAAGACCTATGAGGACGAGCAGATGCAGCTTAAAGCGGAAATCCAGACCTTGCAGCAGGAAATCGAAGTACAGGAACGACAGATTGAAAATTTGGAGCAGTTCATCCAGCGGGTACACAAATACGAGGATTTGCAGGAAATGACCCCCTACGCCTTGCGGGAGCTTGTCAAGGGCATCTACATCGAAGCACCTGACAAGAGCAGCGGGAAGCGCAGACAGGCATCCGCATCTCTTATGACCTTGTGGGTTTTATCCCTGTGGACGAACTGATGAAACAGGAAACGGCATGACCAAAGCCATGCCGTTCCTGCAAAAAGTAATATTACTTTCTTATGACCCCCGGCTGTTCTGCGTGGGGCACTTTTTTATTTAGCGTTAGCCGTTAAGCAGCCCTTGCACAAAATTACTTGTACAGGTCGACCAGCTTGGTCAGGTGCTCGTAACGGGCATCGGCGGCAGCCTGGTTCTTCTCGAACAGGGCCTTGGCGCGATCCGGGAAGGCGCGAGCCAGACGGCTGTAACGGGTCTCGTTGGCCAGGAAGTCCTGATACTTGCTCATGTCGCCGGCCTTGGAGGTCAGGGTGAACGGGTTCTTGCCCTCGGCTTGGCAGCGGGGTTGAAGCTGAACAGGTCC
>ENA-OQCD01000574-OQCD01000574.1-human-gut-metagenome-genome-assembly--contig:-NODE-574-length-10438-cov-2.163030_pt1 | contig 10438 bp, 13 predicted proteins | sample MGYA00242755_ERZ504571 | MGnify/ENA primary metagenome ERZ504571 (study PRJEB26092, sample SAMD00036274) | human gut metagenome | host: Homo sapiens | study: EMG produced TPA metagenomics assembly of...
ACCGGGACTCTTTTCTTTATCCGGGTATTTGATTCGTGGCAAGCAGGATGCAGTCGTTTTTCCTATTGCCGGGCTTGGCAGCCTTTTGTTCGGATTATGGCTGATGATTATGCCGGCATTTTTTTTTGTCGGTATTCTGATGTATGTGCTGGGTGCTGTTTTGGTACTGGCGGGAATCAGTCAGATTGTGAATTTATCTGCTGCGCGTAGTTGGACGGTGGTACCGGGAGGTTTCTTTGTGATACCTGTGTTGGTGCTGATTGCAGGTATTGTGGTATTATTTAATCCATTTACGGCTGCTGCTGTTCCATTCATCATTCTGGGAGTGAGCAGCATTGTATACGGACTGTCGATTTGATAAACATCATCCGCTTCCGTCAGAAGAAAGAACCGGGGATGCCTGAAATAGAGGATATTACTCCTATAGAAGAGATAAAAGACTAATCCGATTGATATGAAAACACGAGGAAGCTATATTTTATATCTTTTGATTTTATGTGTGGTTGTAGGTTGTAAGGGAACTTCTTCACCTTCCACCGCGTCCGAAACGGATGAGTATGCCGGAACATGTGAGGGGGAAAAAGCGAAAGCTATTTTGTGGGTGGATTATAAAAGAGGACGTAAGATAACGGACGGGACTCCGATAAGAACGGTAAAGGTTTATGCGGATGTTCATGCCGATGGAAGTCTGAAAGTGCTTTCCTGGTGTAAAAAGCAGCCGATGAAGGTAGAAAATTACTTATTGAAAAGAGTGGAAGTTTACCGGATCAGGAAAGAAATATTCGAAGGGGGATATCTGAAACCGGGGGAACAGTATTTGCAGTTACGCTATCTGCCGGGAGAGGTGAAATAATATGTTGTAGGAAGCATTGAAAATCGTAGGAAAAGGTTTTTGTTTCTTTTATATTTCGTATCTTTGTGTAACACAAATTGTTAGAAATATGAAGAAACAAATCTTATTGTCTTGTGCACTTGCCTGGGCTGTGATGGCAGGTGCTGAAACGATTGACATTACTACTTTCCGTTATGCCGGCCCCTACGTTGTACAGGCCCCTTTTCAGGTGGACAGCGTGGATGTGAATTCAAAGACTTTTGTATCCGGACGTCTGTTGGACACTCATCTTTCTGTGGACGTATTGCAACAGGGAACTTTTATTTACAGGCGGGGTTTTGCCGGGAAGTGACTCGGGATATGCCTTGCACATGATGGGTTTTGTGTTGGAGAATACTCGTTATGCCACAGCCAAGCTGAAGATTGACGGGCTGAAAAGATACCAGCTTTATGTAGATGGAAAGAAGCAGGAAGGAACTGAACTCGCTTTGGAGCCGGCCACCCATTCTGTAGTTATTAAATATCTTTCTGAAGCAGGGAAAACAGATTCCTTGAAAGTGAGTGTGGATACGGATCAAGAGGGAAGCATTTCACTTAAGCAAGATAACAAAAAGCTATATACTTTAGCGGATGTGTTGCATGGAACTCGTTTTGCCGGAGTAGGACTTTCTCCTGATGGCAGATATCTGATTACTAATTATCGTACGACTTGTGTAGGTGGCCGGTCGGCCGGCAGTACGCGTATTACTGAACTTGCCAGCGGTAAGGTTTTGGCGGAGCGTACTGAGAATATGCAATGGATGCCTCGTTCTAACCGTTATTATTATACCCGTACAGGAGTGGATGGCAGGCAGCTGATAGTTGTGGATCCACTTACCGGAGTGGAGGCCGTGCTGGTGAATAAATTACCTGACGGGTATTTCCAGTTCGCACCTACGGAAGACTACCTGCTTTTCACCATGACCCAGGAAGGTCCGAAAGAACGTAAAGAAATTTATGAGGTCCTGGAACCGGATGATCGCCAGCCGGGGTGGCGTAACCGTTCTTATCTGGCTAAATATGATTTGAAGACCGGTTTGTTGCAGCCACTGACTTTCGGTTATCACAATGTCTGGGCTGCCGATATTTCCAATGACGGCCGGTATCTTTTGATGATGACCAGTCAGAGCCGTCTGACCAAGCGTCCTACTACTTTATTCTCACTATATCGGTTGGATATGCAGACTTTACAGGCGGAACTGCTGATAGATAAAGATGGTTTTATCAGTGGAGCCCGTTTTTCACCTGACGGAACGCAGGTATTGGTATCCGGCTCGCCTGAATCGCTGGGTGGAATAGGGAAAAATGTAAAGGAGGGGCAGACTCCGAGTATGACGGACGGTCAGCTTTATTTGCTGAATATAGCTGATAAGAGGGTCACTCCGCTGACGAAAAGATTTTAATCCCAGCGTACAGCGTGCCGTGTGGAATAAGGCCGACGGGCAAATATATTTCACGGCCGAGAACCGTGACTGTTACAGTTTGTACCGGATGAATCCCGCTGATGGGAAAATTCAGCAACTGGAGGTTTCAGAAGATTTGGTCAACTCATTCTCATTGGCGCAAAATGCTCCGGTTATGGTCTATTATGGACAGAGCGCCTCAAATTCCGACCGTTTATACACCATGAATACCAAAAAGATGAAATCATCTTTGTTGGAAGACTTAAGTAAAGACATATTGAAAGATGTGGAGCTGGGCGAATGCAAGGCCTGGAGTTTTACCAATTCTCGTGGTGATACCATTTATGGTCGTTATTACCTGCCGCCTCATTTTGACGCCAACCGGAAATATCCTATGATTGTGAATTATTATGGTGGGTGCAGTCCGGTCAGCCGTAATTTCGAAAGCCGTTATCCGCATCATGCATACGCGGCATTGGGCTATGTGGTGTATGTGATAGAACCTAGCGGTGCTACCGGTTTCGGACAGGAATTTTCTGCCCGCCACGTCAATACAGCTGGGGAAGGGGTGGCACAGGATATCATAGAAGGTACAAAGCAGTTTTGTAAAGAACATGCTTTTGTCAATGACAAGAAAATAGGCTGTATAGGTGCATCCTATGGCGGCTTCATGACACAATACCTGCAAACACAGACCGATATTTTTGCAGCGGCCATCTCTCATGCCGGTATCAGTGATCATACCAGTTATTGGGGGGAAGGATATTGGGGATATTCGTACAGTGAAGTTTCCATGGCGAATAGTTATCCGTGGAGCAATCCTGATCTTTTTGTAAAACAAAGCCCGTTGTTCAATGCGGACAAGATACATACGCCTTTGCTGTTCTTGCACGGTGATGCGGATGTGAATGTACCGGTGGGAGAGAGCATTCAGATGTTTACAGCACTGAAGTTACTGGGGCGCGAAACGGCTTTTGTGGCTGTAACGGGACAAGATCATCATATAGTGGATTATGGCAAGAGGATTCAGTGGCAGAACACGATTTTTGCCTGGTTTGCCAAATGGTTGCAGGATGATGCGACTTGGTGGAACGCTATTTATAAGCCGAAAAACTTATAACTTTTATATAGGTGTAAGAGACTTTGGAATGTTAGTATGTATAAGCTTATACGTTAGTATGTGTAGGCTTATACGTACTAACGTCTGACCTTACACATACTAACGTGGGCTGAGTCTGTTTTCACTATCCGTTTTCCCTATACTGTTTCGGTGACATTCCTGTATATCTTTTAAAGTATTTTCCAAAGAACGAGATGTCTGGGAAATTAAGTGAATAGGCTATTTCCTGAATGGTAAGGTCTGTGGATTTTAGTTTGGCTTCCGCATCTGTTATCACTAGTTTGGCGATGATATCTGTAACAGTTTTTCCCGTAATCTTATTGACTGTAGTACTGAGATGCTGAGGGGATATATGAAGCAGGTCGGCATAAAAAGCTACACTCCGTTCTTTCGTATAATGTTTGATGATATATTGGACCAGGCGTTTCACAATTTCTTCTCCACGGTTGAAAGTACGTGTGGTTACATTGGTGTTCTGATGAATGCTGCCTACACCGTGCAATATAGTGAGCAGCATGGTGCTGATTAACTCTTTATTGGGCTTGGCTCCCATACGTTTTCATTTTTATCAGCAACCGGAAATAGTCTTGAAACAACTCGGTTATTTCGGGACGCAGAGGGATAATGGGTGTGTCAATCAGGGCTGAAAGATAGTTCATGGTGGAATTGAAGAGATTTATTCCGTTCAGCAACTCTTTGTTGAATCCTATCAAGTACAGACGACAGTCGGGACTTTGCCGGTGAACATGTACAAAGGTTTCTGGCAGAATAGTGACAATGTCGTTCTTTTGTATCTTGTGTTCAGACAGATGGATCGTTATGTCACATTCACCTCGCAGGCACAGAAGGAACAAGCATCCTTCCATTCGTTGCGGATAGTGGTAAATACGGCCTAATGATCCTGTCATGTCAATTTCTGCAACGAAATCCTTATTCGATTTAAATAAGTTAATGTCATCTATATACTTCAATAAAAATAAAGAGGTTTTGATTATGCACCACAAATATAGGGCAGTTAGAGCAGATAACAAAGAAAATGCTTAAAAATAGACTAATATATCTTACTGTTAGCACTTGTACGCTTTTAATAATTATAAGAACTTTGCAGCGAAACTAATAGTGAAGATAAACAGTATGAAAGGTAAAAATTTGTCTATTATGGCAATGATTGCGGCAGTGTTCTGTTCTTGCGGACAGCAACCTGCACAAGAACGCGGTCCTCGGCCCGTGAAATTGGCGGAAGTGACCTCGTTAAGCAGGATCGAAAAATCGTATTCAGGTGTTGTGTCGCCTGATCAGTTCAGTGACTTGGCATTTAAAATGTCCGGTCCGCTGGTAGCAATGAATGTACTCGAAGGACAACGGGTGAAGAAAGGACAGGTAGTGGCCGAAATTGATCCGACAGATTACAAACTGGATTATGACGCTAAGAGGGCTTCATTCCAAAAGGCGTCATCACAAATGCAACGCGCAGAGAAACTGTTGGCCAAGAATGCTATTTCCATGCAAGAGTTCGAAAACGACCCAAGCTTCGTATACCAATGCCAAATCGGCATTTGAAAATGCGCAAAACACATTGAATGACACCAAACTACGCGCTCCATTTGATGGCTTTATCCAAAAAAAATATGTTGAAAACTATCAGCGTGTACAGCCAGGACAAGGAGTGGTGTGTTTGATTAATCCGGCTAAATTGCAAGTGGAGTTCACTATCCCCGAAACGAATATTTCTTATGTAACTTCTCCTTCTACTATTTACGTAGAATTTGATGCCTATAAAGGAAAATTATTTCAGGCAAAAGTAAAGGAGTATGTAGAGGCTTCTCCTGATGGGGCAGGAGTTCCTGTATTCCTTTACATTGATGATCCGGAATTTGATTTGAAAAAAAATATAAGGTATCGGTGGGCTTTTTCTTGCCGTGTTATTGTCAATATTGAGAATGATGTGGTAAAAGAAGGAATTACAGTGCCTTTGTCCGCTGTAGTGTTTGATAATAACTTGAATAGCAAGATCGTATTTATATATAATCCGTCTACACAGAAAGTAGAACTGCGTAAAGTCAGTGATGAGGGAATTATTGTAGGACGTAACGACCTGATAGTATCCGGAAATATTGAACCGGGCGAACAGGTTGTGTCTGCCGGAGCGTCTTATCTGGTAGATGGCCAGCAAGTAAAAAATATTAACAGAATAAAAAGGAGAGAGCATATCATGAATATTCCAAAATATTCTTTGGAGAACCGGAAGGTTATCTATTTCTTTTTGGCTATTTTGTTGATAGGCGGAGTAATTTCCTTCTTCAAGCTGCCTAAGAAAGAAGATGCGCCTTTTGTGATAAAGACTGCGGTATTGGTTACCCAGTATCCGGGAGCGAATCCACATGAAGTGGAGAAACTGATTACGGAACCGATTGAACGTGAAATTCAGTCCATGACAGATGTATATCAGATTAAATCGGAATCTTATTTCGGACTGTCTAAGATTTCTATTGAACTTCAGCCTACGATTGATCCGGATTATATGCCTGTAAAATGGGACGAATTACGTCGTAAAGTGGCGAATATACAACCTAAGTTGCCCAGTGGGGCGTCTACCATTACTGTAAATGATGACTTTGGTGATGTGTATGGTATTTATTATGCTTTGACAGCTGATGAGGGCTTCTCGTATACCGATTTGCGTGACTGGGCACAGCGTATCCGTACTCAGCTGACCCCGATTGAGGGAGTACAGAAAGTAATGTTATACGGAGAGCAGACCGAAGTGATCAATGTCAAGATATCTACCTCCAAACTTTCGGCATTGGGTATTGATCCCACTTCGATTATGGGCATCTTGCAGAAGCAGAATATACAGGTGAATACAGGAGATATAGCGACAGAAATTTATCAGTTGCGCTTGCGTACGGAAGGGACTTATACCAGTCTGGAAGATATAGAAAACCAGTTGATTATCAGCAAGGACGGACGGGAAGTCCGTTTGGGGGGATATTGCAACAGTGGAGCGTGGATACTATGATCCGCCTTCAACCTTGATGCGGGTCAATGGTAAAACGTGCTATCGGTATAGGTGTGGCCAGTGGAGCAAAGGATAATGTGGTGGCTGTGGGTAAAGCAGTGGACGAAAGGTTGGCGGAAATAGAGCAATTGTTGCCTATCGGCATTGAACTGACCTCGCTTTATCCTGAGGACAAGATTGCTGATGAGGCGAATAATGGCTTTATCCTGAATTTGATAGAATCATTGGTTATTGTTATCCTGATTATCTTTGTGGTGATGGGATCGCGTGCCGGTATGCTGATAGGTAGTTCCTTACTTTTCTCGGTAGGTGGTACTTTGCTTATTATGTTGATGTGGGGGGGTAGGATTGAACCGTACTTCCTTGGCGGCATTTATTATCGCCATGGGGGATGCTGGTGGACAATGCCATTGTGGTAACAGATAATGCGCAGATAGGTATCAAGCGCGGAAAATCACGTTATCAGTCATTGATAGAGGGAGCCATCAAGCCGCAATGGGCATTGCTGGGCGCTACTTTTATTGCTATCTGCTCTTTCCTGCCTTTGTATCTGGCACCGGCATCCGTGGCTGAGATTGTGAAACCGCTATTTGTTGTATTGGCTGTATCACTGGGATTGAGCTGGATTCTGGCTTTGTGCCAGACTACGACTTTTGGTAATTTTATTTTGAAAGAAGCTGTTCCCGGCGGTGCAATGAAAGACCCGTATGATACTAAACTCTATCATAAATTCGAGAAGTTTCTGACCTTGCTGATTAAACGCCGTTTTGTGACATTGACCACGGTTTTGTAACTTTGGTGCTTTCTTTGGTTATTATGGCTGTTATGCCTCAGAGTTTTTTCCCGAAAATGAATAAGCCTTATTTCCGTGTGATCTGGTATTCCCTGAGGGATTTAGTATTCATGCGGTAGATCAGGATGTGATGAAGGTGGAGGATTACTTGAAGAATCATGAGAAAGTTAAATCATATTCGGTGACATTGGGTGGTACTCCGTTGCGTTACTATTTGGCAAGTTCTTCTTTTGGACCGAAGTCTAACTATGCCAATGTGATGGTGGAAACTAAAGACCCCGAAGATGCAGCCGAAGTAGAACAGCAGTTTTATGAGCACATGACTCAGAACTTTCCCAATATCATTACCCGTTCGGCACTTTTTGCTTTGTCTCCGGTGCCTGAAGCTGCTATTGAGATCGGTTTTATCGGTGAAACCCCGATACATTGACCGCATTGGTTGAAAGGGCGAAAAAAATAGCCCGCCAGTGTGATATGGTGACGGATATCCGTTCCAACTGGGGAGATAAGGTGCCCGTGTGGAAACCGATGTTCTCTCAACAGAAAGGTTTACGCTTGGGGATTACCCGTCAGCAGGTTGCCAACTCATTCCGTACGGCTACCAATGGTTTGCCTTTGGGAGAATATCGTGAGGGGGATGTTTCCTTGCCTATCCTGCTGAAAGATGAGGATGTGGAAAAAATGAACTTGAATGATGTGAAAAGTGTGCCTGTATTCAGTACGAAAGGAAATTCCGTGAAAGTGGAACAGGTAATCGATAATTTCGCTTTGGGTTATGATTATAATGTAGTCCGTCGCTTTAACCGCGAGCGTTGTATGATGATGCAATGTGAACCTAAACGTGGAGCCAATACGATGGCTGCGTTTAAACAGGTGCTTACTGCCGTACAAGAGCAGATGCAGTTGCCCGAAGGGTATAAAAATGAAATATTTCGGTGAGCAGGAAACACAGGATGTAAGTAATGCTGCATTGGCGAAGAATATTCCGCTGACTTTCCTGTTGATTTATGTGGTTCTGCTGTTTCTTTTCCCCAGCAACTACCGCAAGCCGGTATTGATTATGCTTATGTTGCCGCTGGTGTTTATCGGTGTGGTATGGGGATTGCTCTTGTTTGGCAAGTCATTGGACTTCTTTGCCATCCTCGGTCTGTTGGGATTGATTGGTATGAATATCAAGAATGCCATTGTGCTGGTCGATGAAATCGGACTTCAGTTGAAGGATGGAAAGGGGGCTGTGCCTGCCGTGGTCGAGGCTACCAAGACACGTATCGTTCCGGTGACCATGGCTTCCGGAACTACTATTCTGGGTATGCTTCCATTGTTGGGCGATGCCATGTTTGCAGGTATGGCGGCTACCATTATGGGTGGTTTGTTCGTATCGACGGTACTGACCATTTTTTGTTCTTCCGGTAACTTATTGTATTTTCTTTAAAATCAGAGCAGACAGATAATGAAAACTAAGATGATCTATATTATAGGTATGGCTTGTATGACCGGTACACTTTCGGCTCAGACTGTCGTGGATTATTCTACCTTTGAACAAAAGGTACTGGATTATAGCCAAACCTTAAAACAGAGTGTGGCACAACGTACAGCTATGCAGAAGGCTATGAAAGCGGCAAAAACCGCTTTCTTCCCGGCTGTTGATGCAACGGGAAGCTATCAGTATCGTATTAACAAATACGAGATGGATCTTGGCGGAATGGCTGTTCCTATGGAGCACGATTCATACAGTGCCGAAGTAGGGGTATCACAACCTATTTATGCCGGTGGAAGCATCTATCACAATTACAAGGCTTCCCAAATACAAACCCAGATGGCGGATAAGTCGGTGGATTTGACAACGGATAATATTATCTATGCTGCTGAAGCCAGTTATTGGGGAACAGCCGCACAAAAAGAAATGTATGAAACGATGTGCCAGTATGTGCAGATTATTGAGCAGTTGACCAAAGTGCTGCAAGATAAGTACGATGATGGCTATATCAGCAAGACGGATCTCATTCAGATGCAGACCCGTTTGAAAGAGGCTGAATTGCAACGTTCCAGCAGCTACCAGTCTTATCAGGTCGCCTTGCAGAATATGAAATGTGCTGATGGGATTGGAACCGCTGGCTGAAATGGATTTGACGGATTCTATTTCTACCATATTGCCTATGCCTGCTTTTATTGGAGCGGAAACAGCCTTGAATGTGCGTCCCGATTATGCTATCTCACAGTTGGATGTGGATTATCAGAAAAGACAGGTAAGTCTGGCTGCCGCCAAGTACAATCCTTCTCTTTCTATCGGTTTTAAAGAGACATGGGGAACACAGATGTTGAACATTTCGGGCGAAACTATGTTTAATAGTAATGTGTATGCCTCTATTAAATTGCCGATTTTCCATTGGGGAGCCCGCTTTAAATCGACGGCTGCACAGAAGGCTATTTTATTAAGCAAGCAGTATGCATTGCAAGATAAGCAAGACCAAATAAGCAAAGAAGTGGCGAAGGCGTGGACTAGTCTGACCGAGAATACCCGTCAGATAAGTATTGCCGAGGAGAACTGCAAACTGGCAGAAGAGAATTTGGATTTGAACACTTTTAGTTATACTGAAGGTAAGTTGACTATTTTGGATGTGCTTTCTGCACAGCTGACATGGATACAGGCATATACAAACCTTATCCAATCTTATTATGAGCAGAAGATTGCGTTGGCTGATTACAGAAAAGTGACCGGTATAAGGTATTTAGGACAGAAATAGGTAAATTCAGACCAGATTCTTATTATATAAAAAAGTCACAATAAAGCAGGTTTGGCTATCTTTGTATCCAGACCTGCTTTATTTGTTTTTATTCAGTTTATGTTTACTGTAAAGCTTGTTTTAACAGTGGAAAAAAGAATAGATTACAATGAAGAAAATATCATTTTGGATCGTAATCTTTATATGTATGGCAGATGCGGCTTTGGCAGTCACGCAAGAGGGTGGGCTGTTTTTATTTGCCTGAAGATACGACAATGCAACACAAAGACAGCACAGTACAGAAAAGGACTTTTTTTCAAAAGATTTCTGGACTATTTTAATGATGCTAATAAAGATAAGAATCATAAGAAATTTGATTTAGTATTATTGGCGGACCACTATTACAGTACGGATACCAAACTGGGGCTTGGACTGGTGGCAGCGGGGCTTTATCGTGCTGATGAGAAGTGACATGCTTTCTTCCCCCGTCCAATGTATCTTATTTGGAG
>ENA-OQCD01000575-OQCD01000575.1-human-gut-metagenome-genome-assembly--contig:-NODE-575-length-10429-cov-1.842943_pt1 | contig 10429 bp, 12 predicted proteins | sample MGYA00242755_ERZ504571 | MGnify/ENA primary metagenome ERZ504571 (study PRJEB26092, sample SAMD00036274) | human gut metagenome | host: Homo sapiens | study: EMG produced TPA metagenomics assembly of...
TTGTCACAATTTTGATCTTGGATTTGGGCACAACAGAGAAAACGTTGCGGTAGAAATGTACCGTGCAGCGCTGGTATTTGCGTCCGGGAACACCTCGCCCACAGCATCCAGCATCCCCATGCACTTGTCGCCGACGATGAGCTTTACGCCGTCCAAGCCGCGTCCACGAAGCCATTGGAAGAAACTGACCCAGCTGGCCTTGTCCTCTTTCATGCCCTCTGCTGCACCCAGAACCTCACGGTATCCATCCTCATTGACCGCAATCGCCACCAGAATGGCTACGTTTTCAAAACTCTCCGCCCCAGTTGCGGCGCAGGTAGATGCCGTCCACGTAGACGTATGGATAGCGCCCGCCCTGCAAAGGACGGTTCCGCCAATCCTCGATGTGAACGTAGGCTTTCTTGTTCAGCTCGCTGATGGTGGCGGGCGAAACCTTGCTGCCCCACAGCGCCTCGGTGATGTCCTCCACCCGGCGTACAGAGACGCCTGCCAGGTACATCTCGATGAGGGCCTCCTCCACGCTGCTCTCCCGGCGACGATACCGCTCGATGATGGCAGGTCGTCGAAGGGCCACACCCTTGAGCCGCGGCATATGGAGCGTGACGCGCCGGAGGTCGTGGTGAGGTTGCGGTCATAGTGGCCGCTGCGGTAGCCCTGACGGGCCTCACTGCGCTCGTAGCGGGCGGCCTGTGTCAGGGACTCCACCTCCTTCTCCAGCAGCTCGTTCAGGGTTTCCTCCACGCTGCCGCGGACCAATTCCTTGATTTGCCCCTTGATAATTTCCTCATTCAGCTGTACAATTTTCTCGGACATAGTTTGCTGTCTCCTTTCAGAATGGTGTGTGGTAACTTCATTCTACCAGAGCCTGCAAGCTATGTCTTCTTTTATCCTCTTTTCAATTTGCGCAAGTTATTGTACATTATCCTTAATACCGGATTTTTCCTGTCCGGCAAGCATTGAAATCGAAAGTATCAAACATTAACAATAAAATCTTTAAAACCATTTTAGCATTTTGTTCTGAAAGCCTTACCGCGGCGTCACGTCGTTAGGATCTCCAAAATAAATATCGTACCACACCAAGAAAGATATAAATCGTCCACACCTTACGGGAATTATCATCCTTATTATGGTAATGGTCGTCTAAAAACTGGGTGATCACGTCGGTGTTGAAGAATTTTTTTGGCGGTTTCCGAATGGAATTTTTCCTTGACAATATTATAATACTTTTCATCCCTCAGCCACACTCTGGTGGGAACCGGGAAACCAAGCTTTTCCTTCTGGGCGGTTTCCTGAGGCAGATGCCGGTTGGCAGCCTGCCGCATAGCGTATTTGGTATTCTTTTTATTCACCCGCAGCCTCGTGGGCAGCTTGGACGCCACCTTGAATACCTCCTTATCCAGGAAAGGCACCCGCAGCTCCAGGGAATTGGCCATACTCATGCGGTCTGCCTTCAGAAGGATATCTCCTACCATCCACAGGTTGATATCCAGGTACTGCATTTTGGTTTCCTGATCGTAGCCCCGCACCCGGTCGTAAAACTTTTTGCACAGGCTCTGGGGCCTGGTCACGATAGAGGGGTCCTTTAAAATGCGGCGCTTGTCCTCGTCGTCATACATAAAAGGCGTTGCCGATAAATTTTTCCTCCGTCTCTCTCGAGCCGCGGATGATAAAGCTCTGGCCCTTGAAATGGGGCAGCTTTTTCACTTCCTTCGCCAGCCACAGGCGGAATTTGGAGGGCAGAATTTTTTGATAGGCTTTAAACACGTGGGGCTCGTTATAAATCGTATAGCCGCCGAACAGCTCGTCGCGCCCTCGCCGGAAAGCACGACCTTGACGTATTCGCTGGCCAGTTGGAAACAAAATACAGAGCGATGCAGGATGGGTCTGCCAAAGGCTGATCCATATGGTATTGAACATGCTCCACATTGCCCCAGAATTCCTCGGAGGAAATCAGATGAGTGTGGTGCTCCACGCCGATCTTTTTGCTCAGCCGTTCCGCCCAGCTGATTTCGTTGTATTTCTCTCCGAAATCGAAGCCCACCGTAAAGGTTTTCTGATCTGCGAAGTAGGTGGAAACATAGCTGGAGTCCACGCCGCTGGAGAGAAAGCAGCCCACCTCCACATCGCTGATCTTATGGGCATTGACGCTTTCCTCAAATACCTTTTCAATTTCATCCACCGCCTGTTCTTCCGTCAGGCTTTCATCTGGGTTGAACCGTGCTTCCCAATACCGGGTGGTCTCCGCCTTGCCGTCACGGTACCACAGGTAGTGGCCGGGCAGTAGGCAGTAAACCCCCTCAAAGAAGGTCTCAGGCGGAACGGCATACTGGAAAGAAAGATAATTATCCAGGGTGCGGTAGTTGAATTTCTTTTCAAAGCCGGGAATTTTAAAATGCTTTTGATCTCGGAGGCATACAGGAAATGCCCTCCTACCTGAGTATAGTGCATAGCTTAATGCCGAAAAAGTCTCTGGCGATAAACAGGGACTCGTCGGTCCGGTTCCAGATGGCAAAGCCGAACATTCCCCGCAGACGGTTCAGCAGGTCCTCCCGCCATCCTCGAAGCCGTGAACCAGCACCTCGGAGTCCGTATCCGTGGCGAAGACATGCCCCTTTCCCTGAAGCTCCTTACGAAGCTGCTTATAATTATAGATTTCCCCGTTGAACATAAGCACCAGGGTCTTGTCCTCATTATAAATCGGCTGGCTTCCGTTATCCAGGTCGATAATGCTCAGCCTGCGAAAGCCCATGGAAATCTTGTCGTCGGTATAAAACCCCTTGCTGTCCGGTCCCCTGTGGGTAATGACCTCCGTCATGTTTTCCAAAACAGCGTCACGGTCGACGATCTCACCGGTGAATCCGCATAGTCCGCACATACTGATCGCTCCTATCTTGTCTTTTTCTATCTTTCTATCCTAAAAATATTGTCTTCTATTTCAGCTGAAATATTTTCTTAATCCTGATGTTTTACAGCTTTGCCGGCATTCCGGCCTGAAGGTCCTTTCCACCTCATTTCTGTCAACGAATATAGAGATTTTATTTGATTTATTTGATATCGATAGCGCATCCATTTAGCTAAAGGAAATCTCCCGTGCCCCGAAATGATTCGTTGCCATTCCAGCTTGCCAGACCATTTTTTAACCGCCAAGTTCAAAATCCTGAAAGCTATTTTTTACAGCGCCCTACGGTTTTCCGGGGCAAATCAACTTCTCAGCGCTCAAAAAGCAGTCAGCCGCCAATCCTACGGCAAACTCAGGAAGCAAAAAAGAACAGGATTATTTTTTATTGTATCAGACCCGCCACCTTCTTTCAAGCTAAAAAACTGCCTGCGGCGTACAGGACGTGGATTTCTTTTTGTTGTTTTTTCTGTTCCCTTGACTTTTTTTGCCCATCGGTACTATCATTTCAAGGTAAGATTAGTCAACATAATCTGGAAAAAAGGCTCCGCCCGCAGCTTGCCACCAGGAAGGAGGAACCTGTATGAATGATTTTGCAAATACCCTTCTACAGCTGTTTTTATATATTCTTCGGATTATCACCCCATTTTTTGCCCTTCTGATTATTTACCAATGCTTTTCCTCCCTGCGGAACCACCGCCGCCAGGAACAGCCCTTAATCACCCTGGGAAATTTGGCCACCCGGGATCTGATCCCGGTGATCTATTGGGAAAACTCCATCGGCCGGGGAAAGACCTGCGACATCCGTTTGGGAGACAACACTGTTTCCCGGGATCACGCGGTGCTTTACCGGCGGGAGGACGCCTGGCTCATTGCCGACACCAATTCCAAATCCGGCGTTATGGTCAACGGCACGAAAATCGACAAGCCCACGCCGGTTTACATCGGAGACACCGTCGCCGTAGGCTCCACTGTTTTAGTCATGCAGAAGGCGGACCGGGCCAGAAAAGCCCGGGCCTCCTGGTTCTTTGACGGCAGAGAGCAGAAAACCAGCGCTTCTCCGGTTACTTTGCTGTTTTTTGACCTCCCTGCTTCATTTTTATTTTTGGCGTTACAGCTCTGTTTTGCCGGGGAAAGCTTTTTCTCCCGATCCCCTTTTCTTCCCTATGCCCTGATGACCGGCGCGGCGTGGGTGTTTTTTCCTGGTTTCCCGGCTGGCGTTTCACCGCGCCAGCTTTGAGCTGGAAACTCTGGCATTCCTGCTGAGCGGCGTAGGGATTATCCTGATCGGCGGCTATGACCTTGGAAGCACCTATATGCAGATCGCTACCATGGCTATGGGAATGGTCCTGTTCAGCTTTATGATCTGGTTTCTCCAGGAGCCAGACCGGGTCACCAAATGGCGCTTATGGATCGCTGCCGCCGCTGTCGCCGTACTGGGAATCAACCTGATCATCGGCACCGCGGTCAACGGCTCAAAAAACTGGATCATCATCGGGCCCATCTCCATTCAGCCTCTGAATTCGTTAAAATCGCCTTGATCCTGGTGGGCACCTCCACTCTGGCCCGTCTGCAGACTACCAAGAACCTGACGGAGTTTATCGGCTTTTCCGCCGTCTGCGTCGGCGCTTTATTCCTAATGAGCGATTTCGGCACCGCCTGCATTTTTTTTCCTGACGTTTTTAATCATCGCCTTTATCCGTTCCGGCGACGTGCGGACCATTATTTTCATCGTGGCTGCCGCCTGTCTCGGCGCGTTTTCTTATTTTGCAGTTTAAGCCTTATATTGCCGACCGTTTCGCGGTATGGGGCCACGCCTGGGAATATCTGAACGACACCGGCTACCAGCAGGCCCGGGTGATGAGCTACGCCGCCTCCGGCGGCCTGTTCGGCGTAGGCGTGGGACAAGGCAGCTTACAATATGTATTCGCCTCAACCAGCGACCTGATTTTCGGTATGCTGTGCGAGGAAACCGGCCTTTTATTCGCCATTATCATCGCGGCTGTCATCGCCGGCCTGGCGTTTTACGCCCGGGCCATCAGCGCTACCAGCCGTTCTACCCTGTATTCCATCGCCGCCTGCTCGGTAGGAGGCATGTTTGTCTTTCAATCCTGTCTCAATATTTTCGGCGCCACCGACCTGCTGCCTCTCACCGGCGTAACCCTGCCCTTTGTCAGCATGGGCGGTTCCAGCATGATGGCGTGCTGGGGACTTTTGTCCTTTATCAAGGCGGCCGACGAACGCACCTACCAGGGCATTTGACATGAGGCGGGAAAAACTCTGACCTCTGAAAGGGGGAGCTCTCTTGAGAACCACCAGAGCCAGATCCATTGTAGTCTATATCCTGGCCGCCGTGTTCGCGGCGGGGCTTGGCTTTTTCGTACTGAAAACCTTCCTTCACGGCAGCGACTGGGCAGTCAGTCCGATCAACCAGCATATCAACACCGACAGCGGCGAGCTGGCCTCCGCCGGAAAGGTACTGGACCGGGATGGAGAAATTCTTGCCCAAAGCCTAGACGGCCAGCGGGTTTACAGCGCCGATTCCCTCATCCGCCAGGCCATGCTCCAAACTGTCGGAGACAACACCTGGGCCATTTCCACGGCGGTACAGAATACCCGCCGTTCTGATCTGATCGGCTATAATTTTATTACCGGCATCAGCGCCAACACCGCTTTCGGCACCGGGAACAACCTGACCCTGACGCTGGACAGCGGCCTGTGCGCCGAGGCTCTTTCCCTGATGGGGGACCGGGACGGCGCTGTGGTGATTTCCAACTATGTCACCGGGGAAATCCTCTGCATGGTCAGCACGCCCACCTACGACCCGGAAAACCGCCCCGACATTGAAAACGACGAAACCGGCCAATACGACGGCGTATTTCTCAACAAGGTGCTTTCCGCCTCTATGATGCCAGGCTCCACTTTTAAAATTATCACCTGTGCCGCGGCCATTGACAATATTCCCGACATCAATGAACGGGTCTTCACCTGCAGCGGGGAAATTGAGGTGGACGGCGAAAAGATCACTTGTATGGCGAGCCACGGTCAAATTGGATTTGAAGAAGGCATGTCCCAATCCTGTAATATCGTGTTTGCCGAGCTGGCTATGGAGCTGGGCAAGGACAAAATGACCGAGGAAGCGGAAAAAATGGGATTCGGCTCCTCCTTCACCATAGACGGCGTTCCCACCCTGGCCAGCAGCTACGACGTTTCCAAGGCGGAAACCAGGGATCTGGGCTGGTCCGGCATCGGCCAGTACACCGACCTGGTCAATCCCATGCACCTGAATATCCTTATGGGAGCCATCGCCAACGGCGGCGTCTACGTTACTCCGTACTATATTGATTCGATTAAAACACCCTTTGGCCTGCCCACCTATGTGGGCTACGGCACGCCGGGAGAACGGCTGCTGAAGGCCGAGACCGCGACGCGTTAAAGGATATTATGCGCTATACGGTGGAAACTAACTATGGAGACAGCATGTTCCCGGGATTAACGGTATGCGCTAAGACCGCACCGGCGAAATCGGAGAGGATAAAAATCCCAACGGCTGGATGACCGGCTTCACTCTGGATTCCGATTGTCCGCTGGCTTTCACCATTGTGGTGGAAAATTCCGGCTTCGGCATGGCTCAGGCCGGACCTATCGCACAGCAGCTCTTGCAGAGCGCCGCCGTTATCGTCCGGGGGCAATAGCCGAAAACCGGGAGCAGGCGCCTCCGCAGGCCGTTTGCAGGAAAGCGGGCCGGCTGCCACTGGAAAGGCCAACCCTTGCATCGGTTTAAGGCTTTTCTCAGGGGAAAGCTGTTGTCAAAGCGGAAAATTTATGTTAAACTGTTTTGCGAAAAGGAGCGGTCCTGAGAAAACGGCATCAGCGCCCGCCTCCCGAGGCCCCAGCGGGCACTGCCGATGCGGCGTCCCGTCAAAAACACACGGAGCCCGGCCCTTCCAGCATGGAAAGCTGTCGGATCACCGCCGGCAGTCAGGCTGTCATTGGGCCTTCGGCTCTGACAAGCGAGGATGAATAAAACGACATGTGGCAGAGGATCAAAACATTTTTTCGCCCGAGTACAGACCATGAGCGTAAAGGCCATGTGGATGATGATCCAGAAAATCCACGCGGAGTCTCACGTGTCCCGTCTGTTTATTTTATGCGATATGGTCTGGTGCGCCGTGCATTACGGCGTGGGCTATTTGGAATACCGGGTCTTGGCTGGGTTTATATCCGAGGAAAAAAACGGAAAACCTTTATGACCATGCAGGATAATCTGCGGGTATGCCGGTTGGCCAATGACAAGGCCTACCTTCCCTTATTCGAGGACAAGCTTCAATTCAACGAAAAATTCCGTGAATTTGTCCACCGTGATTTCCTGGACCTGCGGAAAGCCTCTTTTGAGGAATTTTCAAGCTTTCTGCCAAAGCCATCCGGTGATCTTTGTCAAGGAAACCGACGGCTTCGGCGGCGTAGGCGCCAGAAAGCTTAGTGCTTCCGATTATCAGGCTGAGCCCTCCTGCCGGGCGCTTTACCAGGAGCTGAAGGATAACCGCCTGTTCGTAGTGGAGGAATGTGTGGTTCAATGCGAAAAAATGAACCTGCTTTGCCCTGCCTCTATCAATACCCTTCGGATGGTGACGGTTCTTGCCGGCGGAAAGCCATATCTAATGTATACCCTGGTGCGTATGGGCAACGGCACCAAGGCGGTAGACAATATCTCCAGCGGCGGCATGTACGCCCCGGTGGATGAAAACGGCGTGATCTTTAAGCCGCTTTCTGCGATAGACCGGCGAGCTTTACGAAATTCATCCCTTTACCAAAACCAAGCTGGTGGGTTTCCAAATTCCGTTTTACGCCCAGGCGGTAGAAATGGTGTTTGAAGCCGCCCAAAGGGTCCCCCAGGTGGGCTATGTAGGCTGGGATGTGGCTATGGCGGAGGACGGCCCCCTGCTTATTGAGGGCAACACTATGCCTGGCTACGATATGCCCCAGAACTATTATCATCTGCGGGATGAAAAGGCGGGGATTCTCTCCCGGTTCCAGGAGGTGCTGGGAGAGCGGCTGGAGGCAAACTAAGCGCCGGAGCCTTCGGTGCGGCGGGCGGGGCCCGCTTTCGTCACGGCCCGGACTTTTTGCTTCTCCGGCTTTTTGCGCCGCAAACCCTCTGTCAGGAGCCTGACGGCGGCTGTTTTTTTATTTTCCTATCGGCAAAGCGCCGCAGCCTCTTGTTTTGATTCTCTCACAGGCTCTAAATCCCGTGGTCCCCTTAGGCGTAAATCCCAGCCGGATTTGCGCCTTACCCAGTTAAGGAGATTTTTATGAAACATAACCGTATGATAGCCGGGATCCTGGCTCTGATTCTCGCATTCGGCTCTGGAGGCTGTTCCTCCGGCCCGACGATTTTAACGCCTCCCAAAAGGCGCAACCGAAGCACCCGGCAAAAAAATGAGGAAGTGTACCGCCAGCTGGATTTCAACAACAAGGATGAAATCAACGCGGCGGCAAAGGGCTTGCTGGATTCTCCCGAGTCCCTGGAAATCAAAGACGAAGACGGCAGCGTGATTTGGAGTCAAAAGGCCTTTTCCTTTGTTACGGAAGATACTCCCTCTCCGGATACCGTCCACCCCGGGCTCTGGAGCAACGCCCAGATGAACCGGTATTACGGACTGTTTCAGGTACACGACCGCATTTTTCAAGTACGCGGCTATGACGTCACCAATCTGACACTGATCGCCGGTGATACCGGCTGGATCATCATAGATCCCATGTCCAACGCTGAGGCTATGCGCGCCGCCTTAGAACTGATCGAAAAGGACATTGAGGAGCGGCCTATTGCGGCGGTCATCTACACCGCGGCCTCCGTCAATCATTACGGCGGCGTGGGCGCTCTGCTGGAGGATGCCGCCGCAGCCATCCCCATTATCGCTCCGCGGGGCTTTTTGGATGCCGCAGGCACGGAAAACCTGTTCACTGAAAACAGCTCCCGCAGGCAGTCGGAGTATTTATATGGCAGCCTGCTTCCGGCCAGCGCTCAGGGCAGCCTGTTCATCGGCAAAGATGAAACCACTGCAAATGGTACAGCCACCTACCTGACTCCCAACGATTTTATTCAGGAAACCGGAGAAACCCGAGAGATTGACGGCGTAGAGATTCAGTTTCAGCTGTCGGAGGATACCACCGGTAATGTGGCGATGAACTTATATTTCCCCGACACCAAGTGTCTATGGCTTTCCGAAAATTGCAGCGGAACCCTCCATGACCTCTATGATGTCACAGGAGAAAAATCCTCCCGGCCTGACCAGTGGGCGGATTTTCTGACGGAAACCTACGCTCTTTACGGCAGCCAGGCTGAAATCGTAATCGAAGCCCACAATTGGCCCCATTGGGGAAAGGATGTGATCCGCTCCTACCTTTCCAACCTGGCGTCGGCTTATCAGTATGTATTCGATCAGACCCTTCATTTGATGAACCAAGGCTATACGGAGTCGGAAATCGTTCAGTCGCTGGCTTTACCGCAAAGCCTTGCCCAAAGCTGGTATCTGCGTCAGTACTGCTCCTCCTTAGGCGGCAGCATCCGCACAGTATACCAGTCTTATCAAACTGCCTCCACCCTGAACCCGGTGGATTTAAACCCGCTGACGGAAACAGAGACAGCCCGCCGGCTGGTAGAATATCTGGGAGATGTAACCACCGTTTTAAAGCGTGCGGAGGAGGATTTTGCCAAGGGAGACTACCAATGGGTGGCCCAGATCACCAATATTTTTGATACAAGCCGACCCTAGTAACCAGCAGGCCCGCTACCTGTGCGCAGACGCCTTAGAGCAGCTGGGCTATCAATGCGAGTCCGTCCTGTGGCGCAACGCCTATTTAACCGGAGCCAAAGAGCTTCGGGAAGGAGCGGATCCCCAAGAGGTGGAGCTGGATCCGCTTGGGCAGAAAGCCCAGCACTTTTTGTCAGGGGAAGCGATTCTGGATTATATGGGAACCCTGGTGGACAAGGATCTTGCAAACGGAAAGGAGTTCACATTTCTCCTGACTCTGACCGATGATGAGGAAACCTATACGGTACAGCTTAAAAACAGCGTGCTTCTTGTTTATCCTGGGGCCGTGGATAAAGCCTGTAAAAATAAAATCACCACCACTTCCTCCGGCCTATTTGCAATTCTCAATCAGGATACCGACCGGCAGGCCTTATTGCTGGAGGTAGAGGGGGACGAAAACATTCCCTCTGTTTTGGCCGGCTGTCTCAAGCGGCCTTCTGACGAATTTAACGTGGTGATTCCTTAACCGGCAGCCCGGCATGATTCCTCTATGGGACATGGTTCCATGCGTTGGCTGAGCCCGCGCCGGCTTTCTCCGGTTCTCTGCCCATACGTTTTTCTGCTTTTCCAGGATCCGAGCGGGAAGGCTTTCATGTTTTTTATGTTCATTCATGGCCAATTAAAAACAGGGACGGCTGTAAGCCGTCCCTGTTTTATTGATTCAGAAAATTCATCGGCCCAGCTGTCAAGCACGGCTTCCGCTTAAGGAAAGCCCTTG
>ENA-OQCD01000576-OQCD01000576.1-human-gut-metagenome-genome-assembly--contig:-NODE-576-length-10418-cov-2.820620_pt1 | contig 10418 bp, 9 predicted proteins | sample MGYA00242755_ERZ504571 | MGnify/ENA primary metagenome ERZ504571 (study PRJEB26092, sample SAMD00036274) | human gut metagenome | host: Homo sapiens | study: EMG produced TPA metagenomics assembly of...
CTTTTCCTTTCTGCCTCCACGGCTTTGTCCGCAGTCTGCGCTTCTGGTCATCTCTTGCATACAACGGCCGAATTTCCGTTTCCGGAATGGCTGGCGCAAAATTCTTCCTCCTGTTTCCGCCTGGCCGTTTTTTTTCTACAAAGGGTACCAGATATGGGACACCAAAACTTAAAAAGTCCTGCCAGATGTGCCGCTGTCAGATACAGTCCCAGCACAATTCCGAAGATGCCAAGATATCCTCCCAGAAAAAGAAATCCATACTTCAGAAGCCGGAACGCAGACGCAAATTCCTCATTGGGGATCGCCAGAGATCCAAGCGCCGTTAATGCCACAATAATTACCACCACGGGGCTTACCAGATTAGCCTCCACAGCTGCCTGTCCAATAATCAGGCCTCCAACAATCCCGATGGCATTTCCAAGAGTTCCGGGAATCCGTACGCCCGCCTCCCGGATCAGCTCAAAAGACAGCTCCAGAAACACCAGCTCCACCACGCTGGAAAACGGCACTCCTTCCCTTGCCTGTGCAAAAGAAAGGATCAGATTGGCCGGAAGGATCTGGGTGTGAAACCGTATCACAGCCAGATAAAGTCCCGGAAGCAACGTTGCCACAGCCATGGCCAGATATCGCAGCACACACAGGAATGAAGTCATTTCAAAACGGTTATACCAGTCCTCGCTGCTTTCCATAAAGCTGTTAAACGCACCTGGAATCACCAGTGCCACCGGTGAATTGTCACAGAGCAGCACGGCTTTTCCATTGAGAAGTTCCTGTGCCGCCCGGTCCGGACGTCGGTTGTCTGAAACTGTGGAAAAGGCGAATACCAGGCTTCTTCTGTCAGCTGCTCCAGCATTCCGCTATCCAGGATTCCATCCACAGTAAAAGATTCCAGCCGTTCCTTCACCGCAATCAGAAGTTCTTCGTGCACCAGATCTTCCACATACAGAAGCTGCACCACCGTGTTGGAACGCACCCCGATATTTTGCTGTTCCACTTTAAGGCGGGTATCCCGGATCCGCTTCCGTACAAGGGCCGCATTGGTTTTTACGCTGTCGCAGAAGCCTTCTTTGGAACCCCGCAGCACTTTTTCCGTTTCCGCTTCTGATACATCCAGCCCCGGATAGCCTTTGCTGGATATCTTCATGGCCCTGTCATAACCGTCCATAAAGAAAACCGCATTTCCGGAAAGAACCGCCCCGAAGACTTCTTCCATGGAAAAAAGTTCTTCCACATCCGCAATTCCGAGACTGTTTCTCCGAATAAATTCCCGGATCTTTTTCTTCCGGAATTTCCCAGAAATGATTGATCATCTTTCCAATGGCAGAATCGTCCAGCATCATGTTGGAAACTGCCACTTCAATATAAACCATCAGACAGTCCACTTTATGACCCTCTCCCAGGCGCATGGGCCGGATCAGAATATCATCGCAGTTTTCACAGCGCTTCCGGATATAAGATTCATTTTCATGGAGAGATACTGAAATCTTTTTTTTTCCACAGCTTCACCATCCTTTTCCAATAAAAAAGAGATGCCAGTGGCATCTCTCTTAATATCCCCGGATATCCGTTCTTATTCTTTTTTCTCGGATTCTCTGGCAGCATTTTCCGCACGGATGGTACGGATAATTGCCATTCTCTGATTCTCCAGATGGTGAAAAGAAATATCCTGTGCTTTCTGCACATCACCCTCCCGGATCGCTTTTACCAGTTCTTCATGCTCGCTGACAAGGAGATTTCTGGTCTGCTCTTCCTTCAGATATTCCACACGGTAGCGGTACATCTGCTCGCGGAGATTATTCAGTACCTGGTTCAGACGCTTGTTATCGGAAGCCTGGTAAATGATCTCATGGAACGCCACATCCGCCTCCGCAAGACGAACAAGATTTCCCTCTGCTTTTGTTTTCTCGAATTCTTTGGCTGCTACCCAGAGCCGTCCAAGCTCCTCCTCTGTGATCAGCTTACATGCCTTTTCTATGGCTACATTCTCAAGCGCGATACGCACCTCAAGAACATCGTTCAGATCTTTTTCGGTGATGCTTGCAACCTGGGCTCCCCGGCGTGGGATCATCACTACAAGGCCTTCCTGCTCCAGCTTACGCATGGCCTCACGCACCGGTGTTCTGCTGACACCCAGACGCTCTGCAAGAGCGATCTCCAGAAGTCTCTCCCCCGGTTTCAGTTCTCCTTTCAGAATTGCCTGCCTCAAGGTGTTAAAAACAACATCCCGAAGTGGCAGATACTCATTCATATCCACAGAAAAATCACTTGTCATTTGTAACTCCTCCATCCCTGTTGTAAATATCCGTGGCAAATACTGTTTTTGCCAGTCCGCTCTTTCTGAGACTTCTGGCTGCCGCCGCCATCTTATCTCTGTTATCAAAAATACCAAATACCGTTGGACCGCTTCCGCTCATCACCGCTTTCAGCGCTCCTTTTTCTTCCATGAGTTCTTTGATATTTCCAATTACAGGATACTGACGGATAATTCCAGGCTCAAATACATTCTCCATTTTTGATGCCATGGCATAAAGATCACCGTCCTCAATATCCCTGATAAGTCCATCGATATCCGGATGTTTCCCGATTCCTGCCAGATTGAGATTTTCGTAGGCGGTTTTTGTGGAAACATTGATTCCCGGTTTTCCTACCAGCACATAGCATTCCGGAACTTTCGGAAGTCGCTTCAGCTTCTCACCGATTCCCTCTGCAAGGGCTGTTCCACGCATGATACAGTACGGAACATCTGCTCCTACCTTCACTGCGCGCTCCATCAGCTGCTCTTCCGTCAGGCCCAGATGAAACATCCGGTTCACACCTACAAATGCAGCCGCAGCATCAGAGCTTCCGCCTGCCATACCTGCCGCTACCGGAATGAACTTGCGAAGTTTAATGGAAAGTCCCTCTTCTATTTCAAATTCTTCCATCAGCATCTCTGCTGCTTTATATACAAGATTTCGGCTGTCAGTGGGAATAAACGGAAGATTGGTTGTCAGCACGATTCCCGGCCGTTTCGTCTTTCTGATATCCAGGATATCATACATACGGATGGTCTGCATGATCATGCGTACCTCATGATAGCCGTCCTCTCTCTTCCCCAGAACATCAAGTCCGAGATTGATCTTTGCCATGCTTTAAACGCATAAGCCCCTCCATTTGTACTTTGTATACAGTATTTATATGTATATTTTATATGATTTTTGCAGTCTTTTCAACAGCAAAATTTTTCCAGCTTTTTTCATTTTCTGCTGTTTTTTTCTCATTTGATCTGTCCTTTCTACTTTTTTCACCACAAGAAGCGGTGTTCCCGGAGATAGCTCCTGATTTTCCTTAAGCCCGTTCAGAGTGCAGATTTCTTCAATGGATGTATGATATTTTCTTGCGATATCCCACAGCTCATCTCCCGGTTTTACCATATAGATCAGGATTCCCGGCATAGCCTGGATCTTTTTCATATCCAGAGGTTTTTCTTCCACTTTGTCAATGATAAATACGGGTTCCCGGATGACTGCAAGAAGATTCAGGCCCACTGACGCCCGGATCTCGATCTCATTTCCGTCCGCCATGGCTGCAGAAAGCTGTTCCAGTTCTGCCTTTAACCGGTAGCTGCTGTCCGGCCGGATTCCTCTCGCTTCCACCACATGAGAAAACGGGATCATGGCCTCCATGGAGTAAAAAGGCATACTGTCGTTTCCGATAATATACAGGATCTTCAGCATGATCACTCCATCTGCCTGCACTCCGTTTTCCACGATCCTGGTCTTATCGATCTTTACTTTTCCCTGGCTGTGACAGAGCTGGAGGATTTTCCCCTGGGTTTCTTTTACCTGAATGCGGTCAGTGATCCGGCATCTGGAGAAATTCCGCACCAGAAGTTTTTCCAAAACTTCATTTTTCCCTTCCGGAACGCATTCCCGAAGTGTGTATACACATCTGTAACCAGTGAATATTCTTCCTCCCGGAAAAAATTTCATATCCAGTTCCAGCACTACATCAGAAACCAGTATCCGTTCCTCTCCATCTGCATCCGGCTTTACTTCCAGGCTCTGGTGCATCACGGAAACTTCAATATCCGGGATCAATTCTTCTGTACAATCCGGACATTCCACTTCTCCTGAAAAAGGAAGTGAATATTCCAGCCACTGTACCGGTGTCTCTGTATCTTCTGATTCGTACAGTACAAAAACCGTCAGCTCTCCCCTTGCTTTTACGATGTTTTCTTCCGGTTTCAGATCCAGTCCCCGTATATCCATGGTATACCAGATCAGGCCGGAAATGTCCGGACGGTTGGAAGCAATGGTATATTCATCCTTAACACGCAGGGTATCTTTTTTATGTACGGTAAGTCCCAGAAATCGGACTGTTTTCTTTCTGACAGAGATATCCGTAGCATCCAGCGCTACCGGAAGACGAACCTGCTCCGTCTCATCTACTGCTCCATAAAATGTTACCAGTGCTTTGATATTCAGCTTTCTGGAATGGATCAGCCGGATGGTAAGATCCTCAATCTCCCACTTCAGGCACAGTTTATCTCCATTTACAATGTCTTTCAGGTTCAGTGTTTCCTCAAACGGCAATTTTGCCGTAATGCTGCTGATAATTCCGTTTTCTTCTCCCACATAAAGAATATCTACCTGCAGATCTCCTCTCAGGATCCCTTTTCCGTCAGCGAGATGGACATCATCCATACTGATCCTTCCTTTATACTGGATCAGCCTTCCCACATCCGGTTTCGCATCTGGTACATTAAAATCTTCATCAAAGGTGATCTGGCTTTTTGCCCTGCTTTTTTCTTTCAGTATCTGCATGATCTCCTTCTTTTAATTCCACAATTGGTTCCCCTTTCTCAGAATTTTTTTTACCTGCCGCTTCCCTCTGTGAACGTTACCGGTTTTTTCTGCCTTGAGGTTTTTATCACAATACAGGGATACGATGGTACTCCGGCTTCTTTCAGATCTTCCGGGCCAAGAAGTCTTGTAACAAAAAAAAAGCCCGTTACCGGATTCTCCAAGTTCTTCCACCTGGATACTGTAACCTCCGCTCATCTGCCGGCCATATCCCTTTACAAGATACAGGTCTTCTCCAGTTTCATAACTTAACTGAAATTCTTTTTCCTTTTTTCTTCCATGATCCGGGAAAGTTCCTCCGGGATATCGGACTTTTCTACCACTGTATAGGCAATCGGTTTCCGCTCTTCTTCCTCGATCCGGACGAAACGGCAGCCGGAAAGCAGAAAAGCGTTATTACAGCAATTAGCAGAAAAAACTGATCTTTTCATAATCCCCTCTTTTATCAGCAGCCTGCATTACTCAGTATTTATTCTATGTAATCCGGGAAAGATTTATTGCAACTATCGAAAATTCTTCGTATAATGGTGTCAGAATGCAAAACTGCATCACAATATAGAAAGGACAGAAGACATGATTCGATTTATACTTGTCTGTATCGTTGTCATCGCTTATCTGGTGCTGACGATCCCGGTTCTCTGGTGGAATGGATCATCGGCAAATTCTCTCCAATGACCAAGGATATCAGCTCTCTGCGTATGGTACAGGCCATATTTAAATTTATCCTGTGGATCACAGGTGCCAAGGTCACCGTCATCGGTGAAGAGAATGTCCCGAAAGATCAGGCTGTTCTCTATGTGGCGAATCACAGAAGTTATTTTGACATTCTGCTGACCTACAGCCGCTGCCCGATCCGTACCGGTTATGTTGCAAAGAAAGAAATGGAACGTTACCCGCTGCTTTCCAACTGGATGCGTAACCTCTACTGCCTCTTCCTTGACAGAGAGGATATCAAACAGGGACTGAAAACCATCCTTCAGGCGGCAGATTATGTAAAATCCGGAATCTCCGTATGCATCTTCCCGGAAGGAACCAGAAACAAAAAACGCAGATGAAACCGATATGCTGTCATTTCATGACGGTAGTTTCAAGATCGCAACCAGAGCAAAGAGTCCGATCATTCCTATCGCGATCAGCAATTCCGCAAACATCTGGGAAGCCAATTTTCCAAAGATGTCTCCTACTCATGTGGTAATTGAGTACGGCAAACCAATCATTCCATCTGAGCTTGACCGGGATACTCAGCGTCACCTGGGTGCGTATACTCAGAATATTATCAAAGAAAATGCTTATTAAAAACAAAGAGCTGGTGTGATCCATGAATCACATCAGCTTTTCTCGTTTCCGTTGGTTATTTTTTATTTACTTTTCAGGAACGTCTGTTTCCCCCCCCCGATTGTTGGGATAGTATCTATATATTCTTTTCGAATATCTTCTGACATGGATTTAAAGAGCTGTTCTTTTGTCTTTTTCATAGCCTTCAAATTCTGAAGTGGCGCTTCCGCTGTCTGCAGTTTCTGCACGTTCTTCTGACATTGTAGTCATTTCTTCTTTCAGACGGCCCTGAATATCTTTCAGACATTCCAGGAGGAGCGGATTAAAAGTTCCACATTCTCCATTCAGGATCATCTCAACCGCTTTCTCATGGGAATAAGCTTTCTTATATACACGATCACTGATCAGCGCATCATATACATCAGCCAGTGCAACTACCTGTGCAGAAATCGGGATTTCTTCTCCCTTCAGTCCATCCGGATAACCTTTTCCATCGTAGCGTTCGTGATGCCATCTGCAGATGTCATGGGCAATCCGAACCAGCGGTTCGTTTTTATAATATTCCAGGCTCTCCAGCATGGAGGCACCGATGGCACTGTGTGTCTTGATAACCTCGAATTCCTCTTTTGTCAGTTTGTCCGGTTTATTCAGGATCTTGTCATCAATACCAATCTTTCCGATATCATGAAGAGCAGATGCTGTAACAATCATTCTTCTTACAGAGCTGGACAGATCATACTGATCCGTTTTCTGTATCAGCCTTTCCAGAATCAGTTCTGTGATAATGTTGATATGCAGAACATGAGCACCGCTTTCACCATTTCTGAATTCCACGATCTGGCTTAAGATGCTGATCATCATACGGTTATTTTTTTCTTTCTCGTAAATCTGATCTGTGACAAGAACCAGAAGTCTTCTCTGTTTCGCATACAGAGTAATGGTATTATAAACACGCTTGTATACAACCTGCGCATCAAACGGTTTCTTGATATAATCTGCAACTCCCAGATCAAAGGCCCGTCTTACATAAGAAACAGAGTCCTCCCCGGAAATCATGATAACCGGAATATCCTCGATCCAGTTTCTTTCGTTCATATAACTCAGTACACCGAATCCATCCATTACGGGCATTACCAGGTCAAGAAGTACAAGCGAGATTCCGGTTTCATACTGTCTCAGAAGCTTGATGGCTTCCTCGCCATTGGTCGCTTCCAGAATATCATAATCTGCTCCAAGCATTTCCGACAAAATGCAGCGGTTCATCTCGGAATCATCTACGATCAGGATCGTCAGCCTTGTTTTATCCTGCAGAAGGATCTCCTGTGCGCTGTTTCTTCCTGCAATCTCATTTTCACTGATCACGACCATATTTTTGCGCTGTTTCGCACGATACATAAAACTTATCTGCACGAAGTACTGCTTCTCCCAGTTTTTCTCCGGTAGAAAGTACTCCGCCAATACTTACTGACAACTTCAGCTGAGAATATCCAGGTACTCTGGCTGCATGAACTTCTTCCTGGATTTCCTTCAGTTTCTTGGTAAAATTATCCACATTGATGTCCGGTATCAGCAGAAGAAATTCATCTCCTCCGAAACGAACAACCTTATCTGTCTTACGTGCATGTCGACGGATAACCTCCACAACTACCTTTAATGCTTTATCACCTGCATCATGTCCATAGGTATCGTTATAAAGTTTAAAATCATCCAGATCCACCATAGCCACGCCGGCAGAACTCTCCAGATTTCTGACCTTATCCTCATAATATCTTCGATTAAAAACACCTGTAAGAGCGTCTTTATACAATTCATCCGCATATCCACTGAGTTCTGCAAGAAGATTCTCTCTGTCTTCTGAATCAATGATATCGTCATCTTCCAGATTATTGATCATTTCCATGATATATGGTTTGCCATCAATATTCAGATATTTGGAAATTACCTGATAAACTTTAGAGTCTACTATTTCTATTTTTGTTTTCTGGCGTTTTTCTTTCAGTGCTTTTCTGGAAATACAGTTAGTACATCTTTCGTCCTTACCCCATATGGAATAGCACTGACATGGGGGCTCTATTCCTTCTCCTGTTTCCAGTGTTTCTCCATCCAGCAGACGTACAATAGAAAAAACCTGCTCCAGCTGCTGCTTCATCTCCTGTACTTCCTGCATTGTCATGATATCTTTTGTCCCCATTCTTCTTCCTTTGCTTTACCTGTCCATAGTATTCCATTTCATTTTTTATTACCTATTATATCTATGATATCACTAATTTTTTTTAAAGTATAGTGAAAAATATAAAAAAAACCATATCCATGTCGATTTTTAGACATGTGATATGGTTATGAGCAAGTAGCGAAGTGGATTGCGAATATCCGCTTGACCCGAAGCCTGCCTCAGATATGTGCGTTAATGTGTACCTGCTCCCAAGATTTTCTCCGCATTTTCAATCCGTTCTTTTGTTGGAGGATTAATACCTTTCAACGGATAGTCAAGATGAAGGTTTTCCCATTTGAAAAATTCCGAGCGTATGATACGGAAGAACTTCCACTCTCTCTACAGTTTTCAGCGTACCGATAAAATCAGCCAGGCGATGAAGGTAATCGTCACGATCATTGCGCTCCGGTACCAGTACATGGCGAATCCACATGGCTATGCCCATATCGGAAAGTTTCTTCGCCATGGCAAGGATATTTTTGTTGGTACATCCTGTGAGGATCTTGTGCTGTTCCTCATCAATATGTTTGATATCCAGCATGACAAGATCTGTATATTTCATCAGCTCTTCCCATTTTTCATGCCATGGGCCCTCTTCTGTGTAAGGATTGCCGCTGGTATCAAGTGTTGTGTGGATTCCAAGTTTCTTGGCTTTCTTAAAAAGCTCAGTGAGGAAATCGATCTGTAACAGTGGCTCGCCTCCACTCACAGTAATACCGCCCTTACTTCCCCAGTAAGAGCGGTATCGACATGCTTTTTCAAGCAGTTCATCTGCTGTGTACTCCGTTCCTGTTTTCATTTGCCAGGTGTCCGGATTGTGGCAGAACTGGCAGCGCATGGCACAGCCGCTCAAAAAGATCACATACCGGACTCCTGGTCCGTCAACAGAGCCGAAGCTCTCCAGTGAGTGGACGTAGCCAGTGACTTTTTTCTGGTCGTCCATATTTTTTATTACATCCTTTCGTGGCAGGTTCTTGCGATAACGTCAAGCTGCTGCTCTCTTGTAAGGTCGATGAACTTAACAGCATATCCGGAAACACGGATCGTGAAGTTTGCATACTCCTCTTTTTCCGGATGCTCCATAGCATCGATGAGTTTTTCTTTACCGAATACGTTTACATTGAGGTGATGTGCACCACGGTCAAAGTATCCGTCAAGTACGTTTACAAGGTTCTCTGTACGCTCTTCCTCAGAATGTCCAAGGGCATCCGGGTTGATGGTCTGAGTATTGGAGATTCCGTCAAGGGCATCCTCATAGTCAAGTTTTGCAACAGAGTTCAGGGAAGCAAGAAGTCCGTTCTGCTCTGCGCCGTAAGACGGGTTAGCTCCCGGTGCCAGAGGCTCACCGGCTTTTCTTCCGTCCGGAAGAGATCCTGTAGCTTTACCATATACAACGTTGGATGTGATGGTAAGGATGGATGTGGTTGGCTTGGAATCACGATAGGTATGGATGTGTTTCAGTTTCTCAAGGAATGTGGAAAGCAGTGTTGTTGCGATCTCATCTGCTCTGTCATCATCGTTACCATAGCGTGGGAAGTCACCCTCAACCTGGAAGTCTGTTGTGATTCCGTCCTCGTCACGGATTGCTTTTACTTTTGCATATTTGATAGCGGAAAGGGAATCTACTACATGTGAGAATCCGGCGATACCAGTTGCAAAGGAACGGTCAACCTTTGTATCGATAAGTGCCATCTCAGCTGCCTCATAGTAGTATTTATCATGCATGTAGTGGATCATGTTCAGTGTTCCAACATACAGATGTGCAAGCCAGTCCATCATCTGATCATATTTTGCGATTACTTCGTCATAGTTAAGGTACTCGGAAGTGATCGGCTGGTACTGCGGTCCTACCTGCTGTTTTGTCTTCTCATCAACACCACCGTTGATCGCGTAAAGAAGGCATTTTGCAAGGTTAGCACGAGCACCGAAGAACTGCATCTCTTTACCGGTCTCTGTAGCAGATACACAGCAGCAGATGCTGTAGTCATCGCCCCATACCGGACGCATAACATCATCGTTCTCATACTGGATGGAACTTGTTGTAACAGAGATGTCTGCCGCATATTTCTTGAAGTTCTCAGGCAGTC
>ENA-OQCD01000577-OQCD01000577.1-human-gut-metagenome-genome-assembly--contig:-NODE-577-length-10412-cov-1.629752_pt1 | contig 10412 bp, 16 predicted proteins | sample MGYA00242755_ERZ504571 | MGnify/ENA primary metagenome ERZ504571 (study PRJEB26092, sample SAMD00036274) | human gut metagenome | host: Homo sapiens | study: EMG produced TPA metagenomics assembly of...
ATATTGTTTCTTACTATGTCAATTGTCAGATTTATTTTTTATAGGCATCCAAATAGAAATCTATATTTTCTATCGTCAGCAAGGTAATGGGCATATAGTTGCACTGCTTCACTTCTTTTTTGAAAATGAGATGATTACAAAGGCTTTCCACACCACTGTATCCCTGAACGGACGGCTGCTGTGCTATTAAAAAATCCACAGCTCCTTCTTTCAGGCAATATACATTACGGCTCAGCAGGTCATATCCCATCAACTTAAAGTCTTTTTTGTTGTGCTTTAATAAATATTCACCTACAATGTATACTTTGGAGTTGAATGTGATGCCGCAATTGATTTGAGGATGTTCATTAAAGAAGTGTTGCAGCAGTATCGCGTCCTCGTCGGGGCGTTTGGCGTAGAGGTTTAATTCAACAATACGGCAATCGGGGAAATGCTCCTGCATATATTTTCTGAACCCTTTCTCTCGATTTTCCTGTTGGTTAGAACCTAATCGTCCTTCATTAATCTGGCGGAACACGACAATTTCTTTCGGCTTTTCTCCCAGCATCATTGCCATGCGTGCGGCAAAATACCCGCTTTGTTCTGATTTCTGTCCGAAGAAGGCTAATGGCGAGTGGGTACATTGGAATCGATGAAGATGTAAGGGATTTCTTTCTTTTGCAGCTGCTCAATAAATTGTGACGTAATTTCGGGAATGGTGGGCGCCACCAAAACTCCGTCCACTTCCCGGGCCAATATTTCTTTGCCGGAATTTGTGAAAGAGGCATACTCGTATTGATCATAATAGGAGATAGAGAGCGTGATATGGAAATCGGAAAAGGTTTCCACTGCACGTTTTATGCCGGCTTCCACGTCAGTCCAATACTCTCCCTCCTTATGCTGGGGAAACAGACAGACAAACTGATATTTCTTGTTTGAAGCTAATGCACTGGCATACATATTGGGTTGATAGTCCAGTTGTTTCAAAATTTCTTCCACTCTCTTCCGGCTGGTTTCCGAAACTCCGGTGCGGCCATGCAACACACGGTCTACTGTGCCAACCGATACGTCCGCTAAGCGGGCAATATCTTTAATTCTGATTCTTTCGGGCAGTTTATTCATATACCTTATTATATATAGTGTATTCGGATACACTAATAAATTACTTTTTTCATCTACAAAATATATAACAATTTTTTGGTTTTTAAAAAAAATAAAATAGTACCTTTTGTGCACGCACACGAATAAAAATATCCGGGTAGAAGATAGAGCGAAAAATATTAAAAGTCTTGGCAATTATCGGACAGGAGAACAGTGTTTTGGTAATTTGTAAAATGAAACGAATAGATAAATAACAATTTAAAATCATGTAATTATGGGAAAAATAGTAACCTTAGGTGAAATCATGTTGAGGCTCTCAACTCCGGGAAACACACGCTTTGTACAGTCTGATTCATTTGATGTAGTTTATGGCGGTGGTGAAGCAAACGTGGCAGTGAGCTGCGCCAACTATGGTCATGAAGCTTATTTTGTGACAAAATTGCCGAAGCATGAAATTGGTCAGTCTGCTGTCAATGCTTTGCGTAAATACGGTGTGAAGACTGATTTCATTACTCGTGGTGGCGACCGCGTGGGTATCTATTATTTGGAAACGGGAGCGTCAATGCGTCCCAGCAAGGTTATTTATGACCGTGCACATTCGGCTATCTCAGAGGCCGACCCCACTGATTTTGATTTCGATGCTATTATGGAAGGTGCCGACTGGTTTCATTGGTCAGGTATTACTCCCGCCATTTCCGACAAGGCTGCCGAGTTGACCCGATTGGCTTGCGAAGCCGCCAAACGTCATGGTGTGACGGTTTCCGTAGACCTTAACTTCCGCAAAAACTGTGGACAAAAGAAAAGGCACAGTCTGTCATGAAACCGTTGATGAAGTATGTAGATGTATGTATCGGCAATGAAGAAGATGCGGAACTTTGCCTGGGTTTCAAACCGGAAGCAAATGTAGAAGCCGGCGAAACGAATGCCGAAGGGTATAAAGGTATCTTCAAAGCAATGGCGCAGGAGTTTGGATTCAAATATGTTATTTCAACCTTGCGTGAGTCGTTTTCTGCTTCTCACAACGGTTGGAAAGCAATGATTTATAATGGTGAGGAATTTTATGAATCAAAAACGTTATGACATCAATCCCATTATTGACCGTGTGGGTGGTGGCGATTCATTCTCGGGAGGCATCATTCATGGATTGCTGACAAAACCCAACCAAGGTGCGGCTTTGGAATTTGCTGTTGCAGCTTCTGCTTTGAAGCACACCATCAATGGGGACTTCAATCTGGTTTCTGCCGAAGAAGTAGAAGCATTGGCAGGCGGTGATGCCAGCGGACGTGTTCAGCGATAAGAAGTTATAATTTAATTTGTAAGATAGTAAGAGATGGCAAGATTTGATAAGATAGCCGTATTGAACAAGATTGGTTCTACCGGCATGGTTCCTGTGTTCTACCATAAAGATGCAGAAGTGGCAAAGAAAGTGGTAAAAGCCTGTTATGAGGCGGTGTTCGTGCGTTTGAATTCACTAATCGCGGTGATTTTGCTCACGAAGTATTTGCGAGGTAGTGAAATATGCAGCTAAGGAGTGTCCCGAAATGGCAATGGGGGTCGGCTCGGTAGTCGATTCTGCTACGGCAGCACTGTATCTTCAGTTAGGGGCAAATTTCGTTGTCGGTCCGTTGTTCAATCCTGAGATAGCCAAGATTTGCAACCGCCGTCTGGTGGCTTATACTCCGGGATGTGGAAGCGTGTCTGAGGTGGGGTTTGCACAAGAAGTAGGCTGCGACCTTTGCAAACTGTTCCCCGGTGATGTACTTGGTCCGAAGTTGGTAAAAGGTCTGCTGGCACCGATGCCTTGGTCTAAACTGATGGTGACCGGTGGGGTAGAACCTACTCAGGAAAATCTTACTTCATGGATTAAGGCAGGTGTTTTCTGCGTAGGTATGGGCTCTAAGCTTTTCCCGAAAGACAAAGTGGAAGCGGAAGATTGGGCTTATGTGACTGCAAAATGTAAAGAAGCTTTGGGATACATCGCCGAAGCTCGTACTAATAAATAACAGGTGCGTCAAAAGTAAGTTGGCCTGTCATTTTGTTTAAAGGTGTGTATAAAAAAGGGGTAAAAGCCATCGCAGACTGAGTTTGCGGTGGCTTTTCGTTTAAAATATCAATGAAAAGATTGGCGGATCAACGATAATTTCGTTCTTTTGCCTAATATTTAGAAATAGAATTAAGAACCATTAACAACTTACATGAAAATGAAAAAGACTTTGATGAAACTGGCAGTTGTACTGTTGTGTATGACCTGCTCTGTACCTGCAATGGCACAGTTCAATTTGAAAAAAGCCGTAGGTGGCGCTGTGAAAGCTGCAAAGGCAGTTACGCTGACCGATGAGCAGATGAGAGAATATGTAAAAGAATATATTGACTGGATGGACAAGCACAATCAGGTATGTGCCGATGATGATCCATACACAGTCCGTTTGAAAAAGCTGACCGAGGCTTGAATGAAGTGGAAGGCATTCCTTTGAATTTCAAGGTATACTATGTGATTGATGTGAATGCGTTTGCATGTGCTGATGGCAGTGTCCGTATTTTTTCTTCTCTGATGGACATCATGAGTGATGAAGAGTTGTTGGGTGTAATCGGTCACGAAGTAGGGCACGTGGCTCACAAAGATTCCAAGAACGGTTTCCGTACTGCGTTGCTGACTTCAGCTCTGAAAGACGGCATTTCTTCGCAAGGTGGTAAGGCTGCTGCACTTACAGAATCTCAGTTGGGTGATTTGGGCGAAGCATTGGTTAATGCCACTTATTCACAAAAACAGGAGCGTGAGGCTGATGATTATGGTTATGAGTTCCTGAAGAAAGCAGGGAAAAATCCGTGGGCGATGGCTTTGTCTTTCCAAAAGTTGAAACAGTTGCAGGAGAAGCCGGTGCACAGAAAAGCAGCAAGCTGAATCAGTTATTCTCTACTCATCCTGATCTTGATGCCCGCATCAAGCGTATGGAGGAAGAGCGACCGGAGAAGGTATCGAAAAGCCGGAGAATAAGCACCGGAGGCAGCCCGATAAGACCGGTCATAACTTGGAAATATAATATATGATATAATACAGGCGAAAGGCAGAAAGTGTTTCATGCCTATTATTTTATCATCCTGAACGCAGTGAAGAATCTGATAACACAAAGTAAATGTTATCAGATTCTTCATTTCATTCAGGGTGGCAGAGCTAAATGATAGCATTAGCAACCGTTTGAACATGCCCCTCGGATACGCCGGGAGCAAACTATTTCTTCAACCACTTATCCAGCCAGCTAAAGAATGTACGTTGCCACAACACTCCGTTCTGGGGTTTCAATACCCAGTGGTTTTCGTCCGGGTAGAGCAATAGCTCGGCAGGAACTCCGCGAAGCACTGCCGCATTAAAGGCAGACATACCTTGTGAGGCTAAGATGCGGTAGTCCTTTTCACCGTGGATACACAGGATGGGAGTATCCCATTTATCAACAAAACGGTGGGGTGAGTTGGCGAACGTGCGTTGTGCCGTTGCATTATCCTTGTCCCAGTATGCGCCACCCATATCCCAGTTGGCGAACCACATTTCTTCTGTTTCCAGATATTGCTGTTCTATATTAAAGATACCATCGTGTGCGATGAACGCTTTAAAGCGCTTGTCATGGTGACCTGCCAGCCAATAGACTGAGTATCCTCCATGAGCTGGCGCCCACACATCCCCAGACGGTCTGTGTCCACATAAGGTTCTTCAGATATCATCGATGGCCGACAGGTAGTCTTTCATACATTGGCCTCCGTAATCGCCACTGATTTGTTCCAACCATTCCATACCGAATCCGGGCAGACCGCGACGGTTGGGGGCAATGATGATATAATCGTTGGCTGCCATTATCTGGAAGTTCCAACGATAGCTCCAGAACTGGCTGACAGGGCTTTGCGGACCGCCTTCGCAGAATAGCAAGGTGGGGTACTTCTTGTTCGGGTCAAAGTTGGTAGGATAGATTACCCATGAAAGCATTTGCTTGCCATCGGTGGTCTTGGTCCATCTTTCTTCCACTTTACCTAATTTCAGCTGATTGAAGATGTGGTCATTCTCATGTGAAATCTGAGCCAACCGTCCGTCGGCAGGAGTGAGGGTATAGATTTCATCGGCTGCACTGATGGAATGACGTTTGGTAATCACCTTATCGCCTGCCATCGCCACCGAACCGTAATCGTACATACCGTCGGTCAGTTTCTTCACTTCGCCGTTCAGGTTTGTACTGTATATCATGCTGGTACCATGCCATACACCGACAAAGTACAGGCTTTGGGAATTATTGTTCCAGCAATAGTCGTCTACACCCGATTCGAAACTCTCGGTAATATAAGTCTTCTTTTTGCTGCTCAAATCCATCACACAAAGGCGGTTTCGGTCACTTTCATATCCGTCGCGCTCCATGCTTTGCCATGCGATGTACTTGCCGTCGGGTGAGAATTTGGGGATTGATGTCATAACCTTTGTTCTCGTCCTTTACAGTCAGTTGGACTGCTTGTGGGGTAGCACCGTCCATTGCATTGGTCATGGTAGCAGGTATGCTGCTTTCAGTATAGTCCTTGCATAAATTCTCGGTCTTTTTGCTTTCCAAATCATAAAGGTAGATATCCGAATCGGTAGAGACGGCATAAGCCAGTCCTTGTTTCTTACGGCTGGTATAGGCTATTTGTTTAGAGTCGCTGCTCCATGACAGTTGCTCGATGCCGCCGAATGGTTTCATCGGAGCCTCAAACGGCTCGCCTTCCATAATGTCGGTGGCCGTTCCCATCATGTTGCCGTCAAAGTCGGCTACAAAGGGATGCGGAATCGTTTCCACCCATTCATCCCAATGCTTGTACATCAGGTCGTTAACAATGATACCGCTGGCTTTGGGCAGGTCAGGATAGAGGTCTGCGGTGCGCTGACCATATTTCACTTGCGAGATAGAAAAGAATTTTTTTGCCATCCGGTGAGAAAGAGAATCCTTCTATGTCTCCTTTAAAGTCGGAGATGATGCGGCGTTCCGAGCGTCAGGATTCATTTCCCAAATTTGGCTGCCGCCACTTTCATTGCACAGAAATGCAATCTTGGTTCCCCCTTTTTATCCATTGGGGCTCTCCTTCGTTCCAAGATGTTCGGGTAAGCAGGGTGTTGTTTTGTCCATCGGCATCCATTACATAAATCACCCGGTGGCTTTTGTTTTCAGGAACACTGTAATATGCTACAGTGTAGGCTATCTTCTTGCCGTCGGGTGATACACTCAGGCTACCTATACGTCCCATTGCCCATAGTGCTTCGGGAGTGAGGCGACCGTCTTTGATGGTAATTTCTTGTTTGCCGATAATGGGCTCGTAGCCCTGTCCTTCCTGTTTTATATCGGTGCAGGAAGAAGCCAGCATAAGTGCCGCTGCCATGATGGTTGCGCTTGATTTATTCATACTTAAAAAGCTGTTTTTTGATGATTAAATGATTGCAAAAATACACATAAAAAGCCGGTGAAGTGAAATGTTCTTGCATATTTGTTATTTTCTTTGTTTGCTTTAGAGCAGGCTGTTGGTGTATTTTGTGCGTTTGTATGGCTATTTATTATTTCGCTTCACATAAATCATTCCGTTTCTTTTTCCTTCCGTTGTGATGCCGTTGGCGGGGTCTTCTCTCAATCGTTTCAGCTCGAGAGTGGCGCTTGTCTTGCGCAGTCCGGTCAGCTTCATATAGTCCGCCACACGCATGAAGTGATTTTCGTCCAGATATTTCAAGGCTAGTGTGATACGTTCTTCCGGCGAGTAGGGCGAATGGTGGATGCGGCTTACCCCGGCACGCTTCAATTCACAATGCCGGGCGGTTTCCTTTATCAAATCTTTGCTGGCGCGGAAGTTTACTCCATTCACCATAATGCTTCGCGCGTTCGTTTTTGTTCGTCACCGTCCAATGTGTCTGTTTCTTTGCCTTCGGCTATTCCCAAAGTGGGTTTGAATGTTCCCACACCGTCTATGCTCACGCTGTATCCCTGTGCCATATAGTAAGCCAGTTCATCGGCAAGAGTGGTAAGTACATGCAGTACATTTCCTTCGCTCAGTCCTGACCCCGGACGTGCCAACTTGCTGACAAATTCCCGGGCATTGATGTTGTGATAGGTTTTCATGCGATAAAATACCCGCTGTTCGCCTGAGCCGTCCAGGTCACTCATTTCCTGTTTGATGTATTCAGCCATAATTGTCTGTATAAAGTTGATATTAATAGTATCCAATGTCTTTGGATACCATATACAAAGTTACTATATGCCTGATGTATATCCTAATTTTTATCATTGATTTACAGGTTGATGCCGTTGATTTGTGGATTAGTGCTTGTGATTTATAGATTAGTGGCGATAATCCGGTTGTCTATCAGTAAGCTTCGCGGTTTGTGATGGCATGAGGGAGGCTTTGCAAGGGGAGGTAAAAGAGTATGAGACGGTGTGGTGGGGGATTTCAACTAGTGCATAGGCACCTCATCGGGTTGGTGCATCAAAAGAAAAAGGGGGACGGCCAAATCTCTTTGAGAAATGGTCGTCCCCCTTGATAATTATTTATTTAAAAAAATAGAATATTGCGAAGTCTTATTTTTTTCCTTTGTTCATTCTTTCCTGTTGCAGGCGTTCTTGCTCTTTCTGCAATGCTTCGAGCTTGGCCATCAGACCACCGCCGCTTTACCGCCGTTTTTCTGTTTCTTCTTTTCCTTGTTGGCTTCCAATTGTGCAAGAAGTTTCTTCTCATCAGTTGTCTTGCGCAGGAAGACCATAGTCAGGATACCTATCAAACCGGAGATGAAGTAATAATAGTTCAGACCGGAAGAGTAGCCGTTGAAAATAAAGATAAACATCACAGGCATGATATACATCATCAGTTTCATACCCGGCATTTGCTGCTGGCCGGTGTCTTGTTGCTTCATGGTGTACATTGTGTTCAGGATGTTAGTAATGCTGAACAGCAAACAGAACAGACTCAAGTGATTGCCCAAACAAAGGAATAGTGGTGCTCCAATGAATAATGTCATCGTAGGTAGACATGTCGGGAGCCCATAAGAACTCTGCTGGCGCAGTTCAATAGCGTTTGGTACGAAGAAGAACAACGCATGAATACCGGCATCTGAATCAGCATCGGCAGACAGCCACCCATCGGACTGACACCATACTTGCTGTAAAGTGCATGGTTTCCTGTTGTTTCTTCAGCGCATCTTCCTTTTTGGGATATTTGGCATTGATTTCATTGATATATGGCTTTAATACGCGCATCTTGGCAGATGACATATATGACTTGTGGGTAGCCGGATACACCAATGCTTTTACGATAATGGTCATTAACAGTAGCACTATACCCATGCTCAGGCCCCAACCGGACAGCCAGTCGAACAAGGGGATGGTAAACCAGCGGTTAATCCATCGGATAATCGGCCAGCCCAAATATACCAGATCTTCCAGTTCCAGGTCTTTTTTGCGAAAGGCTCAAGTCATTGCTTGCCAGCAGTGTCTTGAAATGGTTGGGACCGAAATAGAACTGCATATTGGTAGCCTGTTTTCCCGTGGGGTCAAAGAATGTGGTCATGTCTGCGGTATAGTTCTTCATATATCCGCTTCCCTCTTTTAGGGGAGTAGAGACCAGTGAAGCCTTGTCGAAGTCCTGATCGGCAATCAATACGCTTGAGAAGAACTGGTTTTTGAAAGCAATCCAGTCCAAGCGGTCGGTCACTTCTTCTTTGGCATCTTTCATTTCGTTCAGGTAGTCCGAGCCTTTGTCCACCGGCTTGTAGGTGAGCGAAGTATAACGTTGCTCAAAGCTGAACCCTTTTTTCTAATTGGCGTGCACGCTGATGCCAGTTGATGTTGACAGTGTTGGCTGCTGCTGGGAAGAAATTCTGCATTCCGTTGGCGCGGATGGAGAAGTTCACCACATAGGTATTGGGTAGCAGCTTGTAGTCGAAATCGATATAGCCTGCACCGTTGGTGGCCAGCCGCATCGTCACTGTACTGTCGGTCACATTGGTTGGTCGGAAGTAAAGGTCTTCGGTCAAAATGTTTTCGTTCTTTCCTTCGAAAGCGAAGTTCATGCCCGAGTCTTTTTTCGTCAAACAGCTCCAAAGGCTTACCGTCCTGACCGTTATAATCTTTTAGCGTGGCGGCGCATACGCGTCCGCCTTTATTGGTAAATGTGATTTTCACCAAATCGTTTTCCAGTGTTGTCAACTGCTCCGTTCCCTGCTCGCGCCATAGAACAGTGAGGTAGAGTCTGCCTGTATTGTATAGGCCGCACTCTGCTGTGCTGCCTGTTCTTGCATGGCAGCTTCTTTTTGGGCGATAGCCTGAATGGAATCCTGGTAGTGTTTTGCACGTGCCATTCTTCCTGGCTAGGACGGTTGTAGATGCTGAAGCCTATCACAACTGCACCAATCAGGGCGAATCCCACTAAAGTGTTTTGTCCATTTTTTCTTGTTTACCTTATTTATATTATAATTCTCGTTTTATCCTTTATTAATGGCTGCCTTGATAAATGACAGGAACAAAGGATGCGGTTTCAGTACAGTACTGCTGTATTCGGGGTGGAACTGCACTCCGATAAACCATTTCAGGGTAGGATCTCAACGATTTCCACCAAGTCTGATTCGGGATTGATACCGACACACTTCATGCCCGCTTTCTCAAATTCCTGCTTGTAGTCATTGTTGAATTCATAGCGATGGCGGTGACGCTCCTGAATGTGTTCGCTCTTATAGGCTTCGAAAGTTTTGGAATTCTGGTCGAGCACACATTCGTAAGCTCCCAGACGCATCGTACCTCCCATGTTGGTGATAGCCTTCTGCTCTTCCATGATATCGATAACGTTGTGCGGAGTCTTTTCATCCATCTCGCGGCTGTTGGCATCGGCATATCCCAGTACATTGCGGGCAAATTCGATGGCAATGCACTGCATACCCAGGCAGATACCGAATGTGGGAACATTGTGTGTACGAGCGTATTTGATAGCTATAAACTTACCTTCGATACCACGCTGTCCGAAGCCCGGGCAGATAATGATACCGTCCATGTCTTTGATTTGCTCTTCCACATTTTCATTTGTCAGCTTCTCACTGTTGATGAAGTGGATGTCGGCCTTGCGGTCGTTGTATGTTGCTGCCTGTGACAATGCTTCAAGGATGGATTTATAAGCATCCTGCAAATCATATTTTCCCACTAAGCCTATTTTAACTTTTTCAGTAGCTTTGTGACGACGGTCGAGGAAATCCCTCCACGGGCCGAGGGTAGGAGTCTCGCCTACGGGTAAGCCCATTTTCTGTAGGATGGTAACGTCCAGTCCTTGTTCCTGCATGCGCACCGGAACCTCAT
>ENA-OQCD01000578-OQCD01000578.1-human-gut-metagenome-genome-assembly--contig:-NODE-578-length-10387-cov-1.696101_pt1 | contig 10387 bp, 13 predicted proteins | sample MGYA00242755_ERZ504571 | MGnify/ENA primary metagenome ERZ504571 (study PRJEB26092, sample SAMD00036274) | human gut metagenome | host: Homo sapiens | study: EMG produced TPA metagenomics assembly of...
CGAGCTTTGGACAGCTTCCTCTGATCAGAACCCGAAATCCTCACAGAAAAAATAGCGCCGATATATCCCCTGGCCGCCAAAGGGCCTGAGAAATGGCCAGACGGCGTCTTAGCACAAGCGTCAAAGGGGATCGAAAGGAAGAGACTTTGGGCTTTTTTGCGCTGAGAAAAAAAGAACCCCATTTTTCACCGGTCTCCACTCTGTTTTCCCGGCACGGCTTTTTACCGCTGAAAGGAGCTTTTTCACGCCGCTGCGCGGATGCCGAAAAGGGTTTCCGCTTCCTATATTTTTTAAAGGATGCTTAACTGCCCATAAGAGAGCGGTGTATTCCCCTTTGAAAAGTCTTCTGAAAAATAAAACATAAAAAACGCCGCTGGTTTTCAGCGGCGTTTTTTTCTGTGAGTTTTATCTCGCGGACTGACGTTTTTTTCTGTGGCTATGCAGGACTAAACCCTTTTTGCCGTGCTTTTCCAAAGGGCGGCTCGGCTATCCTTTCAAGCCGGCGGCCTTTAAAAAATCCCCGTAGGCCTCCTGCCATTCCTCCCGCTGGAGAGGCTGGTAAACCTTAATATCGTTGGACTCCCCGGATGATTTTCCGGGCTTCCTTATGATCCCTGATTTCTCCCAGGGCCAGACAGGCGACGCCGATATTTCCCATTACGGTAGCTTCCACCGGCCCGGCATATACCGGAACGCCGCAGGCGCTGGCGGTCATCTTGCACAGCAGAGTGTCCTTGATGCCGCCGCCAAACATATGGATGGTCTTATATTTTTTTCCGGTGATGGAAGAAAGGGTCTCAAAGGTATATTTATAACGCATGGCGATGCTTTGATAAATGCATCTCATGATCTCGCCGCGGGTTTGAGGCACGGTCTGCCCTGTGCGTTCGCAGTACTCCTGGATCCGGCGGGGAAGATTGCCGGGGAGTCTCAAACTGGGGCGCGTCGGTATCAATATAGCACTGGAAAGGCCGGGATTCCAGGGCCTCGTTTTCCAGAACGTCGAAGCCAACCTCGCTTCCCTCCCGCATCCACTGCCGACGGGATTCCTGGATCAGCCAAAGACCCATAATGTTCTTTAAAAAACGTACGCTGTGATGATAGCCGATCTCGTTGGTAAAGTTGGCGGCTATCGCTTTTTCACTCATAATCGGCTTGCCGAGTTCAGTGCCGAACAGGCTCCAGGTGCCGCAGCTGATGTAGACAAAATCCTTTTCCTTAGCGGGACAGCTGAACACCGCCGAGGCGGTGTCGTGAGTTGCGACCGCTACCACAGGTACGCTGGGACAGCTCAGCTCCTCACAGATTTCCGGAAGAAGATTGCCGTAAATTTCTCCAGTGGAAATAATCGGCGGGAAAATCTCGGTAGGAATCCCCAGAGTCCGGCAAAGCTGGAAATCCCAGCTTTTCAGGGTGGGATTGTATAGTTGTGGTAGAGGCGTTGGTCACCTCACACTTTTTTTCTCCGGTGAGAAAATAGGCCATTAAATCCGGCATCAGAAGAAATCGATCGGCTTGGGCCAGCAGAGCAGGCTCCTCCCGCGCCAGATAATATAATTGGTACAGGGTGTTGAAGCGCATGAGCTGAATCCCGGTTTTTTCGTAAATCTCCTCTTTGGGGATGATTTTAAATACCTGCTCGGGCACGCCGACGGTATGAGGATCCCGGTAGTGAACCGGATTTTGCATCAAATTGCCCCTGCGGTCAAGAAGGCCGAAATCCACTCCCCAGGTGTCGATGCCGATGGCGTCAAAGCCCCCCTTGGCCAAGGCCAGAGAGATGCTCCTTTTGATCTCAAACATCATACGCACGATGTCCCAGTAAAGAACCCCGTTTAATAACGACGGGATCATTGCTGAAACGGTGGATTCCTCCGCCTTTAATTGGTTCCCCTCAAAGCCGGCTGAGCATTGCCCGCCCGCTGGAAGCGCCGAAATCAAAGGCTAAAATTCTTTTCTCCATGCCGGCTTCCTCCTTCAGATCATTTCTGTAATGATGATACCATTTACAGGATCAGGCGTCCACAATTGTCCGGAAGGTTTCTATAAAATCTTTATTCCAGAACAAAATAGTCAGAAACAAAAACAATCACGCAAAATCATTCTTTGAGATTCGCCCGATATAAGGTAAGGCCGCATTGTGCGGAGGAAGAACCGATTTCAGCGGCCAGGGCTTCATAGGAAACCTGCCGTACCATCACCGTACACTGTCTGTCGTAATTGCAGTCATAAACCGTGAACCTCCGGTGATTGTTTGAAGAAACACCATGGTGTGGGGATAATGGGGCGTGCCGTATTGAATAATATCCCCAGGCCGCCTTTGGGACAGCAGGCGTTCCAAGGCCGTTTTGCTTATATTTTTTTGGGTGAGCTGTCCTACCACGGATAGGTTTTCCGTTCCATCCAGCTGATACCAGGTATCCCGATAATAGCTGTTTGGCATATCGCAGCCATAAAGGGCGTGAAAGACATAGCCTGCAAAGCCAAAGCATTGGGTGGCGCCCCGGTATGCGCCGGTGAAGCTGCTGCCAGGCGGGTATTCCTCCTGAATTTGGTTCAACCGGTTCCAAACGCTGTCGGAGCTTTGAGAAAATGGGTGGGAAAAAGTATAGAAAAAAGTTGAAACAACACAAATTAATACTGATAGTATAGAAAATACCGCTTTCCATCGGGTGGAATGGCAAAGCTTCCTTAAAATACCCATAGGCACACCTCGCGTTATTCCTCTTTCCAAGGCATATGCGGCTGTGGTATGATAAATGAAAGACTTTAAGGGTTTAGGAGGCCGGATCATGGAAGCTTTATTTATTTGCTATCCCAAATGCTCCACCTGCGCTAAGGCTAGAAAATTTTTGCAGGAAAAGGGCATCCCGTTTCAGGAAAGAAATATTAAGGAGGAAAATCCCACGCAAGAGGAGCTGGCTCAGTGGATTTGCCAAAGCGGGCTCCGGCGGAAAATTTTTTTAATACCTCTGGAATGCTCTACCGGGAGAAGAACCTGAAGGCGGTTTTGCCAGGATTAACCCAGCAGGAAAAAATCAGACTGCTGGCCGAGGATGGTATGCTGGTCAACGTCCGCTGCTGATTGGGGAAGGCTTTGTTCTGGCAGGCTTCCGGCAGGGACAGTGGGAGGAAGCTCTGGCAAAATAGAAAAAGGGACGGAATCCATTCCGTCCCTTTTTCATCTTTCGGCCGCTGAGGCTTCTCTTTTTCCTATCAGCCATGGGGATAAGCCTTTTACTCGGCTATTAAAGCGCTGCGGACGGCAGCTTCGTCCGGCGGGACTATTCCCAGCGGATCAAGGATCTTTCATAACGGGGACAGACCCTCATGCATATGCCGCATACAGCCCCGCGGCCAAATATGCTGGTACTGGCGCTTCATATGCTGGCTGCATTTTTCCGGATCGAAAAGCAGCTTCCGAGGCATACCAGGGACCCATTCCGGGCCGAGAATCGCGCCGCTGGGACAGGAATCCACACATTTGCGGCAGCTGCCGCAGAGAGAGGCTGGAGTGCGTTTCCACAGGAAGGGGCAGTCGGTGAATAATGTGGCCAGCCGGACGCGGGGGCCAAACCGATGATGGAGAATAAGGAGCTTTTTCCTATGACGCCCAGGCCGGCGGCGCAGGCCGCCTGCTTATGGGAAAATCTGCCCTGATAGTTCCAGCCCTTTTGATTCATACTTTGACTGGCGGCCACAGTGATATACTGATAGCGGCCCGGTCCAAAAACAATCCGGCCTTCAGCAGGCATTGATCCAAGAATGCGTTTACCGCCCGGTAATGACTAAAATAGGTCAAAGTGGGCTCTCCTTCGATTTCATCCACAATGGCGTTGGACAGCCGAACCACCAGGGTAACGGCATAGGGCGTTTTCTCCAGGCCCTCGGCTTCCGGCTTGGAAAAGCCCACGTCGCTGACGCCCAATGATAATAGAAAAGCTTCCAGCTTCTCCCGCAGTTCCACAGGCGTTGGAAGGGCGGAGCCTTGGAAACCGCCGGACTTCCGGATAGGCTCCGCCTGTGAGGAGGCGGCCTGAATGGCCTTCCGTTTCCAAGAGGTCTCCGGCAATTCCTTTGCCGTTTCAAAGGAGCTTCCAAATTCGTCTTGCGGTTTCATAACATTCCTCATTTCCAGCTGTTATTATACCTTGTTATCATACCACAAAACAGCGGGAAAGGGTACGGCTCCCTTACCGTTTACCATGGAAACGCCCCGGTCGCACAGTCAGCGGAAGAACAGCTTGGCAAAGGCTGGCAGAGAAAGCCGCCTTGAGGAGAATGTGCCGCGGATTTGGAGGGACGGGCCTCGATGGAGGCCGCCAAATATACTCAAGGAACGCGCGCCGGAAGTCCGGGCCGCGCGCCCGTTGGGAACGGCTGTCCTTCCGAAGCGCCATTGCAAAGGCGGTCCGGTTCTTTTATAATGAATATATGGGCAAGAGAAAGCTGGAGAAATCCAGGAGACGGCCGGGAGGAAGAGGAATGAGAAAAACAATTGGAATTTTAGCGCATGTAGACGCGGGGAAAACCACTTTGTCCGAGGCGGTTCTGTACCATGGAAAGGCAATCCGCGCAAAGGGACGGGTAGACCACCGGGATTCCTTTCTAGACGCCGACGCGTTGAGAAGCAGCGGGGCATCACTGTGTTTTCCGGGCAGGCGGCCTTTTCTCTGGGAGAAAACCAATATTACCTGGTAGACACGCCGGGACACGCAGACTTCGCCGGGGAAATGGAACGGACTCTGGGGGTGCTGGACTATGCCGTTTTGGTGGTGAGCGCCGCCGATGGGGTTCAGGGGCATACGGCGACCCTCTGGCGGCTGTTGGAAAAAATCAGATCCCGGTATTTTTTCTTCCTGAATAAAATGGATCAGCCGGGGGCGGACGGAGAAAAATCTCTGGCGGAGCTCCGGGAACAGCTTTCGCCGGATATTTACTGGTTTCCGGCGGAAGGGCTGGAGGCTGCGGCGGAGGACCTGGCGGCCCTGGATGAGAATTTGCTGGAACGCTACTTGGAGACCGGCTATGACGAAAAGCTGTGGTACGGCAGGACGGCGGAGCTGATTCGGAGCCGCCGGGTGTTTCCCTGTTTTTCCGGCAGCGCGCTGAATGACCAGGGCGTGATAGAGTTCTTAGAGCAGATGGACCGGCTGACGAAAACGGAATATGAGGCAAAAAGGGACGAGCCCTTTTGCGGAAGAGTGTACCAGGTGCGTCACGACGAAAAGGGAAACCGGGTCAGCTTTTTAAAGGTTCTGTCCGGTGCGTTAACGGTAAAGGACGAGGTCGCTACTCTGGATGGGCCGCAGAAAATCGACGAGCTGCGGCATTATCAGGGCCTGAAATTCCAGACTGGAAAAAACGGCGGCGGCCGGGTCTCTGTGCGGAGTAACCGGCCTGACGGTCAAGCCGGGCGAGCAGATCGGGGAAGCTCCCTGCCGTCCGAGGCTGGAAACCACTCCGGCTTTAACGGCAAAGGTGGAATACGGCGAAGGAGTGCCGGCGAAAACCGTGCTGGAAGAATTTAAACTATTGGAGGCGGAGGAGCCGCTGCTGAATGTTTCCTGGGAGGAACGGCTGGAGGAAATCCGGGTGCATATTTTGGGGACAGTACAGCTGGAAATCCTTCAGGAGCTGATGGCGGAGAGATTCCGGCGGAAAATACGGTTCGGGGAATGTCAGGTTTCTTACCGGGAAACCATTGGAAACACAGTGCTTGGCTGCGGCCATTTCGAGCCGCTCCGCCATTACGCGGAGGTGCATCTGGCTCTTTCTCCCGGAAAAAGAGGCTCCGGGATCACCTTTGAAAGCAAAATGTCCTTTCGACCAGCTTGACCGCAGCTATCAGAACCTGATCCGAACCCATGTCTTTGAGCGGGAATTGAGGGGCGTGCTGGTCGGCGCCCCTCTCACCGATGTAAGGGTAACTCTTTTGGCGGGGAAAGCGCATGAAAAACACACCGAGGGCGGAGACTTTCGGGAAGCCGTCTACCGGGCTCTGCGCCAGGGGCTGATGCAGGCGGAAAGTATTTTGCTGGAGCCCTGGTACGCTTTCCGGATTCAGGCGGACAGCAGGCAGCTGGGAAGAATTTTATCCGATATCCAGCGGCTGCAGGGAGTCTTTGAGCCTCCGCGGCAGCAGGAAAACCGAGTGACGGTAAATGGACGAGGGCCGGCGGCGGGGTTTATAAATTACAGCCGGGAGCTGGCGGCATTTACCAAAGGAAAAGGGATGTTCAGCTTCCGGTTCGACGGTTATGAGCCGTGCCAGAACCAGGAGGAGCTGGCAGCCCGGTTTTCCTATGACCCGGAGGCGGACTTGGAATACACCCCGGATTCGGTTTTCTGCTCCCATGGCGCGGGCTATCCGGTCAAATGGCATCAGGCCCGAGAGCATATGCATTTGAAGGTTTCACTGCCATAAAAAACTGCCGGAAAAGACTGGGACGGAGAGCGGCGGAAAAAATCAAGGGGTCTGGCAGCGGATTAAAAAAGCAATATTTTTAAAACGTGCGGCGTGGAGCCGCTTTTTAAGCGATTTAGAAAAACCTCCGGCCCAGCCGGAGGTTTTTACAACAGGATGATTTTTAAGTGGTTTAGGAAAAGAAACGGTTTTCTCCAAAATTAAGCAGCCCGTTACGAATTTTTTGCCATCAAAAATTTTTTCGTAAGGCACAGTAAAAAATGAACCGCGCCCGTGCCGTCATTCTAACGATTACAGATACGGCGCGGTTCCATAAAAAACATTGCGGCGAAACAAAAATAATAGGATTCGCAGCCTCCCGGCTCCTGTTCTGACGGCGGCTTTTTTACAGCCGGGATTTCAAGGAATCTCAAAGGCTGTTTCAAGCGGCCGGACTAAACACGGCGCAGGCGGTCAAATCAGGAAACCGCCGTTGGGACTGAGCACCTGGCCGGTAATAAAAATCGCTTTCCGGAGAAGCTAAAAACCAGATGGCCTGGGCGATGTCCTCCGAGGTGCCGATGACGCCCAGAGGGGTTTCGTCCCGGAGTGCCTGAAGCTCCTCTGGAGTGAGGCCGGCGTTCATTTTAGTATCCACCACGCCCGGAGCCACACAGTTTACCTGAATGCCGGAGGGCCCCAGCTCCTTAGCCAGAGATTTGGTCAGGCCGATGAGAGCCGCCTTGCTGGCGGAATACACCGCCTCGCAGGAGGCGCCGGTGATTCCCCAAATCGAACTGACATTGACGATTTTTCCCCGGTGCTCCCTGAGGAACAGGGACGCCGCCTGCTGGCTGCACAGAAAAGCCCCTTTGACGTAACGCCGAAGACCGGTCCCACTGCCGGGGTGTGCAGTCGGTGAACAGGCCCGTCTGAGAAATCCCGGCGTGTTTACTAGAATTTCCAGCCCGCCGAAAGCCGCCTCTGTCCTTTGAAACAGCTCCTTTACCTGGACAGGGTCGGAACGTCCGCCTGCACTGCGAGAACAGAGCAGCCCTCCTGCGTGAGGGAACGGGCTAGAGAGAGGGCCTCTGATTCCGAACGATGGTAATTGATCACCGTGGAATAGCCTTTTCTGGCAAACAGAACAGCGGCGGCCCGGCCGATCCCATGAGAAGCCCCGGTGACGATGACGGCGCGGCTCATTCCTTCACCAGCACCTTGATAACTTCTCCTACGAACATTTTGTGATAATCCTTATCCGGATACCACCGGCTGTCCAGGGCTTTGTCTACAAACCCGCCGGGTCCATCGGCTGGGCGTACAGCTTTTTTGCATACCAGCACCAGGCTGGCCTGTTCAAAGTACGGAGCAGCCTGGTCGAAAACAGGAATCAGGCCTGTCTCCTCCGCCTTATCGATCTCCGGCCGGATTTGCTGCCGCAGAGGGAAAGCGCCTTTTTTGTATTCTTCAGGGTAAAAGCTCAGGGTAAAGCAGTCGTGGGATTCTACAAATTCCTTGGTGTAGCGCTGGGGACGGATTACCGTTACCGCCACGTTTTTGCCCCACATGACGCCTATGCCGCCCCCAGCTGGCGGTCATTGTGTTGTACTTAATTTGATCGCCGGCAGTGACCAGCATCCACTGGTCGCCGATCATCTTAAAGGGCTTCATGGAAAACTCACGGACATTGATTTCTTGAAAAGACATAGCAATCTCTCCTTTATAAAAATAATAGCCTGCTGGGCTTTTTTCTCCTTACAATTTTATGATACCATAAATTAGAAGATTATGGTACCACAAAAAGCTTTCGCGTTTTTCTGCTGATTTTTGGACAGGAAAAAAGTGTTTTTATAACATTTTAAAATTTTATTTTATATGCATGTAGCTTTTGCGGCGGGTATGAAAGAGGCATCATTTTTAATATCATAAAAAAATAAGAGCGGAGCCGATTTTTTCTTTCGATTTTGTGGAAATGTCACCAAATTCCAGTTGTATGAATATTTATGCACAAAACTCTTGATTTTTTGCATAAAGGGTGTATAATAGGAATCGTTGAATGAAAACATCAGCCATAATAAAAATATTTTGGGAGTTGGTTAAAATGGCAGAGATCAAAAAAGTAGTGCTGGCGTATTCCGGCGGATTGGACACCTCGATTATTATTCCGTGGCTGAAGGAGAATTACAACAACTGCGAGGTCATCGCCGTTGCCGCCGATGTCGGCCAGGGTAAGGAGCTTTCCGGGCTGGAGGAAAAAAGCGAAAAAGACAGGAGCCTCCAAGCTGTACATCGAGGATTTGAACCAGGTGTTTGTGGAGGATTTCATTTTTCCCACCGTCAAGGCTGGCGCTGTTTATGAAAACAAATATTTGCTGGGCACCTCCTTCGCCCGTCCGATTATCGCCAAAAGAATTGTAGAAATCGCCAAAGCGGAAGGCGCCGATGCAATCTGTCACGGCTGTACCGGAAAAGGAAACGACCAGGTGCGGTTTGAGCTGGCTATCAAGGCTTTCGCTCCGGAAATGAAGATCATCGCTCCCTGGAGAATCTGGAATCTGAAGAGCCGTGAGGAAGAAATTGAATACGCTGAAGCCCACAACATTCCCTTGAATATTACCAGAGAAACCAACTACTCTAAGGATAAGAATATCTGGCACCTTTCCCATGAGGGCCTGGATCTGGAGGATCCGGCCAACGAGCCGAAATATGACGAGATCCTGGAATTGGGCGTTTCTCCCATGAAGGCTCCCGACAAGGCTACCTACGTGACCCTGCACTTTGAAAAGGGCGTTCCAACCGCCATCGACGGCGAGAAAATGGATGGCGTTTCCATTGTGAAAAAGCTCAATGAGCTGGGCGGCGCCAATGGCATCGGCATCGCCGATATGGTGGAAAACCGGCTGGTAGGCATGAAGAGCCGCGGCGTTATGAAACTCCCGGCGGAACCATTTTGTATCACGCCCACAACAAGCTGGAGGAAATCTGCCTCGACAGGGACACCTACCATTATAAGCAAGGCGTAGCCCTCCGGTTCGCGGAGCTGGTTTACTACGGCCAGTGGTTTACTCCTTTAAGGGAAGCCCTTTCGGCTTTTGTGGATTCCACTCAGGAGACCGTAACCGGCGATGTTAAGCTGAAGCTTTACAAGGGAAATATCATCGCGCGGGCGTTACTTCCCCTTATTCCTTGTACGATGAGGAGATTGCTACCTTCGACGAGGATGAGGTTTATAATCAGGCGGATTCCGCGGCTTCATCAATCTGTTTGGCTTGCCAATCAAGGTTCAGGCGATGAAGAAGGCCAAAAATCAGCAGCAATAAATTTATCCAGGATTCAGGGCGGACGCTGTCCGCCCTATTCGTGATTATTAGGTAAGCCCTGGCTTTTGGGCGCGGAAAGCGAGCTTGCTTCTTGATGCGTCCGCGGTAGAAAACAGGGAGCTATCTCCAAGCCCCGAGCGCGAAGCGGGTCCAGGCTCAGCCTGGGGGAAACAGCTGAAGGAAGCGAACAGACAGCGGCGCGTGGGAGAAGGCCAATGGATACCGCCACCCCCCGAGCGCGAAATGAGTCCAGGCTCAGCCTGGGGAAAGGGTGAATCAATTTGCCGTTATGGACAGGACGGTTCCAAAAGGAACTGGATCAAAAAACCAATGATTTTAATTCCTCTATCTCTTTTGACTGTAAAATGGCGCGGCAGGATATCGAGGGCTCTATCGCCCACGCCACCATGCTGGGACAGTGCGGAGTCATTGACAAAAAGCGAGGCTGACGCAATCTGCCAAGGGCTGGAAGGGATTTTAAAGGATCTACAGTCCGGGACGCTGGAAATCGACATGACCCAGGAAGATATTCACACTTTCATGGAAGGTGAATTGACCGCCGCTGGGAGATACTGGTAAAACGGCTGCATACCGCCAGAAGCCGGAACGACCAGGTGGCGCTGGATATCCGGCTCTATCTGAGAGAGGAGGCCCAGGG
>ENA-OQCD01000579-OQCD01000579.1-human-gut-metagenome-genome-assembly--contig:-NODE-579-length-10383-cov-2.113982_pt1 | contig 10383 bp, 17 predicted proteins | sample MGYA00242755_ERZ504571 | MGnify/ENA primary metagenome ERZ504571 (study PRJEB26092, sample SAMD00036274) | human gut metagenome | host: Homo sapiens | study: EMG produced TPA metagenomics assembly of...
TCTACACCAGATTCGAAAATCTTGATATCCTGCTCTCCATAGATATTTACAGCCACACCTGCGTCACGACGCTCGCTGTGCGCCATCTTTCCGAGAACACGTCCATCCGGGCTTGTGATACCTTCGATGTTCATATAAGAACCGTTTACATTGAACTCGCCCTCATAGCCTGTTTCATCTACCGGTACATACTCCGTTGCGATCTGTCCGTTTTCTTTGAGTTTCTTCAGCCACTCATCATTTGCAACGAAACGTCCCTCACCGTGGGAAGCCGGGTTGCAGTATACACCGCCAAGCTGTGCTTTCTGAAGCCATGGAGACTTGTTGCTGACAACCTTGGTATATACCATCTTGGATACATGACGGCCGATGGTGTTGTAGGTCAGTGTCGGAGAATCCTCTTTCTGACCACAGATCTCGCCGTATGGTACCAGTCCCAGTTTGATCAGGGCCTGGAATCCATTGCAGATACCAAGTGCCAGACCATCGCGCTCATTGAGAAGCTTCATAACAGCTTCTTTGATCTTCTCGTTCTGGAATGCGGTTGCAAAGAATTTAGCAGATCCATCCGGCTCATCACCTGCTGAAAATCCGCCCGGGAACATGATCATCTGTGCCTGGCTGATAGCTTTCTCAAAGATTTCCACAGAATCATGGATATCTTCTGCTGTCAGGTTTTTGAATACTTTTACATCTACTTCAGCGCCTGCTCTCTCAAATGCACGGGTGCTGTCGTACTCGCAGTTTGTTCCAGGGAATACCGGAATGAATACGCGTGGTTTTGCCACTTTATGTTTGCATACATAGATGCTGTCTGCTTTGTAAAGGGAACCGTCATCTGCTTTGACATCCTCGGTTCCTGCTGCTGTCTTGAATACGTTCTCCAGAGTGCCCTCCCATGTGGAAAGTGCCTCTTTCAGAGTGATCTCAGTATCGCCGTAGGAGAATTTCGCATCGTCTGTAACCTCACCGATCACTGTGTAAGTGATAGCAAGCTCGCCGACTTTTCCATCCGGAACTTCGCAGATGATATCTCCGAATGCCGGGGCAAAGAAATCTCTTGGATCAAGGCTATGCTCGATCTTCACGCCCATACCGTTACCAAATGCCATCTTGCTGACTGCTGCGGCGATTCCGTGACGGTCAAGTGCATATGCGGAGATCACACGGCCAGCCTGGATATCCTGATGTAATCTGTCATACTGCTCCATAAGAGCCGGATAATCCGGAAGGTCATAAGCATCCTTCGGTGCACGGAGCCATACTAGTTTGCTTCCTGCTTTTTTGAGCTCCGGTGTGATCACATCTTTTACTTTTGCAACATCCACTGCGAAAGATACCAGTGTCGGAGGAACATCAATGTCATTGAAGGTTCCGGACATACTGTCCTTACCGCCGATGGAAGGAAGGCCGAATCCGATCTGTGCCGCATAAGCGCCAAGCAGTGCGGAGAACGGCTGGCTCCATCTCTTCGGATCTTCGGTCATACGACGGAAGTATTCCTGGAATGTGAAGCGGATCTTCTTATAGTCACCACCGGTTGCAACGATCTTGGCAACAGATTCGGTTACTGCGTAAGATGCTCCATGATACGGGCTCCAGGAGGAAAGGTATGGATCGAAGCCATAGCTCATCATGGTAACTGTCTCTGTTTTTCCGTTCTGTACCGGAACTTTTGCAACCATGGACTGTGTCTCTGTCAGCTGATATTTGCCACCGTGAGGCATAAATACGCTGCCTGCGCCGATGGAACCGTCAAACATCTCCACGAGACCTTTCTGTGAGCATACATTCAGGTCAGCGAGAGTATCCAGCCATTTTTTCTTTACATCTGTGACATCCGGCGTTTTTCGAAAAGGTTTCCGTCTTTGGACGGGATCTCAACCTCAACGGAAGTCTCCTGATGTGCACCGTTGGTATCCAGGAATGCACGGGAAATATTTACGATCTCTTTTCCTCTCCAGTTGAGAACAAGGCGTGGCTCCTTGGTTACAACTGCAACAGGAACTGCCTCAAGATTCTCTTCATTTGCGTATTTCAGGAAAGTATCCACATCTTTCGGGTCAACCACAACAGCCATACGCTCCTGAGACTCGGAGATGGCGATCTCCGTTCCATCAAGACCTGCGTATTTCTTCGGAACTTTGTCAAGGTCGATCTGAAGTCCCGGTGCCAGCTCACCGATGGCAACAGAAACACCGCCTGCACCGAAGTCATTACATTTCTTGATGATATGGCTGACTTCTTCCCTGCGGAACATTCTCTGGATCTTACGCTCTGTCGGTGCGTTACCTTTCTGCACCTCTGCGCCGCAGACCTCGATGGAAGCCTCTGTGTGGACCTTGGAAGAACCGGTAGCACCGCCGATACCGTCACGGCCGGTACGTCCTCCAAGAAGGATGATGATATCTCCCGGATCGGAATTCTCACGGATAACCGCACGTCTCGGGGCAGCACCCATAACCGCACCGATCTCCATACGTTTTGCAACGTAGTCCGGATGATAGATTTCTTTTACAGAACCGGTTGCAAGACCGATCTGGTTTCCGTAGGAGCTGTAGCCGTGAGCTGCGCTGCGGACAAGTTTCTTCTGCGGAAGTTTACCTTTCAGAGTTTCTTTTACGGATACGGTCGGATCAGCCGCACCGGTTACACGCATTGCCTGATATACATAGGTACGTCCGGAAAGCGGGTCACGGATGGCACCGCCAAGGCAGGTAGCCGCACCACCGAAAGGCTCGATCTCGGTCGGATGGTTGTGGGTCTCGTTCTTGAAGTTGATCAGCCACTCTTCTTCTTTTCCGTCCACATCCACCGGTACCACGATACTGCAGGCATTGATCTCATCGGACTCTTCCTGGTCTGCAAGTTTCCCTTCTGCTTTCAGTTTCTTCATTGCCATAAGAGCAAGATCCATCAGGCAGACAAATTTGTCATCACGGCCTTTGTACATGTTCTTATGGGCATCCAGATATTCTTCGTATGTTTTTTCGATTGGAGCCTTATAGTCGCCTTCATCAAACTTCACGCTGGTAAGCTCTGTGGAGAATGTGGTATGACGGCAGTGGTCAGACCAGTATGTATCCAGAACACGGATCTCTGTCATGGAAGGATCACGTTTCTCTTCTTTGTTAAAATAATTCTGGATGTGCTGGAAATCCTTGAATGTCATGGCAAGGTTCAGAGAATCGTACAGTTCTTTCAGATCAGCCTCAGCCATATCCTTGAATCCGTCAAAGATCTTCACATCCTCAGGATCCGGGAATACAGTTACCAGTGTCTCCGGTTTCTCAAGTCCTGTCTCACGAGAGTCTACCGGGTTGATGCAGTGATGTTTGATCGCCTCAAACTCTGCGTCTGTCACAGTTCCTTCAATTACATAAGTAGTTGCGGAGCGGATGATCGGTGCCGCATTCTCATCCAGGAACTGTACACACTGTACAGCGGAGTCTGCTCTCTGGTCAAACTGTCCAGGGAGGAATTCTACTGAAAATACACGTGCGCCCTCTGCCACATCAAATTTCTCAAGATACAGATCATCTACCGGCGGCTCTGCAAATACGGTCTTGCAGGCTTTCTCAAATACTTCATCGGAGATATTCTCCACGTCATAACGGATCAGCTCACGGACTGCTGTCACAGTGCTGATGCCAAGATAATGTTTGATCTCATGTTTCAATTCCTTTGCTTTTACTGCAAAGGCAGGTTTCTTTTCTACATACACACGTCTTACGTTGCTCATAGAAGGCTCCTTTCTCTATATCCGATAATAAGGATGGTAAAACGTGCAGAAAGCATTTTCTGTCTTTTCTTTTCTGCTGAAAATATAGTATCATAGGAAATATCATTAGTAAAATTAATATATCTTATATCATTTATAAGCGGAGGATTTTTACATATGGATATCAATCTTGAACTCTACAAAGTATTTTTATTACGTGGCCACAACCCTTAGCTTTTCGGAGGCTTCCAGACAGCTTTTTATTTCCCAGTCTGCAGTCAGCCAGGCGGTCAAAAACCTGGAGAAAAAGCTGGGCCACACCTTATTTGTGAGAAGCACCAAACGGGTGATCCTGACTCCTGAGGGGGAGCTTCTTCTCCAGCACGTAAAACCCGCCCTTTCCATGCTTAACGAAGGAGAGGCAGCCCTTTCCGGCGAAGGGAATCTTACCGGCCAGCTTCGGATCGGTGCCAGCGATACTCTGTGCCGTTATTTCCTCATCCTTATCTCCGCCGGTTCCACAAGGACCACCCGGAAGTGCGGATCAAGATCATCAACAGCACTTCCATCGGATGTGCGGAGCTTCTGGAAAACGGCCAGGCAGAACTGATCGTCACCAACTACCCCAACTCCCGGCTTTCTTCCCACACCAAACTTCAGACTGTACTGGAATTCCGTGATATCTTCGTGGCAAACCCGGATTATTTTACCATGGGAAAAACGCCTCTTCCCTGGAAAATCTTCTGGATTATCCCATCCTGATGCTTGCTGCGAAGAGCACCACCAGCGAATACCTTCATCAGGTATTTGCGGCCCAGGGACTGAAGCTGCTGCCTGAGGTGGAACTGAACAGCAACGATCTTTTGATCGACCTTGCGGAGATCGGACTTGGTATTGCCTGTATCCCGGACTATATGCTCCGCAACCGCCCGGGCCTGGAACCGGTCCACCTGAAAACACCGCTGCCTGCAAGAAGCGCCGTGATCGCACACCATGAAGCGCTGCAGCTTTCTCAGGCCGCCCAGTGCTTCCTGAAATATTTTTCCCAGATCTAAAAAGAGACCATCGGAATCCTTATTGTATCGGATTCATGGTCTTTTCTGTTATTGCCTTTTTTTATTCCTTACGCTTCATCTTTTCGGCATTACATCTGCTGCCGCAGTGATATACTCGTTCTCGATCTTGCTGAACAGGCCGCTGTCTGCAAGCTCTGCAAGTTTCACATCGATCGGCATCTTGCCAAGTACCGGAACTTTAAGTTCTGCGGCGATCTCATCGATATGGCTCTCGCCAAAGACCTTGATCTCTTTTCCGCAGTCCGGACATTTCACGTAGCTGTAGTTCTCCACGATTCCAAGTACCGGAACTTTCATCATATCAGCCATATTGTAGGCTTTCTTGACGATCATGCGAACCAGATCCTGCGGGGAAGTAACGATCACAACACCGTCAATCGGCAGGGACTGGAATACAGTTAACGGAACATCTCCGGTTCCTGGCGGCATATCTACGAAGAGATAATCCAGCTCGCCCCAGATTACATCACTCCAGAACTGTTTTACCATATTTGCAAGACCGGGCCTCTCCAGATTACCGGTGTCTCCTCATCCGGAAGCAGAAGGTTTACAGACATAACCTCAATTCCGTTTGCAGTTGGCATCGGATAGATTCCGTTGTCACTGCCCTGTGCATTACCCTTGATGCCATACATCTTCGGGATGGACGGACCTGTGATATCCGCATCCATAATGCCCACTTTTATATCCCTTGGAAGCCATCAGATTGGCCAGGGAGCCTGTTACGAAGGATTTACCAACGCCACCCTTTCCGCTGACAGCTCCGATCACATGTTTTACGTCAGAAAAAACATTTGGTTCTGCCATGAGGCTCTGGGGCTGTTTCTGGCCGCAGCCTTCACAGCTTGATTTGTTGCAGGATGAATTGCTGCACTCTTTTGCCATAATAGGTTCCTCTCATTCTTTGTATTTACACAGGCAGAACTGGCTCTCTGTCCGTGCATTTTCCTCATTCACGATTTGCTCATGAACGCCTTACCTTATTTCATAAATCTGTCGATCGCTTTTTCCAGTTCCTTGATAGCATCCCGGTCTCCATGCTCCACTGCATCCACGATACAGTGCTCTATATGATCCTGCAGGATGATCTTGCCTGTATTATTGATCGCAGATTTCACGGCTGACAGCTGGATCAGCACCTCGCTGCAGTCACGTCCGTCCTCCACCATGCGCTTGATGGATTCCATATGACCGATGGCCCTGGAAAGTCTGTTGAGCACAGCCTTGGTCTGTGCGTGGCTGTGATGATGAGGATGTGTGCCATTATGAGTATGCACATGTTCCTGCTCCCCATGGGTATGTTCAAGAACGGTTCCATCCTCGAGAACGTGCACATGCGTTTCGTTTTTATCACTCATGTGTAATTCCTCCTTCAGATTTCCGTGAAAGAACAGCGCTGCCGGATCATGGATGTCTGAATGTCAAAAATGATGGTTCCGTCTTCCAGTACTGTCTTCTCGTAGGAGACATCCTTTCCCTGAAAATTTCTGTTTTCACATACGCTTCCGGATCTGCGATCTCCACTTCTTCCACAAATACATCACGCATTCTGATTTCTCGGGCATTTGTTAAAAATTTCCCAGATTACTTCGTACTCTTTCATCCGTGTCTGTTCCTTTCTTTGTCATCTTATCTATTATAATAATTTTATGTTTTTTGTCAAAAATAAATTGCACTCACGCAAATATTGTCGTATGATACATATTAAAAAATATTACTGCTCTGTCCGTGAGCAGTAAACATACATTAATGTGATAAATCAAAGGAGATAAAATTTCATGCAGCTTTTAAAAGACAGAATTCTGACAGACGGCGTAGTAAAAGAAGGAAATATTTTAAAAGTGGACAGCTTCCTGAATCATCAGATGGATATTGACCTGATCAATGCGATCGGTAAAGAATTCAAGAAACGTTTTTGACCACTGTCCAATCACCAAGATCCTTACCATCGAGGCTTCCGGTATCGGTATTGCCTGCATTGCGGCACAGTATTTCCACGTACCGGTTGTATTTGCAAAGAAAGCACAGAGTGTAAACCTTGACGGTGAAATGTATACCACCAAGGTAGAATCCTTTACACACAAGAAAGTTTATGATGTAATCCTTTCCAAGAAATTCCTTGGTCCTGAAGATCACGTACTCCTGATCGATGATTTTCTTGCAAACGGCTGCGCACTTCTTGGCCTGATCGACATCGTGAAGAAATCCGGTGCAACTCTGGAAGGTGCCGGAATCGTTATCGAAAAAGGCTTCCAGTCCGGCGGACAGACCATCCGTGATATGGGTATCCATCTGGAATCCCTTGCCATCATTGATTCCATTGAAGGTGGCAAGCTTACTTTCCGCGAATAAGATTTATCATAAAAAAATACTCCTGGAAACTTACGTATGTCGGTTTCCAGGAGTATTTTTATTTTGCCATATTTATTTTGTTTATGCATCTGCACCTTTGGAGCTTCTCTGTAGGTGTCGGAGTTGCCGTTCATCTGCTTCCGGTGTCGGAGTCACAGAAGCACCAGCCTCTTCTGACGGTGTCGGGGTGGTTTTGTCATCTTCTCCGTCAGCTTTCTCAGACGGTGTAGGAGTTACATCTTTATCCGGTTCTTCTGTTACCGTAACTTCCGGTGTTGCTGTCGGAATCGGTGTCGGAGTTGCTTCCGGTACAATCTCATCCTCATCATAATATCCGTCATCCACAAGCATCTGGTAATTATCCGCATCGATCAGCTGGATATCGCTTGTTACAGTTCCCACGATCTTGGTTCCGTTGTCATACTGCTCGTAATCAGAAATCTCTGGTTTCTCCCCTTTCAGAAAAAGTGTCCACCATAGTCACACAGTCATTTGCCAGCACGCGGTTGTCAAAGAACAGACTGTCTGCAAGTTTTCCCTCAATCACAGCAGTTACTGCTTCTGCCTCACAGCCACAGCCAGTGATCATTGGCCATCCCTCTTCACCTGACACATGGCCAGCATCCTCCAGGGCATCAACGGCACCAAGAGCAAGGTCATCGGCACCTGTGCAGATAATGTCCGGTGTGCCTTCTGTATAATTCTGGGAAAGGATCTCTGCCATATCGTTCTTCGCGGTATTTCTTCCGGAACGCATCACTGCAGTATCATCAAGCGTCTGCTTTCCTGAAGTGCACACCAGTGTTCCGTCATCGAAATATTCCTGAAGTTTTTCCATCACGCCATTATAAAAAGAACAGTGCATCACGGTCATCCGGAGAACCCATCAGGAACTCGATGGTCAGCGTGCGTTTTTTCTTCTCTGGCTTTCTCCAGATCCATTTTTTTTGATGATGGAATCTCCCACCATTTTTCCTGCTTTTCTCGTATCAAAAGTAACAATAATAGTTGATCTTATCCGTATCCATGATCAGCTGATCATAGGAAATTACAGGAATGGATTTCTCATAGGCCTGTTCAAGCACATCGTTCAGCCATAGGCATCTACCGGTGCAATCACAAGGGCAGACGTTTTTTTTTTTTCATCGTCCAGGATGGACTGGATCTGTGACACCTGCGTATCACTGTCCTCATCTGCAAAAAAGATCTCCGCATCATAGCCGTCTCCTTCCAGTGCAGTCTGAAAACTTTCTCCATCCAGAGCCCAGCGGGAATCGTCCGCAGCAGAAGGCAGAAATACTCCTACTTTCTTATCTGCAGCTGCAGTTTCTTTTTCTTCCTCTTTTTTCTTCTTCCTCCGCATCATCGCTGTTTTTGGCTTTTCCCTCCGGATCTTCGGACTCCACACTTTCATTGGCAGCCTCTGTTGCCTCTTTGTTTTTGCCGCAGCCGGAAAGAACTGCTGTAAGAGCCAGAGCTCCCACAAGCAGGATCGCTGTTTTTTCTTCATGGTCAAATCCTCTCCTATAAGCCTTTATATTCCTTTGCCAGTGATTTCAGATAGTCTCTGTACGCCAGTGCGGATTTCTTTGGTTTCAGGATACGCACATCTCCGCCCATGCCCGTCAGCCAGCCGTAAAACTTGGAATTTTCCGGAAGCTGCGCCGTTACCATCAGATCTCCGTTTTCCTTTATTTTATACTCTGCGTCTTCGCCAAAAAAATCACGGATTTCAGCCTGTGCAACACCTGTACAGAGAAGGCGCATTTCTTTTTTTATGGTTCCCGCAGAATTCTTAAGAAGCGCCTGGTACCCACTTATATCAACGCTCTTTGTTTCTGCCTTTTCCTGAACTTTTTCCAGAGTGGAAACATTTGCATTTTCCGCCTGAACGGATGGCTGCTCTGCCCCCTGCTGTCCTGCCAGATAATAACCACCTGGCCGCTCCCTTGTATAGCGGATATCCATTCCAAACTCCCGCAGAACCTCCACATCGTCATAAATGCTCTTTCTCTCCGCACGGTCCCATGTTCCATAAGATTCGCAAGAATCGTCTGCATGGATATTGCATGATGCTCCCCTGTCTCCCGCAGCATTTTTTCAAGATACAGGATCTTCGCTTTCTGATTGTTTGATTTTGCCATACTATCCTCTTATCCTTCGTTCTTTACAAAGCGGTGGAAAATATAGGAGTTTGCCTCCTGCTCCTCGCTGTCATCCAGTTTCTCAAGTTCGATCTTCTTACCATATTTCTTTTCCAGTGCACGGCTGATCAGAAGATCAGCAAGCTGTGGATTCTTTGGAAGAAGCGGACCATGAAGATAGGTTCCGATCACATTTTTGTATACAACACCTTCCTCACCGGACTGTCCGTCATTGCCATATCCGGACAGAACTTTTCCCAGGGGTTTGTTGTTTCCGATGGTGGTGCGTCCGCCATGGTTCTCAAATCCTACGATGGGCATGTCAAAAAGATCGCTCTGCATCACAATATTTCCAATAAGGCGGCCTTTTCCCTGCTCTGTGCTCATATCCACCAGTTTCAGGCCCTCGATCATTCCCTGATCGGTCTTATAATATTTTCCAAGAAGCTGATATCCACCGCAGATTGCGATCACAACCCCGTTATCTTCCACATAAGCCTTGAAATCCTTCTGAATTTCTTTCAGCTTTTCACATACCAGCATCTGCTCACGGTCAGAACCGCCTCCCAGAAGAACGATATCCAGTTTGGAAAAGTCGATCTTGTCTCCCAGTTCAAACGCAATGGTTTCTGCCTCAATGCCTCTCCAGAGACAGCGTTTCATAAGGCACTGGATATTTCCTCTGTCACCGTAAAGGTTCAGAAGATCCGGATATAAATGTCCAATCGTTATCTTCATTTTTCACCCTCCAGTTTCTTCAGAATATTTCTGGTGCCAAACAGCGCCGTATAGTTTACAAGTACATAAAGATTGCCACATCCGTCCTCGATCCGCTTGCGGATGGCTGTCTCCACATCATTTTCCAGCATGGACGGGATATCCACATATTTCAGTCGGAGGCGCATATCCTGACAGCGAATGCCGCTGACTGTGATGGAATTGATATTATCCCCTCCGAAAAGGTCAAAATCCACGTCCCAGAGCCAGGAGATATCTTTTCCGTCCTGTGCATTATCGTTGATCACAATGATGATATCCTTGGGTGATTCATCCTGCATCACAGCTGAAATGTTCTGGTTAAAACCGGCCG
>ENA-OQCD01000580-OQCD01000580.1-human-gut-metagenome-genome-assembly--contig:-NODE-580-length-10378-cov-1.860794_pt1 | contig 10378 bp, 9 predicted proteins | sample MGYA00242755_ERZ504571 | MGnify/ENA primary metagenome ERZ504571 (study PRJEB26092, sample SAMD00036274) | human gut metagenome | host: Homo sapiens | study: EMG produced TPA metagenomics assembly of...
AGGTGCCGGGCTTGAAGGGAAAAATCGCAAAAGCGAGGGGATGGCTGATTTTTCCCAGCCCCGTATCGCCGGCAGGCTGGGAAAATCCCCGTTCCATCCCCTGAATTTATCCTTATTCTTTTGTTCCTTCTGCCGGAGCTTCCTCCGTCCGTTCCTCCTGCGCTGAAGCCTCTTCTTTCTCAGACTCACCAGGCAGCGGCTGAGGGTCGGGCTCCTCCAGCTTTTCCGGAGCGGGAGCCTCCATCAGCTCCTTAAACTCGGCGCCGCTCATCTTTTCATTGACAAACAGGAATTGGGCTACCTTATGGAGCTTATCCATGTGCTCGTTTAACAGCTGCTCCGTCTTCTGATAGCCGCGGCCCACAATTTTCTGAATCTCCTCGTCGATTTCCGCGGCGATCTTTTCAGAATAATTTTTCATGTGGCCCATATCCCGGCCGATAAACACCTCGTTGTTGTCCGAACCATAGCAGATCGGCCCAAGACGCTCGCTCATGCCGTATTTTGTGACCATAGCCCGGGCGATCTGGGTAGCGCGCTCAATATCGTTGGAAGCGCCGGTGGAAATATCCCCCAGCACCAGGGCCTCCGCCACGCGTCCGCCCAGCAGGGTGACGATGTTTTCCTCCATCTCCTTACGGGAGCGGTAGTTCCGGTCCTCAGTGGGAATGCTCATGGTGTAGCCGCCGGCCATACCGCGGGGAATAATGGAAATCTGATGCACCGGGTCTTGGGTGGAGCAGTAATAGGTCGCGACAGCATGGCCGCCCTCATGATAAGCGGTCAGAGTCTTTTCCTTTTCCGTCATGACTCTGGACTTCTTCTCAGTGCCTACCACCACCTTAATGGTGGCCTCCTCGATCTCGGTCTGGGTGATGGCCTTTAAGTTCTTGCGTGCCGCCAGCAAAGCCGCTTCGTTCAGCAGATTTTCCAAATCCGCGCCTACAAAGCCGGCGGTAGAGGCCGCGATCGTCTTTAGATTCACGTCCGGCGCCAGGGGCTTTCCCTTCGCGTGGACCTTCAGGATTTCTTCTCTTCCCTTGATATCCGGCGCGCTACCATAACCTGGCGGTCGAACGTCCGGGACGCATCAGGGCAGGATCCAGGATATCGGGACGGTTGGTGGCGGCGATCATAATGACGCCCTCGTTGGCGCCGAAGCCGTCCATTTCCACCAGCAATTGGTTCAGGGTCTGTTCTCTTTCGTCGTGGCCTCCGCCTAAGCCTGCGCCGCGCTGACGTCCCACCGCGTCGATCTCATCGATAAAGATGATACAGGGGGAATTTTTCTTCGCCTGGTCGAACAGGTCTCTCACACGGGAGGCGCCGACGCCTACAAACATTTCCACAAAGTCGGAACCGGAAATAGAGAAGAAGGGCACGCCGGCCTCTCCGGCTACCGCCCTGGCCAACAGGGTTTTACCTGTTCCGGGAGGGCCCACCAGCAAAACGCCCTTGGGGATTCTGGCGCCCAGCTCATTAAACCGTTTAGGGTTCTTCAGAAACTCCACGATCTCTCTGAGCTCTTCCTTTTCCTCATCCGCGCCGGCCACATCGGCAAAGGTGGTCTTGCGCTTCTCGTCGTTCATATCCTTGATTTTCGCCTTGCCGAAATTCATCTGCTTGGAGTCGCCGCCCATACCCATAGCGGCAAACTTTTTCATAAAGATCCAATAGAAAAACGCCGATTCCCGCGAACAAAAGGACGGTGGGAAGCAAAGCGGTCAGCCAGGAATTATCTCTGGGCCGCTGATAGTTATACACCATCTTGGCGTCGGGATGGTCCTTGTTGTATTCTTCGATATAAGGCTTAATATCTTCGTATAAAAAAATTTATGCTGGGAACCGAATACTGAATCTGGGTCGGCTCTTTCTTTTTGCTTTCGTCACCGTCGTTGAGGGTGAGAACCATGCGCCGGAGCCTAAATCCAGGTCGAATTCCGTTACCTGCTGCGTCTCGAAGTAATTGAGGATTTCAGAATATTTCATGGTTTTCTGGGGCATGTTCCCGATGACCAGCACGATAATAATGATAATGACAATAGGGATGCCCAGATACAGCAGTAGGCTGCGCCAACTTTTTTTTATTTTCCAATGAGGAACCACTCCTTCACCTTTAAAATTACCGGAAACAGGCTGTTCTATCCATTAAAGTTGATAGGCTTCCGGCTTCAAAACTCCCACATAAGGCAAATTGCGGTAACGCTCGTTGAAATCCAGCCCATAGCCTACGATAAATTCATTGGCTACCTCGTAGCTATGTAATCAGCGTAAACAGGCGCTTCCCTGCGGGAAGGCTTGTCAAACAGGGTGCAAAGCTTAATGCTTTTACAGCCTCTCTCTTTGAGCAGGTTTTTCACATAACACAAGGTGTTGCCGCTATCGATAATATCCTCCACAATCAGGACATGGCAGTCCTGGATAGGAACGGATAAATCCTTGACTATTTTTAATTTGGCCGCTGGACTCGGTGCCCGCCCCATAGCTGGAGCAGATCATAAAGTCCATTTGGCAGGGCAGCTCCACATACCGCATCAGATCCGCCATAAACATAAAGCAGCCCTTTAAGATTCCCACCATCAAAAGCTTTTTGCCCTGATAGTCCTTGGTGATTTGTTGCCCCAAATTTTTGGTAATCCGATCCAGGTCCTCACGGCTCAATAAGATCCGTTCTACATTTTCACACTTCATGTCCATAACTCCTCTGCCCTTTTTGAAGTCAGCCTTTCGGCTTATTGTACCACACTAAACGAAATTATTGAATAACAATTTGTGAATTTACTGGGGAATTTTTCTCTTTTTATGGGGCACGGTTCTCAGAACGCCACGGTTTGCGTGAAAATCCAGCCCTCCCGGCACGCTGACGCCCCCCTGGCCGGCCAGTATGATCCGGTCGATCTCCTCCAAATGCCGGGCCTCCGGCCTGGAAGCGCCCTGCAAAAGACGGATCGCCCGGATTCTCACCGGCTTTCTGCCCCGTGAAAGAACAGAACAGCTCCATCCGCCCTTTTCCAGCGCCGCCCGGCCCAGAAGCTCCCGGGCTTCCTCACAAAGGCAGCCGTCGTCTTCCCGCAGGCTTTGGGCCATACGGCCCACGGCCTCCTCGAAGGCTGGATTGATCTCCTTCAAGGCCGGAAGCACCTGAAGGCGCACCTTATTCCTGGAATACCTGGCTTCCAAATTGGTGCTGTCGGTGACATAAGGGATTTTATGCTCCCGGCAGTAATCCTCGATTTCCCGCCGGCTGCAGTCGATCAGAGGCCTGACGATGTTCTCCCGCACCGGCGGAATCCCGCACAGCCCCTTGAGCCCGGTTCCCGGGTCAGGTGGAGCAGCACCGTCTCCGCCAAATCGGAAAGGGTGTGGGCCGTGGCGATCACTCCGTTTTCCCCGGCCAGCCGCCGGAAAACTCGTAGCGTACGGCTCTGCCGCAGGCTTCCAACCCCAGCTTACGCTTCGCGGCCTCCTCCCGGACATCGATTTTCAGCACCTCCAGAGGGATGCCCTCCCTTTGACAGTACCGCCTTACGTGTTCCTCATCCCGGTCCGCCTCCGCTCCCCGCAGGCAGTGGTTTACATGAGCCGCCGTCACCTTCAGCTCCGGCCAGTCCTTTCGCCGGCTCTGCAAAACGTGAAGAAGCGCCATGGAATCGGCTCCCCCGGAAACCCCGGCCACCACGGCGGAATCGGGAGAAAGCATTTGATAGGCCTCAATGTCTTCAAAACCTTAGTAATCACTGCGGCTGCCCTCCATAGCGGTAAAACGCATAAACTCGCCCTGCCAATGAAGCTGGACAGTCCTCGCCTCGCCGTGGCGGTTTTTCGCCACAATGCATTCGCCGCTGTTTTTATCGTCGCTGGGCGCGTCGTCGGTATTGTAGTAATCCGGGCGGTAAAGGAACAAAACGATATCCGCGTCCTGCTCGATAGATCCGGAATCTCTCAGGTCGGAAAGCACCGGGCGGTGCTCCGTACGCTGCTCGCTGGCACGGGACAGCTGGGACAGGGTGATTACCGGCACGTTGATCTCCTTGGCCATAATCTTCAAATTTCGGGTAATCTCAGAAATTTCCTGCACCCGGTTGTCAATCCGCTTGGCGCCGGACATCAGCTGCAAATAGTCGATAATTACCAGATCCACGTCCTTCAGCCGGCGCAGCTTAGCTTTCATCTCCGGCACAGTGATGCCGGGGGTATCGTCAAAATAAATCTGGGTCTTCGAGAGAATATCCCCCGCCTCGATAAGCCGGACCCATTCGTCCTCGGTGAGCTTGCCGGTCCGCAGCTTAGTGCCGCCTACCTCGCCCTCGGTGGAAAGCATACGGGAGGCCAGCTGCTCCTTGGTCATTTCCAGCGAGAAAAAGGCTACCCTCTTTTTTTCCTTCACCGCCACGTGGTTAGCGATATTCAGTGCGAAGCTGGTTTTTCCCATACCGGGACGGGCCGCCAGCAGAATCAGGTCGGAACGGTTCAGGCCGGTGATGGTTTCATCCAAATCCCGGATCCCGGTGGAAATGCTCTTAAACTGGTCGCTGTCCGGGGAATTGAGAAGGTCCAGCCGGTCAAAGGTCTCGATAATAACCTCGTTGATCCTCTGCAAGCCCTGCATATTTTTTCCCCGGCGGATATCAAAAATCCGCTGCTCCGCCGAATCCAGCAGGGTGGCCGCGTCGTCTCCTCCCTCAGATGCCTCCTCCAGGATATCCCTGGCGGTAGTGATCAGAGTGCGGATGTCGTATTTATCCCGGACGATGCCCGCGTAGGTTTCCACATTGGAGACCGAAGGCACGATCTGAGCCAGCTGCAAAAGATAGGTTTTCCCATTCACCTGGTCAAAGGCCGGGTTCTGCTTCAGCTTGTCCAGCACGGTGACGAAATCCACCGGCTGGCCCAGGGTGAACATTTCCAGCATAGCGTCGTAAATCATCCGGTGGTTGGCCAGGTGGAAGTATTCGGCCCTCGGAAGGATCTCCGCGATTCGGTCCAAGCAGGAGGAATCCAGCAGGACCGCTCCCAAAACAGACTGCTCCGCCTCCGGGCTGTAGGGCAGGTTCAGCCCGTCGTAGCCGGAGGTCACTGAAATATCAGCCATGCGCTCTCCTCCTCTCTTTGATGGAAAAAGGACGGATATCTCCTATCCGTCCCATTCGGCCCGCGGAAGCCCTTAAGCCTCCGTCACCACCACATACACCTTGGCGCTGATGCCGGTGTAAAGCTTGACCTCGCAGCGGTAGGTGCCGAACGCCTTGATGTCCCCGTCCAGCTCGATTTTCCGCTTATCCACATCCACGCCGTACTGCTTTTTCAGCTCCTCGGTAATTTCCTTGGCGGTAACGGAGCCGAACAGCCGGCCGCCCTGGCCGGCCTTCGCGGTCATTTTGATGGTCTTTTCATCGATTTTTTTCGCCGCCTCGCTGGCGTTCGCCTTCTCCACCTCGATCCTGTGCTGCTTAGAGGCCTCGGCATTTTTCAGCTCGTTCATCGCCTGGGCGTTAGCCTCCTTGGCAAGCTTTCTGGGAATCAGGTAGTTCCTGGCATAGCCGTCAGACGCGTTGACCAGCTCGCCCTTTTTTCCGGCGCCCTTACGTCGGCCAATAAAATCACTTTCATAATACTCACTCCTGCGCTTATAAATTTTCCTTATGTATTTGGGTTTCGTTCAAAATCTCAATCAGCCGCTCCCTCACCGCCGTGACGGTGGTATCCTTGAGCTGGGCGCCCGCCATGGTCTGATGGCCTCCTCCGCCCAGCTTTTCCATCACCACCTGGACGTTTACGGCGCCCAGGGAACGGGCGGAAATATTCACTGTGCCCGCCGACGAGTATAAGACGAAGGAGGCGTTGACCCCCTGGACTCCCAGCAGCTCATCCGCCGCCTGAGCCGACGCGATCCGGATATCCGGACAATCCTCGTCCGCCGCGGTAACGGCGCAGCTGTTATAGATTTCCGCGTTGGAAACCAGCTGGTATTTCGCCCGGTAGGTATCGATGGAGTTGGAAACAGCCGTTTGACCTCCACCGTATCGGCGCCCTTTCTTCTCAGAAACGCCGCCGCCTCAAAGGTCCGCACACCGGTTTTGAGCACAAAATTCTTAGTATCCAGGGTAATGCCGGCAAGCAGGGCGTCAGCCTCCAGCCTGCCGATGGCGTTTTTCTCCCAGATACTGAACCAGCTCCGTCACCATTTCGGACGCCGAGCTGGCGTAAGGCTCGTGGTAAAAAATAATGGCGTTCTCGATATGCTTCACCATCATGCGGTGGTGGTCGATAACCACAGTCCGCTTGCTGTATTTGTACAGATCCCGGCTTTCCACAAAGCTCTCGGAATGGGTGTCCACGATAATCAGAAGGGAACGGTCCGTAATCAGGGAAAGGGCCTCCCGGGGAGATAAAAACATTCCGGTGTTGCCCGCCTTCTCGACGGTCTCCACCAGGGCCCCCGCCAGGGTCTGCTCCCGGTTCAGCACCACATAACAGGGCTTCTCCTGCCCCTTGGTAATAGCGCTCCATAGGCCGATGGAGGCTCCCACGCTGTCAAGGTCAGAAAACTGGTGTCCCATAACGAACACGCAGTCGCTGTTTTTGATATTATCCGCCAGGGTCAGGGCGATAACCCGGGAGCGCACCTTGTCGTGACGCTCCACGCCCTTGGAAACACCGCCGAAAAACTCGAAAGTGTTCCCGTTTTTAATCGCCACCTGGTCGCCGCCCCGGCCCAGGGCCATATCCAGGGCTTTCCGGGACCAATTCTCATCCTCAGCCAAGCTTTTGCCGCCCCCGGCCCACGCCGATGGAAATCGTAGCGTACCGGTGCTCATCCAGCTTGATATTTCTGATCGCATCTAAAATGCTGAATTTTTCTTCCACAAAACCGCCGCAGGTGCCGCTCCTCCATCACCATCAGGTAACGGCCGCCGCTGAGCTTTTTATAAAAGCCGCTGGTGGAGGAAACCCACTTTTGCAGAGTTTTTTCCACCATGCCACCAGCTGGGTGCCCTGACCGTCGCTGGCGTCCTTCAGCAGCTCCTCCCGGTTATCGAACATAATGGTAGCCACCGCCGGGCGGCTGTCCAGAAATTCTCTTACGGTGTCCTTAAAGTAGGTGTCCTCAATAAAATATAAAATACAGCTGGTTCTCAGCTTCACCGCGTAAACCGTGTATTTCAGCCCGTTGTGGGTGATATTTGTGCCGTTGCCCTTCACGATGTCCTGGAGCCGGACGCCGGAGGTAAAGGCGGTGATGCTTTCCCCGACACAGTCCTTATTTTCACAGAGCATCTCCTTGAACAGGCTGTTGCCCCAAACCAGCTCGTCATATTTTCCCGTGATCGCCACTGGGAACGACAGCTTGGAAAGATAGCTTTCCTGATCCCTGTCAAAGGATTTGAACGCGCTGCGGAGCACGGTCTGAGCGTAGGAGCGGAATCGGATCACAGTGATCAGCACCACCCCGCCGGAGACTAAGGTCAGGGCGGCAAACAGATAAAACACACTGCGGCTGGCAGTAAAATAGCTGATAAATGTCATAACCACCATAGCCGCGGTGATAATCAGATAATATGGAGATGCCGCCCATACCCTTCTCTTTTTCAAAAGCGTCGCCCTCCTTTCCAGAGCGTAGTCGCAAAGCGGCTTCCCACAGGCTGCGGGAAGCCGCCGGGGGAGAACCTGCCCGATGGCTTTTCGCCGCGCAGCGGCTTCAAAGCCACGCTGGAGGCATATTCCCCTTTCCCCCGGCTTAGACCTCCATAATGATCGGCAAAATCATCGGGGTCCGCCTGGTCCGGTCATACAAAAGCTTTCCTAAATCATCTTTCACTTTTATTCTTGATCACGCCCCATTCGTGGACTTTATGGTCGGCGCAGCTTTCAAAGACAGAAACAATCTGCCGCTTAATGTCATCCATCAGGGGCTCTGACTCCCGCACGTAGACAAAGCCGCGGGATACAATATCCGGGCCGGAAATCACATGGCCGTCGCTGGAATCGATGGTGGCCACCACCACGATCAGTCCGTCCTGGCCCAGATGCTTCCGGTCCCGAAGCACAATGCTGCCAACGTCTCCCACGCCTAAGCCGTCCACCAGGACGCGGCCGGCGGGCACCGGCGCCAGAGGATGCATAAAGTCCTCGTTGATCTCCACCACGCCGCCGATATCCCCGATATAAATATTCTGCTTGGGAATCCCCATGCTTTCCGCCAGTTGGGCGTGCTTATGCAGGTGCTTCTGCTCGCCGTGAACCGGAATGAAATATTTCGGCTTGGTCAGGCCCTGCATGAGCTTTAATTCCTCCTGACAGGCATGGCCGGAGACGTGAACCTCATACATAGACTCGTAAACCACGTCGCAGCCCCGCTTCATCAGCTCGTTGACCACGTTGCCCACAGTCTTTTCGTTGCCGGGGATGGGCCGGGCGGAGATGATAACAAAGTCGTCGGGCCCCACCTCCACCTTCCGGTGGTCGGAGGTCGCCATCCGGGCCAGGGCCGACATGGGCTCTCCCTGGCTGCCGGTAGTGATCAGCACAATCTGATCCTTGGCGTAACGGTTGATTAAATCGATATCTATGATTACGCTTTCCGGAACATCCATATAACCAAGCTCGTTGGCGATGGACACATAATTCAGCATACTGCGGCCGGAAAACGCTACTTTTCTGCCGTGGCGCTGGGCGCAGTGGATGATCTGCTGGATCCGGTTGATATTGGAGGCGAAGGAAGCCACGATGATCCGCTTATTCTCCGCCTTTAAAAACAGGTTTTCAAAGGAATCGGCTACCTTCCGCTCGGTCATGGTGTAGCCCGGGCGCTCCGCGTTGGTGGATTCGGACAGCAGAGCCAGCACGCCCTCCTTGCCCAGCTCGGCGAACCGTCCTAAATCGATCATCTCGCCCTGAGGCGGGGTACAGTCGATCTTAAAGTCGCCGGTGTGAACCACCGTGCCCGCCGGGGAATGGATCGCCACAGCCACCGCGTCGGGAATGGAGTGATTTACGTGGATCAGCTCCACCTCCATACAGCCCAGCTTCACCCGGTCGCCGGGCCTTACAGTATTCAGCTTGGCCTTTCCAAGCAGGTTATGCTCCTTCAGCTTGCCGCTCACCAGGCCAATGGTAAGAGGGGTGCCGTAAACCGGTACGTTAAAGGTTTTCAGAAGGTAAGGGATCGCGCCGATATGATCCTCATGGCCGTGGGTAATCACCAGGCCCTTAATTCTTTCCTTGTTCCGCTCCACATAGGAGAAATCCGGAATCACCAGATCCACGCCCAGCATATCTCCATCGGGGAAGGTCATGCCGCAGTCCAGCAGGAACATATCCTTGCCGCACTCAAACAGGGTAATGTTTTTCCCGATTTCGTTCAGGCCTCCGAGAAACGTCACCTTAATCGAAGGCTTAGCGGACTTTTTTTTGTCCCCGCTTGGCGGTACGGGTAGTTGTTCTGCCCGCTTTTTTCGTTTCCGCCGCGGTCTTGGACGCGCCTTTCTTTTCCGGCGCCGCCTTCTCTTTTTTCCTGCCCGCTGTCTTTGGGTCTTCTTTTTTCGCTGCCGTCTTTGCCGCAGACCTTGCCGCGCCTCCGGCGGTTTTAGCGCCCGTTGATTTTCTCCTCTGCTGGGGCTCCTTGCGCCGCGGTCACCTTTTCAAACAGCTTGGCCTCCGCCGCCGTCGCCGCCCTCCCGGCATGGAAATCGGCTCCCTCGCTGTAGACAGGGCCTGATCGGCCTGTTTGCCAATCTGGTTCCTGGCAGGCTGCCGCTTAATCCCAGTGATGGGCTTCGCCGCCCCTGGCTTTATTCTTTTTTCATTTAAACTCACAAAATAACCTCCATTAATTGTTTGAGATACGGTTTTCCTTCCGGCCGACAAACGGTGCCACAGCGCGAAAGGCCGCTCTGCTAAGTACATTTCAAATTTTATTTATGACGAAAAACGATTTTACCAGCTCTTACGCCGCTCACCGGCGTTTTTCTCTGAATGATACTCTAATCACCGGGAAATACTAGCGGCGAGTGACGGCAGCCGCTGTTTCCCCTTTTCCGAACACAAATATTATGTTTATTGTACCTTACTTCCCTTGACTGTCAAGCGATAGCCTCCGCCGGCATCCTGACGGATATCTCCCTGTTAGCATGGCCCATTTTGGGATTCCTTAATCAAACCGGGGCTTTCAACCCTAATTTATTCCTGTAATTCACAGAAAATTCAGAAAAACCTGGTAAAAATTTTAACCATTAAAAAATAATACCATTAAAAATAACGAAATAAAAGTAATTTAACGAAAATAACTAAAACGTTTTTTTTCCGATATATTTTAAGGTTGAATTACTCATCTTTTTTTCCTCCTTTATTTATTTAAAAAGAAACAACAATACAGAAT
>ENA-OQCD01000582-OQCD01000582.1-human-gut-metagenome-genome-assembly--contig:-NODE-582-length-10351-cov-2.038635_pt1 | contig 10351 bp, 14 predicted proteins | sample MGYA00242755_ERZ504571 | MGnify/ENA primary metagenome ERZ504571 (study PRJEB26092, sample SAMD00036274) | human gut metagenome | host: Homo sapiens | study: EMG produced TPA metagenomics assembly of...
GGCATGGGTCAATGAATTTGGAGCTTTTCTGAACTGGGGACTGATTGAAGGACTTGTTTGTACCTTTCCGCGAACAGAAAATGAAGATGCAGCAAGGACGTAAGTATGTGATACATGCACATATAGACGAAGACAGCTATCGCATTGTCGGTTCCGCCAAGGTAGAGCGTTACTTATCCAAAGAGCATCCTGACTATCACCAGGGACAGGAAGTGAATATTTTGATATGGCAGAAAACCGATTTGGGTTTTAAAGCGATTGTCGAGAACAAGTTCAGCGGATTGCTTTATCAGAATGAGATATTCCAGCCCGTCGAGACAGGTATGCAGCTCCGGGCTTATGTGAAACAAGTGCGTGAAGACGGTAAGATAGATTTGGCGTTGCAACAGGACGGTGTGAAGAAGGTGGAAGATTTTTCGGAAGTCTTATTGAAATATATTAAAGATAATGATGGTTTTACTCCGTTGAATGACAAGAGTGCGGCAGAAGAAATCTATAGTGCTTTTGGCGTGAGCAAGAAGACATTCAAAAAAGCAGTTGGCGATTTGTATAAAAAGCGTTTGATAGTGCTGGAAGAAGGGGGGATCCGTCTTGCCTGACGGGAGTTTTCCCTATCAAATATAGGAAAAACCCTATGAATAAATGGGGAGTTTCAATTGTGGGGGAAAGGGATTTCCCCTATTTTTGTGCCATAAGAATTAACAAACTAAAAACGGTATGATTATGAAGAAATGGACCACACTATGGATAATGATTATGATGCTGGGCGTGTCGGTTCCCGCGTTGGGAGCAATGAGTATCAGCAAGATGAGACAGAACACGCGTTTCCTTACCGACCGTATGGCATATGAGTTGAAACTCAGTCCTCAACAGTATGATGATGTATACGAAGTGAATTATGACTTTATCAACAATGTCCGTTATCTGATGGATGATGTGGTAAGAGGGTATGATTATGCTTTGGAGCGTTATTACGATTTTCTTGATGTCCGCAATGACGACCTTCGCTGGATACTTTCCGGTTCTCAGTATCGTCGCTTCCTGAAAGCGGAATATTTCTACCGTCCTATTTACGCGCAAAACAATAAATGGCAGTTCCGTATTTATATGGTTTACAATAACGTCAACTTTTTCTATTTCGGAAAACCGCATCATTATCTTCATATTGCGGCGGTCATTATCGTACTCATTTTAATAATGTCAGTTATTATCGCACCCATTTCCATAACCGCTATCACCACGATATCTACGATGGACATTATCGCATCCGTCATGATAGGGTGACTTATGACAATCATCGCCGCCGTGATTTTCAGGTCAACGTCCGTCCGCCGAAGAAAGACAATCACCGTCCTGCCACGCCTCAGGCACGGCCGGGCAGAAGACCGGGAAGGGATAATAACCATAAGCACGAGGAGCGTCCTTCACGCCGTGAATATAATTCCCGTCCTGATAAAGACCGTCGTGAAAACAGGCGTTCCGTCTCTCCGAAAAGAGATTCAAAGAAAGAGAATAAAAAGGAATGACAAGAATTCGAATCAATCCGGAGGAAGAAGTGCAACACACGCTCGCACAGTGTAATTTAATGGCTATGATATAAAAAGCAGCAAACGGGCAAATTTCGGTTTTAATATACCACAACCGGAGTTTGCCTGTTTTTTTTGTAACTTGCATTCGACCGGCAACGTTTTTCTCACGTATCATATAATAAACGAACATAGCATGATGAATCAAGAACAGATAGAGGAACTTATTGACCGTAGCAGACAGAACGATACGATTGCTTTCGCTCAGTTGGTTTCTGAATTTCAGACGATGGTGTTCAGACTGGCTTTTCGTTTGCTTTGCAATGAGGACGAAACGAGGGATATGGTGCAGGAAATATTCGTCAAAATCTGGCTTTCGTTGGATAAGTATGACGGAAGATGCCGGTTTACTACCTGGATGTACAAGATAACCTGTAATACATGCTATGACCGTTTGCGTGTGCTGCAACGTTCGCCTTCGGCTTTCTCATCCGATTTTGCTCCGGCGAATGAGAATTGGAAGTCGGAGGAAAACATAGAAGAAGCTTTGGTCAATAAGGAATTGCAGGATTTGATTCTCCGTTTCACAGGAGATCTGCCTCCCAAACAGAAGCTGGTGTTTACATTGCGTGACATTGAAGAACTGGATGTTGCAGAAGTAATAAGCATCACCGGGATGACCGCCGAACAGGTAAAGCATAATCTTTATCAGGCACGAAAACAAATAAGAGCTAAAATCCATCAATAGAGACAGACTTATGAGACAAGAGGAAAACGAACGATATGAACAATGGTTGCAACAGGTGAGAAAGACGCAACCGATACTGACAAGACCGGATGACTTGACTCGGAATATTCTCCAAAAAGTAGCCCGGACTCCCCCGGAAAAGAAAGGAGCACAGAAAAATTTTATGGCTTGGGCTTCGGCCGTGGCTGCCGGTTTCTTGCTTTGCTTTATGGCTTATGAGACTTTTTTCTATTCCGTCTCTTCCAATGCGGGCACAGGGATGCCGTGTTAAATGCTTCTCCTTTGTACCGCCGTTTATCAGAATGGCCGGCAGACCGGAACGCAGACATGAGCCTAAAGGAAAAGAGTGCCTGTCTGTCCGAAATGTGGAAAGCACGGAAGGCTAAGCAACACGGACAAAAGCGATTGATACATCAATTTATGAGTAACAACCATTAAAATGAGTGCGATATGAAAAAGAGAATGAACATAGTAATGGTAGCCTTATTGACGATATTGGCATCATGTTCCACCAATTATCAAATGGTGACGCGCGTTCACAAGGACGGAACGGTGGAAAAGGAAGTATGGGCACTCGCCGATTCTGCTTTCTTGGCCGGAGACAGTAACCATAATCCGTTTTTGTTTCGGTTGGGAAAAGATTGGGAAGTGGAAGAATTGGATTCATGCATCGAGACGGACTTCTTTGGAGAAACCGGAAAACTGAATCTTAAGGCATACAAAACACGGAACGGCTTGGAAGGCATGGATTTCTTTTCGGCAAAGGAAAAGTGGATGCGTCCATTGGCAGTTCCGAAGGAAAACTGGAAAAACATTTTCGTTGGTTTTATACTTACTATACTTATACCTGTGATTTTCAGGAGATAAAAGATAAAGGACCTATACCGATGGATAAGTACCTGAGTAAAGCCGAACAGCTCTTTTTGTTGCAGGGAAAAGCGGACGGTTATGCAGGAATGAATGGAGTGGAGCTGATAAACAGCTTGGAAGACACAGAGCAGCGTTTCCTTGAATGGTTCTATCATACTCAGTTTGAAATGAGCTATGGGATAGTAGAACACTTTCTGAAAAAGACCCCGGCTGAATTGACCTATCTGTCGAGACTGGAGAAGGACAAAGAGGAAATCTTCCGCAGCGATGGGAATAGGAAGAAAGAAATGGAATGCTCGCCGGAGTATATATGCAGATTGCTGGACAAAAGGTATCATACTGCCGTTTTCGGCAACTTATATAAAGACTATGCCCGGCAGATGGAGCAATTGTTTGAAGAAAAAATGCATCGCTACACAATTATTTGAATATCAGATAAAGTTTGAACTGTCTATGCCGGGAGAACTGCTCTCTTCCAATACAGTATCGGCCGAAGATGGAATGCTGGTATGGAAAGTGGATGCCTATCGGGTGTTGGCAGATAATTACCGGTTACAGGCCGAGTCACGGGTAATGAATATATGGGCTTTTGTGCTGACCGGGCTTCTGCTTGCAGTTGCACTGATCTTGTTCATACCAACCCGATGAATTTGGATATGAATACATATATACGTGCGGGCTTATGGCGGATGTCCTGTTGAATATAAGTTAGATATGTCCCTAGAGTACACGATCGGATAAATTGGGAAGGTAAAATTATGAAAAACAATCCATATTTTGCTTTTTGTTAGCGTAGGTGGCAGAATATGATTGTTTGTGGATGAATTCGAATTATTCCAGTGTCAGCGGTATTCCTTTATAGAAGTCCAGGATTTTGCTCCTGAAACAGATAGTCATATTTGGCTTGTACCATATCCGATGTGGCTTTCATCCATTGGTACGCATCTCATTGTATTCCGTGGCAGTTGCTTTTCCATTGGCATATTTTTCACTCATCAGTCGGAAAGAGGCTTCGGCAGATTCGGTTGCGTGCGGCTACTCTTGAATTTACTTTCGGCGGCTACGGCATTGTAATAGGCCTGCTGGATTTCTTTGAATAATAATTTCTTGCTTTCTTCCAGTTTCCATGACAGGGCAGTGCGTTGGATGCGTGCCATCTTTACTCGGTTGCGGGTCTCAAAGCGGTTGAACAACGGGATGCTGAGCGAGAACTGGAAATATTTATTGAAGTTTTGGTGCCATTGACTGTTGAAAGAAACATTTTCTTCTCCGGCAATCTTATAATAACTGGTACCCAGTCCGGCTCCGAAACTTAATTGCGGATACCAGTTGCTTTGGGCAATGCGTATATTCTTGGATGCACCTTGCAAGCGATATTGTGCAGCTTTTATGCCCGGCTTGGTGAGAACGGCATCGGCGTAGATATCTTCAGGCAGCGAAAGCGAATTGAAATTATCATCTACCTTGGGAGATGCGATGCGGAAACCGTCCGGTGTGGGAAGCTCCAATAGCTGGCTTAAATCCAGAAGGGCTAACCGGTAATTATTGTCAGCTTGTACGGCAGACATCTCGTCTTGTGCCACACGTGAGCGTGCATCATATACTTCTGCTTCGGATGCTTTGCCATTCTCAAAGAAAGCGGTCTTCAGTTTCAATTGCTCACGGCTCAGTTCCACTTGGCTGTGTGCTATCTTTGCCAGTTCTTCATCAAAGAGAACTTGAAGATAAGAGGAAGTAACCTGTATGCTGATATCTTCCTTGGCTTTATTCAAGTCTTCAATGGCAGCTTTCAGGTTCAGCTTACAGAGAGCTATGTTGTTGGGTATCTGCAAACCGGTGAATAACGGTACATTGGTTCCCAATGAGAAATTGGTGTTTTGGGTGTTGCGGTTGCCATAAGTGTTGTCCGCCTGAAGAGCTCGGCCGAAGTTGAATGATTGTCCCACATTTCCGTTGAGGTTGGGCAGACGGCTCCATCGGGCAGTGTTCAGTTCCACAGCATTCTGGTCGCGTGTGGCTTCCTGTTGTTTAATGCTTAAATTGTGTTCGATGGCATAGTCAATGCATTTCCGCAAGTCCCATTCCTCTTGTGCGAAAGAGGGGAGGCAAGATGCGGTAGCCACTATCAGGGTCAGTATTTTAGCTTTCATCCTTATTTGTCTTTTTTAGTTCCACGTACGATATCATTGGCCTGCAAGCCGTTTTTGATTTCTATCTTTATTCCGTCACTCATTCCGGTAGTCACCTGCTTGCGGGTGAATGTCTGTTGCGGAACGCTGTCGGTCAGTACATACACGAATGTAGAGTCTCCGCTGAATTCGACGGTACTTTCGGGCACAGCCAGAACTTTGTCGGCGTGCTGCAATACGATTTCGGCATTGGCGCTATAGCCCGAACGAACGGTAACGCTGTCGGGGACGGTGATGGCTGCTTTTATTTCAAACTGGTTGGCGCCATTTTCCTCTACACCTTTCGGGGAAATATACTCCAGTTGTGCATCAAAAATCATATTCTGCAAGGCGCCTAGCGTAATTTTGACTGGAATTCCTTCGCGTAGACGACCTACTTCTGTTTCGTCTATGTTTCCGCGGAAGATTAAGTCGTTCATGTTGGCAACGGTAGCAATCGTTGTACCGTCATTGAAGGTATTACTCATGATAACTGAGTTTCCTGCTTTTACGGGCACATCCAGAATCAATCCGTCGATGGTGGAACGGATGAGTGTGCTGCTGAATGAAGCACTGTTCTTAGTGATGCCTTCTTTAATGATTTCAAGATTATCTTTGGCCGTTTGAAGTTCTTCGCGCACTTGTTTGACAGCCACTTCGCTCTTTTCAAATTCTTCGCTGCTTATCAGTTTGTCGGTATATAGCTTCTGCATGCGGGCAAAATCTATTTCTCCCTGTTTGGCATTGATTTCTGCCAGACGCACCCGGCTTTCGGCAGAGTTCAGTTGTCCCAGTTCGGGAATAACCTTTACTTTGGCTATTACTTCACCCTTCTTTACTGTTTGTCCGGCTTCTTTATATACCTCGTCGATGATGCCCGAAATCTGTGGTTTAATCAAGATTTCATCTCTCGGTTCTATCTTACCGGTGGCAACGGTGGTTCTCTTTAAGTCGGCTATTTCGGCTTTTTCTGTGTTGTACACAGTTTCTTTGGGTTGTGACTTCTGATAGAGGAAGACAAAAGTTCCCAAGAAAATGAGGGCTACGATGACTAGTAACGCAATCTTTACATACTTTTTCATATCTGTTTGTTTTATTGTTTTTACTTCATTGGATTTATTTATGTGTCGGGTTGTAGGGCAGATTATTCGTCCCGGATAGCTTCTATCGGTTTGATGGCCATGGCGCGGTAGGCAGGTGCCAGTCCTGCCAGTGTGCCGAGGATCATCAACAGGATGCAGGCTCCGATGGCCATCCAGAAACTAATCTGGAAATGCGCCGGCGTGTCCGAATGGGCAGTTCCTATCTCCATCATTTGCAAGATAAACACGGCAAAACAGATGCCCGACATGCCGGCAATGATGGTCAATACCATACTTTCGGAAAGAATTTGGTTCATAATGTCTCTGGGCTTGGCACCGATGGCACGGCGAATGCCTATCTCGGTCGTACGTTCTTTGACTGTCACCATCATAATATTACTTACACCGATGGCGCCTGCCAATAATGTTCCCAATCCGACCATCCAGCTCAAAATCTTGATGCCTTTAAACAGGTTGTCTATCATGCTGAACATTGCTTCTGCATTTACAGTCACCAAGGCTTGTTTGTCATCGGGATGGATAAGGTGTGCTTGTTTTATCACTTTATCTACCTTCTTCTCTATCTCGGAAATGGAATATCCCGGTTTGGCCGTGTAGCATAGTAATTGGATTTTCTGTCCGAAGTTATAGTTCTGCTGTATGGTGGTGAAAGGAATGGTGATGCTGGTAAGTGCATTTCCCTGCAGACTCATATTGCCGGCAGTGGTGCTGATTCCGATTATTTGATAGTAAATTCCGTTAATGCTTAGGAACTTGCCACATGGATTGTCACCTTTCGGGAATAAAGTTTCGTGGATACGCTTGCCGATGACACAAACTTTTCTACGCTCTTTTACATCTACCATATTGATAAAACGTCCTTGTACGATGACCGGTTCCTCTATATTCGTATATTCGGGATATACGCCTTTGAGGGTACAATTAATCTTATTTTCTTTATAAAGTGCTGTCATGCCCCATTTGGCTATGGTGGGGGTTACTACGTCAATTTCAGGGATTGCCCGGCGAACGCGCTCTACATCTTTATTTTCTAAATCCCACCAGCGTCCTTTTCGGAAGCCTTTATAAGCCTTGCTGGTTTGGTTGGTTCCCATAAAACCGGAATTGGTAGCGAATCCGTCGAACTGGGATGCCAGCATGTCCTGCATTCCCTGACTGCCGCCCATCAGGGCAACTAACATAAAAATGCCCCAAAAAACACCGAAGGCGGTCAACAGGCTTCTTGTTTTGTTTCTCGTGATGGTGATGAGTATTTCCTCCCATCTGTCTATGTCTATTCTTATCATATTAATCTGCTCTAAGTGCTTCAATAGGACGAATCATAACGGCTTTACGTGCCGGGAAGAATCCCGCCAATGTGCCGGCTATTATCAGGGTAAGGGTGGCCTGAATAGCAATATTCAACCCCACGTGGGGTTCAGGAATACGGTAGCCGAAGCTACACCGATGTCCATCACTTGCTCTCCTGCTACCGCATTCATGTATTCGTAACGGCAATACCTGCCACATGCCTATATATCCAAAGAAGTGGTGATAGCTACGCTTTCTGCAATAATCAGCCAGAGGATAGAGACTGGTTTGGCTCCCAATGCCTTGCGTATGCCGAACTCGCGGGTACGTTCTTTGACTGTAATCAGCATGATGTTGCTTACACCCACAATTCCGCTCAACAGGGTGAAGATGCCGATTACCCAAATAGCAGTGTGCAAAATGTTGTTGCCCTTCTGTTGCTGTAAATATTGAGTGAACCGGTTGGAAATCCATATTGCTCCGCGGTCTGTCGGGTCAAAGCGCTGATGGTTGCCGATGGCTTGCCGGTATTGCTTCTCGAAATCTTCGTTGGCTTTTTCGGTGGGTAAGTTTTGTGTCAGGAATACTAAAGTTTCCAATTTATCGCCTTTTATTGTATATCAGTTGCAGAGTTGTGAATGGAATGTAGGCTGAGGGAGAGTAGTTGCCCATATCTGTATAGACTCCTATTACTTGGTAGGCCAGGCCTACTGGCGTTTACATACTTTCCGATGACATTTGCATCTTTCTTACCGAAAGCATTTCTACCGTCTTCTCATGCAAAAGGATTACTTTCCGTTTTTCTTTGATATCGGGGGCGTTGATGAACGTCCTGTCTTTATAGAGATGGCATCGATATGCAGATATTCGGGCGTTACGCCTTCCAGCAAAAGAGAGACGTGATCTTCTCCGTAACTTAAGTTTACGCTGCTTTGCTCTATGGTGGCACCTACGGCAGTAACATTGTCTTTTAAAGTTGCCTGTAATCTCCATATCCTTTTTCTGTTCAGCTTGATACTTCTGCCTTCCTTTTAACCCCGTCAAAAAGGTTTGTTAGTCCATCCCCGGGGTAGACTTTCATGGAGTTCAGCGCCCCGTCCGCCGGCGTTGCTCTCAAAAGGCATTGATTAGTCCATTGCCGGCTCCCCAGCAGCACAAATGAGCATGAAAGATGCCCCACGCTACGGCAAAACCGGTGAGGAACGTGCGCAGTTTGTTGCGCTTTATGGTTCCGTATATTTCTTGAATAAGGTCTATCATATGTGTGTGCTGTTATTTCATGAAACCGTTCTTCCCAAAAGGAGAAGAATCATGGTTGAGATTTTCTTCGATGCGTTCGATAAGACCGTCTTTGATATGGATAATCTTGTCGGTTTGGTTGGCAACGCCACTCTCGTGGGTGACAACCACGATGGTTAAGCCCTCTTTTTCATGTAAATCCTTTAATATCTGCATCACCTCTACCGATGTCTTACTGTCGAGTGCTCCTGTGGGTTCGTCTGCCAGAATGATTTGCGGTTTTGAAATCAATGCGCGGGCGATGGCTACACGTTGTTTCTGTCCTCCCGAAAGTTCGTTAGGCATGTGATGTGCCCATTCTTTCAGTCCGAGTTTTTCCAAATATTCCATGGCAAGCTGGTTTCTTTTTTTTTTCGACTCATGCCTTGATAGAATAATGGGAGAGCTACATTTTCCATTGCATTCTTAAAAGAAATAAGGTTGAAAGACTGGAATATGAACAATCATGCGATTCCGGTATTCCGCGCTTTTTGTTTCACTAAGGTTCTTAATCAATACATCATTCAGGTAGTAATTGCCTGAATCATAGTTGTCTAAAATCCCCAATATATTTAATAAGGTAGATTTACCGGAACCGGAGGCGCCCATAATAGACACAAACTCACCTCTTTTTTATATCGAGGTTGATGCCTTTCAAAACGTGCAAAGGCGCTCCGTTGTGATAGGTTTTGTTGATATTCTCTAAATGTATCATAACCGATGAAATTTATTCGTGTTTGAATAGTTAGACGTACCTGCTCTGTGAAAAGTTGCATGGATACACGAAAATAATTGAAAAAAAATTTGCTCCCTTTTTTTCGCATTCAGTACATTTGTTCCCAATAACTAACCCTAAATTATACATATCATGGTAACAGGCATGGAAAAACCCTACGTTTGTAGGTATGGACATCGGCGGGACTAATACAGTTTTTGGTGTTGTAGATTCACGTGGTAACGTATTGGCTACCGATTCAGTTAAAACACAGTCATACTCCAAGATAGAAGATTATGTAGAAGCTGTATGTACAAAGTTACGCCCCTTAATCGAATCTTTTGGCGGAGTAGAGAAAATCAAAGGTATGGGTGTAGGTGCTCCTAACGGAAATTACTACAATGGTACCATTGAATTTGCTCCCAATTTGCCTTGGAGAGGTGTTATACCTTTGGCTGCTTTGTTTGAAGAAAAAATAGGTGTTCCCACAGCCCTGACCAATGATGCTAATGCCGCTGCTATCGGTGAAATGACATACGGTGCTGACCCGTGGTATGAAAGACTTTCATCGATGATTCTTTAGGGTACCTGGTGTAGGTTAGTTGGGTATTGTAGTAAAGTGGTCGAGTTTGGTGTAATGGGACATTGGATGG
>ENA-OQCD01000583-OQCD01000583.1-human-gut-metagenome-genome-assembly--contig:-NODE-583-length-10331-cov-4.213348_pt1 | contig 10331 bp, 15 predicted proteins | sample MGYA00242755_ERZ504571 | MGnify/ENA primary metagenome ERZ504571 (study PRJEB26092, sample SAMD00036274) | human gut metagenome | host: Homo sapiens | study: EMG produced TPA metagenomics assembly of...
ACGAAAAGGGCGTCAAGAACCAGCGCGGCGGGCTGATGACCTTCAACACCATTCAGCATATGCTGAACAATCGCCGCTACATCGGGGAGCTGAAATATCGTGATGTTTTGATTCCCGATGCGATTCCACCTATCGTGTCCGTAGAGCTTTTCAACGATGTACAGGAGAAGATGTTGAAAAACAAGAAAGCCCCTGCCCGTAGAAAGGCAGAGGACGACTACCTGCTCACCACCAAGCTGTTCTGCGGCTACTGTGGGGCGCTGATGTTTGGCGAAAGCGGCACGAGCCGGACGGGCGAAGTCCACCGCTATTATAAATGTGCGACTGCCAAAAAGCACAAGGGCTGCAAGAAAAAAGACCGTCCGTAAACAGTGGCTGGAAGATCTGGTGGTGAACCAGACCATGCAGCTTGTGAAAGACGATGCCGCTATGGAATCCATCATCGCCAAGGTGATGGAACTGCAAAACAAGGAAAACACCAACATTCCCCTTTATGAAAAGCAGCTCCGGGATGCGGAATCGGGTATCCAGAATATGCTCAATGCAATTCAGGCTGGTATCCTGACCAGTTCCACCAAGGAGCGGCTGGAGCAGCTGGAAGAAACCAAGCGTGAGCTTGAAGCTCGCATTGCGGAAGAAAAGCTGGCAAAGCCGAAAGTGACTGAAGAGTTCATCCGGTTCTGGCTGCTGCGCTTCCGTAAGCTGGACATGAGCCAGCAGGAGCAGCGGCAGGCACTGGTGGATACCTTCATCAATGCCATCTATCTCTACGATGATAAGGTCCTCATTACCTTTAATTATAAGGAAGGTACGGAAACAGTCGCTTTCGGGGAAGCCGTGAAAGCAGAGAAAAGTTCGGATATGAGTGCGCGAGGTGCACCACAAGGAAGACAGCTTTTGATAGCTGTCTTTTTTGTTTTACACGGCAGTTTCCCTTTAGCAGTAACCGCGGATAAGAGGACTTGAACAGCACGGCCCCACCGCAGGCGGGGCAACAAAAGCCCCAGTGGGGCTTTTGTTAGTGCGCGGTTCCCAACCCGTAGGAATGTCTACCGGGAGGCAGACTGTCTACTGTCTTTTTTGCTTCACCCAATAATTCCCCTTTCGTAGTAACAGCGGATAACATGGATATCGGCTGCGTGGAACTGCTGCTCCGGGATGGGAGAAAAATTTCCATTGACAAAAACTGCCGCTCACCTGCGTAACGGAACGCAGATGGGCGGTGTTTTGCACTATCGGCTCTGAGACTGCCGGAAATTATGAAAAGACTTTCAATGATAATGATATGTTTTTCCATTAGACTTCTCCTTTTCGTGCTCAGTTCACGGTAGGTCTTACAGATCAGATAGCCTGCAATCAGGAAGGTGAGGATATCCGACATGGGCATGGAGTACAGCACGCCGTCCAGCCCGAAGAACCGGGGCAGCAGCAGGGCAAAGCCCACGCCGAACACCACCTCACGCACCATGGACAGGGCGGTGGATTCCGCCGCCTTGCCCATGGCCTGCAAAAAGATGAAGCACGCCTTGTTGACACAGGCCAGAATGATCATGCACAGGTAGATGCGGAAGGACTTCACGGCAAAATCGGTGTAGTAAACGCTCTCGTTGGCGGCACCGAACAGGGCAATCAGCTGCCGGGGAAGCAGCTCCACCAGCACCAGTGCAACGGCACCCACGGTGGCTTCTGCCAGCAGCAGTTTCGTGAACAGCTCCTTCACACGGGTGGCTTTTTGGCGCCCATGTTGAAGCCCACCACGGGGATGCAGCCAGCCGCCATGCCCACCACGATGGAGATGACGATCTGGAAGAACTTCATCACGATGCCTACCACCGCCATAGGGATCTGGGCGTACTGCTCCTGCCCGAACACGGCATCCAGTGCGCCGTATTTGCGGATCATGTTGTTGATGGCTGCCATAGCCGCCACAAGACTGATCTGAGACAGAAAGCTGGTCATGCCAAGGGTCAGGGTACGGCCGCAGATGGAGCCCTTCAGCCGGTAGTCACCCTTTTCAGGGCGAATGATCTTCATGTGCAGCAGATACCACACTGCCAGCGCTGCCGTGACCAGCTGACCGATGACGGTAGCCACCGCTGCGCCCATCATGCCCCAGCGGAAGCCGAAAATGAAGATGGGGTCCAGAATGATGTTCAGCGCCGCACCCGCAAGGGTGGACACCATGGCAAACCGAGGATTGCCGTCGGCACGGATGATGGGATTCATGGCCTGCCCAAACATATAAAACGGCACACCCAGCGTGATATAAAAGAAATACTCCTGGGAGTGGTGGTAGGTCTCGGCGTTCACCGTTCCGCCGAACATGGCAAGAATGGTGTCCGCAAAAATCAGATAGAGCGCGGCCAGCACAATGCTGCTGACCAGACACATCACCACCGCATTGCCGACGCTCCGCTTTGCCTTGGAAACCTCGTTCTGCCCAAGGCTGATGCTGACGAAGGCGCAGCAGCCGTCACCGATCATCACGGCAATGGCCAGCGCTACCACCGTCAGGGGGAACACGACGGTGTTGGCGGCGTTGCCGTAGGAGCCCAGATAGCTGGCGTTTTGCAATAAAAGATCTGATCCACGATGTTATACAGTGCGCCGACCAGCAGTGAAATAATGCACGGGATCGCATACTTTTGCATCAGCTTGCCGATGCGTTCCGTGCCGAGAAATTGATTGGAACTTTCCATGGGATTCACCTTACCTTTCCATTTTGAGGACAAAAAAACAACGGGCAGCCCTCATGCAACCGGTTTTACGCATGAGTGCTACTCGTTGTACGAAATTATTATAGCCTGCCTGTCTGGAATTTGCAAAGGCAGTTTTGCACAAGAATTATACTGGGCATTCTGCGCAGATTGCACGAGGAAAACTTCGTGGAAGATGCCCTTGGAAGCCAGTCGCCCAGCCGTGGCACAATAAGGTGGAGCACAAAAGTACGCTGGAAAGACTGTTTTGTACAGGCTGTTCCATCTGGATGAAAGAGGAGTAATATGGCACAGTATCAAGCAGGAATGCTCGTGGCTTATGGGAAACTTGGGGTTCATGAAATCGAAACCGTTGGTCTGCAGAGCTTTTGCGGAAAACCGGCGAAAATCATTATACCCTTCGTCCTTATTTTACGGATTCCCACGACCACAGCTATATCCCCACGGCAAAAGAAGGTGCTCTGCGCCCGGTGCCCCGGCACAGCAGGCGGAAGCCGATTTGGTACGCATCAAAGAGATGCGATCATGTCGAAAAAGCAACGGAATTTCAAAGAGAAGCAATGAGTCCGGATGGCTGTTCTCTGGGCGGTGCGTGTCTGACACGCCTTCTTGCCTTGGGGAAAATCCCGGTCGAACCACTTAATGCCCGATTGGATAAAGATAGCCGTTCTAATTGGTCAAAATATCGGATTTGTTCGATTGCGCTTTTATTATACACATTTTTAAGCTTTGCTGTTGGCAGAGCTTTTTTGCTTCCATCATAGGGGGAACCTGCAATTTTTGAAAAACATTGTCTGTTTTTTGCTTATTTGACTACAAAATTTATATAAAAACATGCAAAATTTATGTTGAAATTGTTGCAGAAAGAGTTTATACTAGAACCATCGCGGATACAAAGCGAAAGAATGGGAACAGTAAATCATATGAAGGATCTTTATGATGCCGCACGGCACCTTGTCTGGCTGACACAGTTTGGTTTATCGGTTGTGCTTCCGCCGGTGCTGTTTCTTTTGGGGGCTGTCTGGCTACGCAAACAATTCGGTCTTGGCGGCTGGGTCATCTTGGTTGGGTTCGCGCTCGGCATGGTGGCTGCCATCGGCAGCCTGCGCAGTTCATTAAAGACAATTGAGCGGCAGGGCAGGGCCCCGAAAAAAAGCAGGAGCCGCCGCCTATCTCGTTCAATCAACACTAATTGTTATGGAAGGAGCCTGTATCCATGCAAAAGCATCAGGACATTCTGCAGCAGGTTGGGCGCATGGCTTTGGCAACCGCCGGTTGTTCCGCCATTATGCTGGCCATCTATGCAGTGGTTGGGCGGTTTACCACAGCGGTATTGCTGGGTGGCCTGCTGGGCACTGTGATTGCTGTAGGCAACTTTCTGGCATTAAGCATTACCGTTTCTAACGCGTTGGACCGTGCCGCGGCAGGGGATAATTCCGTAAAAGCGTGCATGAGCATTCAAAGTTCCAGCGTTGTGCGCACGGCAATTCTGGCAGTCATTTATGTTCTGCTGTTCCATGCCAAAGTTTGTGATCCGCTGGCAGCATTGTTGCCGCTGCTGTTTGCACAGGCTGCCATTAAGCTGATTGAATTCTTCCGCAAAGATTCCAAAGGCGGTGATGCAGTGCCATGAACGGGCCTAAGATTTATTTCATGATCCCTTTGTTTGGTGGAATTCCCATCACGCAGACAACGGTTTCTTCGTTTGCGGTTATGTTGCTGCTTTGTATTGCCGGTATTGTGCTGGGCAGCAACCTGCAAAAGCGTCCCAGCCGCCGCCAGGTACTGGTAGAAAAAGGTGTTACTATGCTGTACGGCATGGTAGAAGACACCATGGGCAAGCATAATTCCTATTGGACACCTTATATCGGGGCATTGTTCCTGTCTTCCATTTTCGGTTCCTACATCGGAATGACCGGTATTTTCCGCTCTTCCACAGCGGATCTTTCCACCACCGTTACCTGGGCCTTAATGACAAGCGTGATCTGCTGGGCTTGCTCCATTAAAGCAAACGGTGTGCTCGGTTGGCTGAAAGGCTTTACTGAACCGGTTGTCGTTATGACGCCGATGAACCTTGTTTCCGAAATCGCGCAGCCCATCTCAATGGCATTCCGTCACTTTGGCAACATTGCGGGCGGCAACGTTCTGACCAGCCTGGTTTATTCCGCTCTGGCAACGGCTTCCGCCGCTCTTTTGGGCCTGATTGGCAAAAGCATTGCGGTCGGAATCTTGATTCTTTTGGGTGGTGTGGCGCTGCTGGTTTTGGGTGTACGCAAGAAAAAGTTGGCTTACAAAATTTTGGTGCGGTGTTTGCCGCAACCGGAATTTTGTCCCTGCTGGGCTTGGCAGGGTGCCGTATCTGGAAGTCGGCATTCCCGGCATCATGAGCCTTTATTTCGATGTATTTTCTGGTGGGGTGCAGGCCTGGTGTTTAGCCTGTTGACGATGGTTTATGTCAGCAATGCCTGCCCGCCGCCTGAAGAAGGTTAACGTAAAATTTTATTTATTTAGGAGGATACCTCGTATGGAAACAGCAATCGTAAAAGCCGCCTGTGCAATCGGCGCAGGTATCGCAATTGGGTTTGGCGCTATCGGCCCTGCAGTTGGCGAAGGTAATGCCGTTGGCAAAGCGCTGGAAGGCATGGCCCGCCAGCCGGAAATGGCAAACCTGCTGCGTACCAACATGATCCTTGGCTGCGCCATTACCGAATCCACCGGCATTTATTCGCTGGTTATCGCCCTGTTGTTACTGTTCGTCTTCTGATGGATACGATAGCCGAAAAGGAAAGGAGGAATGGCTCGTGACGGGCTTTGAAAGCTTTGTTGGCATCGACCCGTGGACAGCGCTGTTCACTTTCTGCAATATGATGATCACCTTTGCGGTGCTCAAAAAAGTTCCTGTTCAAACCGGTCAAAAAAGATGATCGACGACCGCCAGGCGGAAATTGATACCATGTACGCCGATGCGGATGCAGCCAAACAGAAGGCTGCCGAGTTGGAACAGGAATATCAGCAGCACCTGCAAAGCATCCGGGATGAACGCGATACGCTTTTGCGTGAGGCAACCGCCCGCGCCCAGAAGCGCGAAGAAGAAATTGTTGGCGAGGCCCGTGCCGAAGCAGCCGCCCTGCGCGCCGCTGCTGAAGCTGATATTGCACAGGAACGCAAGAAAGCAGTCAACGACCTAAAAAATGAAATTGGCGGCATTGCTGTTGATATTGCAGGCAAGGTAGTTGAGCGCGAAATCAACGAGACGGACCACAAGGCCCTGATCGATGAATTTATCCGGAATGTGGGGGATGCCTCATGACCGAAACCGGGAAAGCGTTATGGCACAAGTTTGTATGACCTGGCTGCGGAAGAGGGCCTGACCGAACGGATTCTGGCGGAGCTGGATGTTGCTGTCAACGCAATGCAGGAGCCTGGCTATCTGCGCTTGTTGATGACGCCCAGTGTCCCCAAAAAAGAGCGCTGTGTGTTGCTGGATCAGGCGTTTGCGCAGGCGCATCCGTATCTTGTCAACTTCTTAAAGATTTTGTGCGAAGCAGGCATTCTGCCAGAACTGCCTGCCTGTGCAAGAGCTTACCGTGACCGATACAACCAGGACCATAACATTTTGGAAGTTACGGCAATATCTGCTGTTGCACTGGACGAAAGTGCCCGCAGCAGACTGCAGGAAAAATTGCAGCGTGTAACCGGCAAAACCATTACCCTGACGGAAAAAGTGGACCCCAGTGTTCTGGGCGGTCTGCGGCTGGATCTTGGCGGAACCCGCCTGGACGGCACTGTGCAGGGCCGGCTGGAACGTCTGCGCAATGAAATCAGCGGTGTGGTGATTTGATTTGCACCTGCCGCCGGATTCCACCTTCATTTTATAGATTGTGTGGTGAACCAAACAGTGCAACTGGAACCTGAACAGATTTCCCGCATTATTCGTTCCCAGATCAAATACTACCAGAATGCCATTGAGCAGACGGAGACCGGTACTGTTACGATGGTAGGCGATGGCATTGCCCGCGCCGCCGGCCTTGATAACTGTATGGCCGGTGAGCTGGTGCAGTTTGATAGCGGAACCTATGGTATGGCGCAGAATCTGGAAGAAAACAGCGTATCAATCGTTTTGCTTGGCGATGACAGCGGCATCAAAGAAGGCGGTACCATCCGCCGCACCGGCAAAGTTGTGTCGGTTCCGGTCGGTGATGCTCTGATTGGCCGCGTTGTCAACGCTCTGGGCCAGCCTATTGATGACAAAGGCCCGATTGATGCTGCCGACTATCGTGCCATTGAATCCCCGGCACCCGGCATCCTGGACCGTCAGCCCGTCAAGCAGCCTTTGCAGACCGGCATCAAGGCCATTGACTCAATGATTCCCATTGGCCGCGGCCAGCGTGAGCTGATTATCGGCGACCGCCAGACCGGTAAGACCGTGATTGCTACGGATACGATCATCAACCAAAAAGGTAAAGATGTCCTTTGCATCTATGTTGCTATTGGCCAAAAGCGTTCTACCGTGGCCTCTCTGGTTGAAAACCTCGAGAAAAACGGAGCCATGGCTTACACCACTGTAGTGTGCGCCACAGCTTCGGAGCTTTCGCCCCTGCAGTATATTGCGCCTTATGCCGGCTGCGCCATGGGCGAATACTTTATGTATCAGGGTAAGCATGTGCTTATTATCTATGATGACCTTTCCAAACATGCGGTTGCCTACCGTGCTCTGTCGCTGCTGATTCGTCGTCCGCCGGGACGTGAAGCATACCCCGGCGATGTTTTCTACCTGCACAGCCGTTTGTTGGAACGTGCCGCCAAATTGAGCGATGCAAAGGGCGGCGGCTCGCTGACAGCTCTGCCCATTATTGAAACGCAGGCTGGTGACGTTTCCGCTTATATTCCAACCAACGTCATCTCCATTACCGACGGCCAGATCTTCCTGGAAACCGAGCTGTTCCATTCCGGCATCCGCCCGGCTGTCAACCCCGGCATTTCTGTTTCCCGTGTCGGCGGCAATGCGCAGATCAAGGCGATGAAAAAGGTTGCTGGTACCTTAAAACTGGTTTACTCCCAGTACCGCGAGCTGCAGGGCTTTGCCCAGTTTGGCTCCGACCTGGATGCCGACACCAAATCTCGTCTGGCACAGGGCGAGCGCATTGTGGAAATCCTGAAGCAGGACCGCAACAGCCCAATCCCGGTAGAGAAGCAGGTTGCCATTTTGTATGCAACAGTCCACGCTACCTGAAAGACATTGCCGTAAAGGATATCGCCGCGTACGAAAGCGCGCTGTATCAGTACCTTGATGAAAATGTAACCGCTGGCGGTGTGATGGAAGCCATCCGCACCACAGGCGATATGAAGCAGGATACCGAACAGCAGATGAAAGATGTGCTCGCCGCATTCACGGCAGACTTTATCAAAAATGCCGGATAATCACAAAATACGCCAAAGGGGGTGCTGCCGGTGGCTGGTTCCATGAAAGAAATCAAACTGCGCATCAAAAGCGTGGAAAGCACCATGCAGATTACCAAAGCCATGGAGCTGGTAGCGTCCAGCAAGCTGCGGCGCGCCAAGGAACGGGTGGAAAACAGCCGTCCCTATTTCGAAACGCTTTATGCCACGCTGTTTGATATTGCGGCTGCGGATTCTGAGTTCAATAGCCCATATCTGGCCAAATGCGAGAAAAAGTGCTGCCTGTACATTGTAATTGCAGGTGATCGCGGCCTTGCGGGCGGCTATAACAGCAATATCTTAAAAGCCGTGGAGGCGGATGCTGAAGGGCGGGAATATTGTGTGCTGCCCATCGGCAAAAAGGCAGTGGAATACTTTGAGCGCCACAAGATCCGGATTCTGACGGATTCTTTTGCCATCGCAGGGGATATTTCGGTCAGCGACTGCTTTGAAATTTCCCGTCTTGTGTGCCAGAAGTTTCTGGAAGGCGCTTTTGATGAAATTCGCATTGCCTTTACCCAGTTTATTTCCATGCTGACCCAAACTGCAATCATTCTGCCGGTTCTCCCGTTTGATGCCGAACCGCCGGAGCCGGGCCACGAGCATCAAAGTCTGATGCTCTATGAGCCAGACAGCGCCGCCGTGTTTGATGCCATTATCCCGGAATACTTGGCCGGGGTTGTGTATGGCGCTTTGTGTGAAAGTGTTGCCAGTGAACAGGGTGCACGCCGCACCGCCATGGACTCTGCCACCAAGAACGCTGGCGAAATGATCGAGCATTTGAACCTTTATTATAACCGCGCCCGTCAGGCAGCAATCACGCAGGAAATCACCGAAATAGTGGCCGGTGCAGATGCTGAAAGCTAGGGCGCACCAGAAAAAGCCGAAATTTTTATCCGATTTCTTTGCCTTCAGGTATGCCTTTGGGCAATATCTGATGCAACAGTGCTGAGAGTTTTTTCAGACACACCCGGAAACAAGCCCGACGACACGCTAAAAATTCACTCAAAGGAGTGTGTGCAATGCCAGAAAAACACATCGGTAAGGTCGTGCAGGTCATGGGACCTGTTTTGGATATCCGCTTTGCCGACGGCGAGCTGCCGGAACTGCTGAATGCGATTGAACTGCAGAACAACGGCAAACCGCTGATTGTAGAAGTTGCCCAGCATATTGGCGATAACGTGGTGCGCTGCATTGCTATGGCCGCCACCGATGGCCTTGTGCGCGGTGCCGAAGCCGTGGATACCGGCGGGCCGATCAAGGTTCCTGTTGGCGATGCGTGCCTTGGCCGTGTGTTCAACCTGCTGGGTGAACCGGTTGATGAACAGCCTGCCCCCACCGGGGTAGAGCATTGGCCCATCCACCGCCCGGCCCCTGCTTTCGATGAACAGGAATCTTCGACTGAACTGCTGGAAACCGGCATCAAGGTCGTTGACCTGATCTGCCCCTATGCAAAGGGCGGCAAAATCGGTCTGTTCGGTGGTGCCGGTGTCGGCAAAACCGTGCTGATTCAGGAACTGATTTATAACATCGCTACCGCCCATAACGGCTATTCTGTTTTTACCGGCGTTGGCGAACGCACCCGTGAGGGCAACGATCTTTACGGCGAAATGGCCGAAAGCGGCGTTTTTGAGCAAGACTGCGCTGGTCTATGGCCAGATGAATGAACCGCCGGGAGCCCGTATGCGCGTGGCGCTGTCCGGTCTGACCATGGCGGAGTACTTCCGCGATGTCAAGCATCAGGATGTTCTGCTGTTCATTGATAACATCTTCCGCTTTACCCAGGCCGGCTCCGAAGTTTCGGCACTGCTGGGTCGTATGCCTTCTGCCGTTGGCTATCAGCCCACGCTGGCAACGGAAATGGGTGCACTGCAGGAACGTATTACTTCCACCCGCAAGTTCTATCACTTCTGTTCAGGCTGTTTATGTGCCTGCGGACGACTTGACCGACCCGGCCCCCGCCACGACCTTCACCCATCTGGATGCTACCACGGTTCTGAGCCGTGATATTGCTTCTCAGGGCATTTATCCGGCTGTCGACCCGCTGGATTCTACTTCCCGCATTCTGGCCCCGGAAGTTGTCGGGCAGGAGCATTACCAGATTGCCCGCGCGTGCAGCAGGTTTTACAGCGCTATAAGGAACTGCAGGATATCATTACCATCATGGGCATGATG
>ENA-OQCD01000584-OQCD01000584.1-human-gut-metagenome-genome-assembly--contig:-NODE-584-length-10324-cov-2.531823_pt1 | contig 10324 bp, 7 predicted proteins | sample MGYA00242755_ERZ504571 | MGnify/ENA primary metagenome ERZ504571 (study PRJEB26092, sample SAMD00036274) | human gut metagenome | host: Homo sapiens | study: EMG produced TPA metagenomics assembly of...
CCAGTTATCCCAATTCTTCCATACATAGTAGCCTGAACGGCAAGTCACAAATGCTCCAGTACCTAATCTTGGTATTTCAGGTACAAGTGATGCACTCCAGTTCTGCCCAGGCAAACGTTTCATACCAACACCCGGGTTACTGCAACTTTCATTTGCTCCCATAATATCAATATATTCACGGTCTGCCGGATTGTCTGTATACGACCAGGTAGGATAGTCGCCTTTTCCAGATTTTACTTTATAAGGAGGTATAACCGTGTGATACAAACGCGGGTCACGGTCACGAAATACCGCATACATGTCCTTATTTCCATGGTAGCCCGATCCGTCAGCCAAAATCGGCTTGCCATTCTTCATCAAATAAAGATCTACCGTATTCTGGTTCATCTCCACATAGTGTGAAGAAGTATGTTCAATATAACTCATGCCCATAGGATTTATATCCTTCACATAAGATTTATAGAGAATGATACCTGGAACTTGTCCCAAATCCTCTGTTGTCCACATTTCACCATATCCGGCACCGGGTTGACCGTCTGTTCCTGTGTAAAGAGTAGGATAAGCGGCCATTAATAACTCGGATGCGCGTACACACTCTTGCAGATATTTTTCAGCATCACCCAATTCATGATATTTCCTCCATGTACCTTCACGTAATCCGAAACGCGAAATAACGGCACGTACACAATCTTGGTTAATCGTATTGTCCCCATCCTGTGATGTGAAATTTCCAATATTCTGTTCCGCCCATTGCAGACGTTCCAATACCTTGTCGGCTACGGTTTTTCTATCCACACGAGGTCCATAAGCTTCGGGAGAATCTTCCTGCAATACCTGGTCCACCCAAGGCACATCGCCAAAACGATCTATCAATTCCATATACCAAAAAGAATGAAAAAAATATCCTACTGCACGCCAATGGTCTTTCTGAGCCTCTGTCATACTAGAATTATCAATGTGTGAAAGCATGATATTAACACGGCGGATAAATGATTTAAAATCCCAGCCATTACCGGATGCTACACTGGCAACTGTCTGATAAGCAAATTCATTGTAGCCACTTTCATATTTTTGCTGAAAGTATCCTGCTGCCATATCGCCCTTATACTGTCCGTCTTGTCCGAATCCTTGTAAGGAAGTGCGAATAGTATTATTTGTAAACATCTCATAACAAGGCCACATAAAAGCCTTGAAGTTATCGTAGGAATTGAATGCATTATTCTCCGTCAAGTCTGTAACAGGAGTCTTTTCCAAGAAACTATCATTACAACTAGAGAGGCTGATTCCTGCGAGAATTGCTAAACTTATAAATAATCTTTTCATATACTCGTACTAATTTAAGGTTTATAATGTAAGATTAAGCCCAAAGGATACTGTGCGGAATGCGGGATAATCCCATTTCAGCGTTTCCGGGTCGATACCCTTTGGCAATGATGAGAGCGTTGCCAGATTTTCTACACTGACAAAAGCACGTAACTGCGACAAAGATATTTTGGTAATCCATGCTTTGGGGAATGTATATGACAAAGTAACATTCTTGATACGCAGATAAGAAGCATCGGACAAGTACTTGTCTGACTGGCGGTAATTAGAGCTTGGTTACCATAGTTGCCATAAATACGTGGGAACTCAGCATTAGGATTAACTGCTGTGTAATCACCATTGGCAGCATCTACCGGTTGCCAGTAATCACCCAAACCTTTATATAAAGGAATAAACTTAAAGTCAGAATATAATGGGAAAGTCAATGTATTGGCAATCCATTTATCGCGTTTACCGGTTCCTTGCAAAAAGGCACTCAAATCAAAACCTTTATAGTTTAATCCTAGATTAATACCATAAAGATAACGAGGAGTTTCATTACCAATCACTTTACGGTCGCCCGGATTATTCAACGTATTGTTGCCGCTGGAAATCATATTTGTCCCTCTTTCATCATCCATTAAGTTCTTGAACTTCACATCACCCGGACGAGGATTATAGCCATCTATGCTTGGAACGCCATCCTTTAATTTCCATGAAGAAGTATCGACAAAATCGTCTACGGTATAATAACCATCTGTTTCATATCCCCAGATTTCGCCTAATTCCTTACCTTTATAAAACTCCCAAAATGTATATGTTCCACCCGTCAGCGCATTCGTCTTTTGGCTGCTTAATATGTAGGATGAGTTACTGTCATACTTCACAATCTTTGACTTGCTGTCGGACAGGTTGAAACCGACTCGGTAGCTCACCTTTCCAATCTGGTCGCGCCAATTGAAACTCAGTTCCCAGCCACGTGTACGCATATCTGCCGTATTCTGATAAGGAGCATCCGCACCTACTACAGCAGGCAATTGCACACCCGGAGCAAGCATGCCGTTCGTATTACGCTGATACCAGTCAAAAGTACCTGTAAAGCGATTACTGAACATAGAGAAATCAATACCGATGTCTAATGTCCCTACCTTTTCCCAAGTAAAGTTACGACTTACCAATGAAGGAATAGAAGTAATAGCGGTTACATAATTACCATTGGATATCCAACCATTGTATTTATTATTCACCGCCATAGTTGGAATAAACGAATAAGCAGGCACGTTCTGGTTACCAATCATACCATAAGAAGCACGTAGCTTCAAAGAACCTAACCAATTCTGAGTACTTTCCATGAATTTTTCCTGTGCAATGTTCCAACCGGCCGAAACAGAGGGGAAGAAACCGTAACGTGATTCTTTAGGAAACTTAGAAGAACCGTCATAACGTCCGTTTACTTCCAGCAAATATTTATCCTGATAGTTGTAATTCACACGGAAGAATCCGCCGCGAACAGAAAACTCATTATACTTGTCCGTAGCTTTCAATGTAGATGTACCCGAACCCAATGAAGGCACCTCAATAACAGCTTGTCCATAGGATAAAGCCTCCATTGTTTCCTGATAACTGGATTCTTGATTGAAACCTGCCATTATCTTAAACTGATGATTACCCAATGAGAAATCATAAGTACCATACAAGTTGATTGAGTTATAGTCGGTATATCTTTTCTTTTTTTGTAGATAGTCATTGGTCGGAGTCGTGTCTTTACCACCTTGCACAGTAGTATATACCACACTTCCCGTATACCAGCTATAATCATATATATCTTGTTCGAAAGTATATTCAAATGCTATTTCAAATCCCTTAATGGCTTCAATATAGACTTCAGGAAATACGAGGATTGTCATACAATGTTTTTCTGGATTGGACCAACGTATCTGATTGGACGGAGTAAAGAAAGGTAATCCATCGCCTGCAGCAGAAATACCTTCCGGCATATTGCCTTCCGGATAGAAAGAAGCAAGACGAGTACTGTAAACAGCGCCCAAAGCAGACTTTGGCTCCATTCTTTTACTATGTGCATAGCTAAAAGTGGCTTCCTGAGTAAACCATTTTGTAACATTGGCAGATATAAATCCACTGACATTCATTCGTCTGTATTTATCCTTGTCAGTAATCAGCACACCGTCATTATCAATAAATCCGGCAGAAAGACGATAACGGAGCTTATCAGTACCACCTGTCATTGATATATTATGTGTATGCTGGAAACTAGTCTCAAGCATGTTCTTCACCAAGTCCTTTTCATTCATATAATAAACAGCCCCATCCGTATCTTTAAAGATACCATCGCCGACAGTAGGAATAGAAGACGGATTATTACGATATTGCTCCAAATATCCCATCCATTTGCTTACACTAGGCGAACCCATTGTCCAGAATTGATCTCCGGCTGCATCAGAATAGGCCTGCAAATATTCCATCAACGGTGCCTGTTCTGGCAAATTCATGGCAGTTGCAAAGGCAAAGTTATTATTATAATTCAGTTGGAAAGAAGTTTCTCCTTTCGGACGTTTGGTAGTAACCAAAATTACACCACCGGCAGCACGGGCACCATAAATGGCAGCTGAAGCAGCATCTTTCAACACTGTAACCGTTTCAATATCCTCAGGATTAACCATATCCAAGTCTCCTTCCACATTGTCAATCAAAATCAAAGGCTTGATAGCACTACCATAAGAACCATCATCATTTTTAATACCTACAGAATAAGCGCCACGAATCTGGAATGACTTACTTTTACCTGGAGCATTGCCATCACTAGACACAAACAAGCCGGGAACCGTACCTTGCAATGCATCAGCAGCTTGTGACAAAGGACGATTGCCTATCACTTCATCCATCTTGACCGAGGCAACGGCTCCTGTCAGGTTTGCTTTTTTCTGCGAACCGTATCCCACTACCACCACTTCATCTAAAGTTTCAGTGTCCTCACGTAATACCACCTGAATAGTTTTTGTATCACGTACAGTTACCTCTTGAGATTTATAACCAATATAACTGATTTGTAACTTCACAGGAAATTCAGAAACTTCTAAAGAAAATTTTCCATCAAAATCTGTGATACACCCGTTAGTAGATCCCATTACCACAACAGAAGCACCAATAACTGGTTCTTTTGCCACATCCATAACCAATCCGGTAATTGCATTTTGTCTTGATTGCTGGGGTTTATAAACAGAAATATGCTCCCCTTCCACTTTATAACGGATATTTTTCCCTACAAACAACATCTCAAGCACCTCTTCCACACTTTTATTTTTAACATCAATAGATACTTTCTCATTCATATTAATATCATTATTACGAACAAGGAAAGAGTAGCCGGTCTGTTTTTCAATCTCATAAAAAAACCCGACTCAAAGCCACTGAACGCTGTTGTATAGAAAGTTTTGCCTCCTGAATAGGCAATGCGGCCATAGTGACATTTCCCCATAGTAGAAATGAAACTATCCATACAAGAGAGAGGCAATGCCCCCTACGAACTTTACAAAAGTTTTTTTTCATACTTAGAATTTTTAGTTAACAATTATTTAAGCATGTACTTTTCACAGTACTTTTTATCTATCAGTTACCGGTCTGTAATAACTATTGTTTTTCCTTTCTTTCTCCACATAAACTTATTATCCACATCTAAATAAGAAAGAATTTCATCCAAAGTCAGATTCGTATCTATACTTCCTGAAAAATATTCAGTATACACTTTCCGAGACTGCACAAGTATCTGTACATCATATTTTTTCCCGATTGTTTTCAAAATATCAAATAACTTTTCATTAACAAATACCAGTCTTCCTGTAGTCCATGCTGCTTGAGATACCGCATCTATCTTTCTCATAGACAATACCTTATCATTTTTATTATAAACAGCTTGCTCATCAGGAGAAAGAAGAATATTCTTTTTTAGCATCTGAAGTAGTGTAAACATTCACACTACCTTCCACAAGGCTCACTTTTTATTTCCGCATCATCAGGATAAGAAGCCACATTAAATGTTGTACCTAATACTTTTATATTCAATTCCCCCGTATGAACAATAAAAGGCTTGAGCATATTTCTAGAAACTTTGAAATAAGCCTCACCTGAAAGAAAAACTTTCCGGTCAGTCCGCTGCTGCAAAGAAACATCATACTTAAAACCGTCCCCCCATTCAGAAAAACAATGGTACTATCAGGCAATAATAATTTCGAACTGGCCCCCTGGGGAACCTCAATCTGACAATAAGAAGGAGTAAGAACTTCTTGACCAGACGAATGATATAAATAAAAGAATGTTATACTACAACCAATCAGTAAAGTCCATATAGCAACGCTCTCCAAACGCTTATTTTACGGAAAAAAGAATGTTTACGAGAAGAATAGAAATTCAATGTATCACACAATTGCTCAAAGTTTTGCTCTTTCCTGCGTGCAAACCAAGAAGAGGATGCCAATGCATAAGAACGGGCTATTTCACGATATTTTTCGCGACAAGCATTCTCCCTTTTCAGTAATATAGTTAGTTTCTGCATATCTTCAGACGAGATTTCGCCTTTCAGATAATCCAGCATTATTCGTTCAAATTCATCTATTTGGCTGTTCATTTTTATATCTTTGGAATTATCTACTATAGATAATACACAAGCAACAGACAAAACATTTTAAGCCAAAAACAGATTTTTTTCATTCTTTTTTAGTAAAAGAAAAAAGATAATAGAATCCCTACTCTAGATCCCACCTTTTCTCTTATTTTATCCATGGCATTTTTTTACATGTACTCTGACTGTATTGACTGAAATATTATTTTTATCTGCAATCTCTTGAGGAGTCAGATTGGAATAAAAGATATTGCTCAAAAAATGAACCTGCATTTATCAGGCAAGGAAGACACTATATTTTGGACTGATTTTTTCCAAATCAGCTAATTCCATTTCTTGCAAAGGCGAACACTCGGAAGCACAAAAATTCTTCTTGATACTCAAGTAATGCTTCACGGTATTCATCTATAATTCTTTCACGGCTGTGAAGCGAACGGAGGTAATTCAAACACCCGTTCTGAATAGCACGTATCAAATAAGCATGAATAGGAAAAGATAACTCACCACGCCTATACCATATTTTAGCAAAAGTTTCATTAACTATATCTTGCGCTTCCACAGGGTTAAAGATATAAGAATTAGCACAAGCACAGAGATAGACAAAATAGCTATTATATAAAAACCTCAAAAAGCTTTTTTCTTCTCCTTTTGTTTTATTCTTTCAATCAAATCTTTATCTACTATACTTGCATCCATCTTTATTAAGACTATTAATATTGCAAATATAGCATTTCTTAAAAACATCATGCCAATAAAAACTATTTCTTATTAAAAAACTCTAGTAATAATTCAACTGAAAAAAGAAATAAGTTCCAGCTCATAATCTGAAGAATAATACCTAACTTTGTTTCCGACGAAAATCAAACCCTAAATAAAATGAACAAAAAAGCTATTATTCTCCCTGTTACTGGCAGGAACAGCTTTCACCGGACATGCCGATGAGGCTAGGTTACTCCGTTTCCCCCGCTACCAATGGCTCCGACATTGTCTTTTTCTTACGCCGGAGATCTGTACAAAAGCACCTTTTGAATGGAGGAGAAGCACAAAAAGCTGACTTTCTCATATCGGTTATGAAAATGTTCGCACGTTTTTTCTCCGGATGGAAAAATCAATTGCTTTCACCGGTCAATATGACGGTAACACTGAAGTATATCTGATTCCAACCGATGGAGGCGAACCCCAACGGCTTACCTATACAGCAACAAACAGCCGGGATGACTTAGGAGACCGAATGGGTCCCAATAACATTGTAATGACTTGGACACCAGATGGAAAAAACATAGTCTACCGCAATCGTATCAGTGACGGTTTCGATGGCAAGCTGTGGAGTATATCGAAAAACGGAGGAATGTCCGAAGTGATTCCATTACCCGAAGGAGGTTTTTGCAGCTATTCCCCCGATGGAAAAAAGCTGGCTTACAACCGGGTTATGCGAGAATTCCGTAATTGGAAATATTATCGCGGTGGCATGGCAGATGACATTTGGATTTATGATCCGGCTGCCAAGAAAGTAGAGAATATCACCAATAATATTGCACAAGATATTATCCCTATGTGGATAGGAGAGGAAATCTACTTTATTTCCGATCGGGATCGCACCATGAATATCTTTGTTTATAATATCCGGACCAAACAAACTGAAAAAGTAACCCACTATACGGATTATGATGTAAAATTCCCCAGCAGTAACGGACAAATTATTGTCTACGAACATGGAGGATACCTCTATAAACTGGATCCTAAAACGCGCAAATCAGAAAAAATCTCCATCACGCTGACTTCAGACAATATCTATGCCCGAAAAGAAATGAAACGGGTAGCAGATAACCTGACTGCCGCCAGTCTTTCACCGGATGGGCACCGCCTGGCAGTAACTGCCCGCGGAGAGGTATTCGATGTTCCTGCCGAAAAAGGGGTAACCCGTGATATCACCCGCACCCCGGGAGCCAATGAACGGGAAGGGGAATGGAGTCCGAACGGTAAACAAATAGCCTATATCAGTGACCGTACCGGTGAAACTGAAATCTGGCTGCAATCTATCGAAGGGGGTGATCCCATCCAACTGACCCAAAACAATGATACTTATATCCGCCAACTGATGTGGAGCCCGGACAGCAAGAAAATACTTTATACCGACCGTAAAAACCGTATCGTAGAAGTTGATATTGCCTCAAAAGCGAAACGGACTGTCATGCAGAATCCGGAAGGAGAGTTCTATGAAGTGAACTATTCACCAGACAGCCAATGGATTACCTATACTAATCCGGAGCTAATAACATGAGTGTCATTTATGTATACCATCTGACTTCAGGTAAGGAATATCCGGTGACCGAAAAATGGTACAGTTCTTCTTCACCTGTCTTCAGCACGGATGGAAAATACCTCATATTCAGTTCCGAAAGAGATTTTAATCCCATTTACAGCCAGACAGAGTGGAACCATGCCTATAATCGTATGGGAGGAGTCTATATGGCCATGCTCGCCAATGATACGCCATCACCTTTATTACCTCGGATGAAATGGTCAGCATAGAACAACAGGCAACTGATGCTGTCAATAAAAAAACGAGCACAAATAATGCAGTTAAAAATTGATCCGGAAGGCTTGCCCGGAAGACTGATTAAAACTGCCTTTACAAGCAGGTAACTACGATAATTTCTATTCAGACGGTAAAAAAGTGTGGTATGCCAGTGGTAGAAGTACCAAAGTATATGATTTGACCGAACAAAAAAGAAGAAACCGTGGCCGAAGGAGCATATATGGATGTAGCTGCCAATCATAGGAAAGCATTGTTCTTTAAAGGAAATAATCTGTATATCTGTGATTTTCCATGCACTAAAGCCTCATTGGAAGAGAACGTCAACTTGGACGACATGATTGCTCCCATTGACTACAGTCAGGAATGGGCTCAGATATTCGATGAAACATGGCGGGCTTTCCGTGACGGATTCTATCTGGAAAATATGCATGGAGCAGACTGGAATGCGATTAAAAGAAAAAATATGCTGTATTAGTTCCCCCATGCAAAAAACCCGTCTGGACTTGAACTATATCATCGGTGAGATGATTGCCGAGCTGGCTTGCGGACACGCTTATGTGAGTCCGGGTGAAATAAAAAGGTCCCGAACGTATTCCAATGGGATTACTGGGAGCTGAACTGAGTCGTGACAAGGGTGGCTTCTACCGTATTGACAAAATTCTACCGGGTGCAATTTACAGTCAGAAACTGCGTTCTCCCCTTACAGAACCGGGTATCGGAGTAAAAGAAGGAGATTATATCACAGCTATTGATGGCATTTCAACAGCTACTGTTGATAACATTTACAGTCTGCTGGCAGGCAAAGCCAATGTCTTGACTGAACTAAGCATAAACCGTACCGCATCAAGTAAAGGAGCACGTAAAGTAGTCATTAAACCATTAGACAATGAATACCCATTGTATCATTATAACTGGGTACAGAATAATATCAAAAAAGTGGAAGAAGCAACTAATGGCCGTGTAGGCTATGTCTACATTCCCGATATGGGACCGGACGGCCTGAATGAATTCGCCCGCTACTTCTATCCCCAACTCGATAAAGAAGCCTTGATTATTGATGACCGTGCCAATGGAGGTGGTAATGTATCTCCAATGATTATCGAACGTTTGCTTCGTGAACCCTATCGCCTGACCATGCGTCGTGGATCAACCAAAATCGGTACCATTCCTGATGCAACACTAGTGGGTCCGAAAGTATTGCTAATCAATAAATACTCGGCTTCGGACGGTGACTTGTTCCCATGGAGTTTCAAGGCAAATAAGATCGGTAAAGTTATCGGTACTCGTACATGGGGTGGAATTGTCGGTATCAGTGGTCCGTTACCTTATATGGATGGTACGGATGTGCGTGTTCCGTTCTTTACCAATTATGATGCAAAGACCGGTCAATGGATAGTGGAGAACCATGGAGTAGATCCCGATATTCTGATTGATAATGACCCGGTAAAAGAACAGTTAGGTGAAGACCAGCAGTTGAATAAAGCCATTGAGGTAATTCTACAAGAGTTAAAGGATCGCAAACCATTACCTCCCGTTCCGGCTCCGAGAACTTATAAAGATTTGGGAGTGGAATAAAAATCATTCTTTTTAATAAAGCCCGTAGCCATCATTAAGCTACGGGCTTATCTATGATTTTTTAATATAATGGATTTTGTATCAATAAATCATTTTTCTGCATTTCATCCAAATAAATAGGGAGTAAATAAGACTTATCATCCATTTCCTCTCCTGCACATCAATAATGGAATAATTAGGCTCTGTAACTCCATAAGGATAGCGAAATATCTATTCCTTGAACATTCTTAATCACTTCAGGTGCAATCATCCAACGGCGGATATCAAATAAC
>ENA-OQCD01000585-OQCD01000585.1-human-gut-metagenome-genome-assembly--contig:-NODE-585-length-10319-cov-1.492151_pt1 | contig 10319 bp, 15 predicted proteins | sample MGYA00242755_ERZ504571 | MGnify/ENA primary metagenome ERZ504571 (study PRJEB26092, sample SAMD00036274) | human gut metagenome | host: Homo sapiens | study: EMG produced TPA metagenomics assembly of...
TAACGTCCATTTTTGCTGCTTGATTATTATATAGTATTTCAAGAGGCTTGTCAAGCACAGATTTAGTTTCTTTTTGGAAACTTCTTTGAAAACTACCTAACCCACACATTTATGGTATACTAAATAAACTATGGATATTATTTTTATCTTAACTAGCTTGTTTGAAGAAATCCTTTGTATTCAAGCGGCCAAGATTTAGTTCAGGGTTAAAAATTTGCTATTCACTGAAAAATAAGGTACAATAATATAACATGCATTTTTGATGTCAATACGAAATCTAAGGAAACTGGCGGTGAATCAATGAGCACAATGCAGGAAAAACTGAAAAAAATGAATCCCAGACAGCTAGAGGCTGTGCTACATACAGAAGGACCCCTTTTAATTTTAGCGGGTGCCGGCAGCGGAAAGACAACAGTTTTAATCAATCGGATCGCTTATATCATTGATCAGAGTCTGGCAAAGCCGTGGCAGATTTTGGCTATCACCTTTACCAATAAGGCGGCCGGAGAATTAAAGGAGCGGCTTACCGCCATGCTTGGGGATATCGGCGGAGATGTCTGGGCCGCCACCTTTCACTCTACCTGCGCCAGGATCCTGAGGCGGGATGGGGACAGAATCGGATACAGCAGCCACTTCACTGTTTATGATACAGATGACAGCAAGCGCCTGGTTAAGGATTGTCAAAAGGCCTTGAATATCGACGACAAAATGATTTCACATAAGTCCATTTTATCTGAGATTTCCCACGCCAAGGATAGTATGCTCTCTCCTGCGGACTATCAGGCGGCCGCGGGCAGCGACTTCCGCCTGGCGAAAATCGGAGCAGTTTATGAGCTGTATCAAAAGCGCCTGCGGGAAGCGGACGCTATGGATTTCGACGATTTGCTGGGGAATACTGTGGAGCTGTTCCGTCAATGTCCCGATGTTTTGGAATACTATCAAAACCGGTTCCGCTACATCATGGTGGACGAGTATCAGGATACCAACCAAGTACAGTATGAATTTGTCCGCCTTCTTGCCGGGAAAAGCAAAAACCTCTGCGTGGTGGGCGACGACGACCAAAGCATCTATAAGTTTCGAGGCGCGACCATCGAGAATATCATGAGCTTTGAAAAGTCCTATCCCAACGCAAAGGTCATCCGTTTGGAGCAGAATTACCGCTCAACCAAGAATATTCTGAACGCCGCCAACGCGGTCATCAGCAATAACGAGGAGCGGAAGGGCAAAACCCTTTGGACAGAAAATCCGGAGGGAGACAAAATTCAGATCCATACCTCCTCCAACGAGCAGGATGAGGCCGGCTTTGTCGCTACCACTATTTTAGAACAGGTCGCAAAAGGCCGAAAAATATTCTGACTTCGCGGTGCTGTACCGAATGAATTCCCAGTCCAATATTTTGGAAAAGGTCTTTGTGAAGTCCGGCATTCCGTACCGGATTATCGGCGGCCATCGATTCTATGAGCGCCGGGAAATCCGGGACATGATCGCCTATCTGAGCGTGATCAACAACCCTTCTGATGAAATCCGCCTGCGCCGGATCGTAAACCAGCCTAAGCGCTCCATCGGAGATAAAACCATGCTACCGCCAGCGAGATTGCCGGGGCTCTGGGAGAAAGCCTGCTGGAGGTTCTGGGGCGCGCTGATGAATTTGACAGTCTGCGCCGGGCTTCCGTCAGCTGAAGGCATTTTATGATATGATGCAGGAGCTAATTGACGCCAACGACGATGAAACGTGTCTCTCCATGAGCTGTATGAGCTGATTTTGGAGAAAACCGGCTACATAGAAGCGCTGCGCGGAGAAAAAGAAGAGGCGGAGACTAGAATAGAAAATATTAACGAGCTTGCCTCCAACCTTCTGAAGTTTCAGGAGGAAAACGGAGAGGAAGCCACCTTGTCGGCCTTCCTGGAGGAAGTTTCTCTGATGACGGATATCGACAATTACGATGAGACCGCGGACACCGTGGTGATGATGACCATGCATTCCGCCAAGGGGCTGGAATTTCCGGTAGTATTTTGCCAGGCTTTGAGGAGGGGATTTTCCCAGGCCTTCAGGCGATTTACGATCCGAACGAGATCCAGGAGGAAAGGCGCCTTTGCTATGTGGCTATCACCAGGGCGAAGGAAAGCCTTTATCTGCTGAACGCGGACAGCCGTATGCTTTTCGGCTCTACCAGCCGGAACCGGCCCTCCCGGTTCAGCCTGGAAATCCCCTTGGATTTAATCAATAAACCCGAGAGCAGGACTGGAGAAAGCCGGATCTGGGAACCAAGATGCCGGTAGCGGAAACAGAGCTTCGAAGGAAATCCGCAACAGCGGCCATGCATTTTGGCCAGGTAACACCTCCGGCCAGAAGCGGGAATGTGTTTAAAACCGGCGATATGGTGCAGCATAAAACCTTTGGAAAGGGACTGGTCATCAGCGCTACACCGATGGGCAACGATGTGCTGCTGGAAATCGCCTTTGAACAGGGAACAAAAAAATTAATGGCTAATTTTGCGCGTCTGGCTAAAGTGGAATAAAGCGGCTTATTTTTAAAAAGAGTGTGCCGAAGCATCTGCTCCCACTCCTTTCTTTGTTTGCAGGCGGCCTAGAAAGCCTACCAAAAAGAGGGACAAATTCTAAAGAATTTGTCCCTCTTTTTCGATTTTGCAATATTTTCATCAGGCCTTAAAAATCCGTCACATTTCCTTTGCTTTTCCGTAGACTATAAGGAAAGCTTTTAGTTTTTAACCTGTTAGGAGGATCATTATGGCGGATAACTATGAAACCATGAATCAGGAATCTCCAAATTACGGATGTTTTAAGGAAGCCGTGTGCATCGACGCGTCCCGCGTGTACGATCTGCGGAGATAAGGATTGTCTTGAGGATTTACGCGTATATTTTTCGCCCGCGTCCCAGGCTGTCATCGACCAGGCCGCTCAGGTGCGTATGCGTAATGTAGACGTTCTCGTAGTATACTTAGGGCTGGAGCCTGTACCGTTCCACAAGGGCTTTTACTCTGTGGATATGACCTTCTTCTTTGAAGTGACCCTGGATGTTTTCCAAACTCCCGCCGCGCCGCCGGTAACCATTTCCGGCCTTTCCGTATTCAGCAAAAAACGTGGTGCTTTACGGCAGCGAAGGCAACGTCAAGGTATTCAGCTCCGACGGCTCTCTGGATGAGCTGGAGCAAAATTCCGTACAAAGCCTGCCGAAAGCAAGCGTGCAGGTAGCGCAGGCCGGTGGGTCTGTCCGCCAGGCTCTGCGGAAGGAAGAACCTGCTGCTGCGAGCCTTGCCTGCAGAATTCCCGACTGCATTTGCAGACGGGTACGGCGGAAGCTTCTGCATGGAAAATACCGATAAGGTCGTTTACGCCACCATCGGTATCTTCACCATCGTACAGATCGAAAGGAACGTCCAAATGATGATCCTGCTTACGATTTCTGTATTCCGGAGAAGGAGTGCATCACTTCCAGCGACAATCCCTGCGAACTGTTCAGCCGGATTGATTTCCCCACCAACGAATTCTTCCCACCTAAGGTCACCGACGTTACGGCGATGACCATGGCTGCGGCTGCCACAAGCACAAGGAATGCTGACCGCTCTATGAAAAAGGCGCTGCCGGTAAAACCGGCAGCGCTAATTTTTATAGCCGTTTTTTACGCAGGGCAGCTCGTTAAGCTCATAATTAATGATAAAGCCGCTAACATGAAAGCTTTTATATCCCCGCTATGCCGAGATGATACACCTATAAAAGCAGATTCTTGATGATCAAATAGAAGAAAAAATTTTTTTAAGAAGCTTTTCCTGAACATCTTAAACACTATCTTTTTTAATTTGCGCTTTGGGGCGCCGAATTCTCTTTTTTCGGGCAAATTCCTCTTGTTATTTCCTTTTAATCATCATATAATAATACTTATATGCTAAGCCGCATGGATTTATCAAGAATGATTTCCTTTAGGAAGGTGTCCCTATGACAAAGCGCGAGGAATTTTTTAAAAACTGTACCCCTTTCTCTTAGGCTTTTATGCTCTTTTTAATATTGCTTGGGGAATTTATTACATTGTTCAAGCAAAGCCTTACTATTATATATTAGCTTTTTGTTCCCTGCTGTTCATCCCTATTGTAGAGCTATTCTACAAGCTTTTACATTTTAAGCCGGTCTATCAGTTAAACGCGTTTATCTATATTTTCATTTTTATGCTTTATACCTTAGGCCTTGTCCTACGGTTTATAGCTGTGGTTCCCTATTATGATAAGGTCGCCCACACCTTGTCCGGAGTCTTTGTCAGTTTTCTTGGCTTATCTTATTTTTATTTTGATTAAGCCTAACCGCAAAATCGAAGAAATCGATTTCCCCCTGGCCAGTGTCTTTACGGTAGCGGTTTCCATGGCCATGGCTTGCTTTTGGGAAATCTGTGAATACGTATTAAGCCTGGTAGTCCACAACGATCCCCAAATGGTTGCCGCGACTGGCATTCAGGACACCATGCTGGGATATGATCTTGATTTCGTAGCCATCGGTGCGCTGCTGATGCTGCATTCCCTATTATTTTTACTATAAGAAAAAGAAGGTCGGCTTCATGATGGGCGGATTTCAGCAAATGGTCCAGATCAACCTTCAGAATAAATGATATTCCAGGAGCTGTTTGCTGTTCGGTTAATCATAAATATCCGCCGGCATAACCAGATGCCTTCCTTGTAATGCAAGAAGCCCTTTCAGTTGAACTGAAAGGGCTTCTTCTGATTTATGCCCCAGGCGTTTTCGGAAGTTTTTGCACCGCCCGCAGACCTGGCAGCAGTGCTAATAGCGAGCCAATTAGGATGAAAGCGATTCCTAGCCCCATATTCCAGGAGATCACCTCTCCCAAAATAAAAAATGCAAATACAGGCGCTAAAACCGGCTTTAAGAAAAACACCAGGGAAGTCTCCTGGGCGCTGGTTTCTTCCATCGCTTTAAAATAGCAGGCGAAGCCCAAACCAGTATTAACGATACAAATCATCAGCATCCAGGGCAAGGTATTCCAGCTATAGCCTGAAAGCAGCGGAATATTGGCGAAAAGCTCCAGCCCAGAACCGGCAAGCCACTTATTTACCATCGGAAGCCTGCTGAACAATATCATAAAAAGCATTTCCGCGCCGCCGCATAAAAAGCTGGCACAGGTGACCACTACCCCGCCGAATCTGGCGCACCGCCGTTTTCCCATTACCCCATATACAGCGAACAGCAAGGTGGAGATCATCGCCAGCAGTACTCCATAGGGGCTTAAACTGATATGAAATGGATTAATGATCGCAAGGATTCCACCAATCTCAAGCAGCAAGGCAGCTATCTGGTTTCTACGAATCGGCTCTTTCAGCATAAAAAAAGCCAAGACAGCAGTAAAAATCGGATTGCTGCTGAACAAAACCGCTACCACAGAGGCTGGCACCTCCTTTACGGACATCTGATAAATCGACATGCTCAGCACCATGCCCACAAAGCCCAGCAGTAAAAAACCAGGAAGATCCTTCCAGATCAGCGAAGCCTTCTTCTTTTTCAGCGTCCTCACTGCAAAAGGAATTAAAAAGAGGCCTCCGGCCAAAAACCTGGTAAAACGTCATCTGTAATGGATGAAAGCTTCCCGAAACCTCCTTCAGCGCAATCTCCATCGTACTGAAGATTACGGCGGTCAAAATAATATACCAATATCCCCTTTTCACTTTAAACCATTCTTTCCCCGGACAGTTTGCCTAAAAGCTCCTGTTCCGTTTTCACAAATGTACTTTATAAAATGCTTTTGGCCGTTGATCTCAAGCTGAAACTTGAGTCCCAGCTTTTCCGCCGCCTTCCGGCAAAGCAGCATCGGTCTAAAAAAAAAAATTTCAAAGTAATCCATAACCGGGGAAATCTCCGTGTCAATGGTCACGCAAAGCAGGATCGCTTTTTTTATCGTCTGTCAGCTTAGCGCTGGATTCTACCACCGCATAATTCACACGGTCATGGATATCGAAGGTGGAAAAGTCCCCGTTGCGGACACGGCTCCGGCGCACGTCCGTTTTATCCGCCAAGATGAGTGCCGCAGCTACCTCGTTCACTGGATAAGCCGTGCTTTCATCATGGTTGCCGATAGCGCTGATAATAGTGGAAAGCTCGTCTGCGTCCGCCCCCAGATTATCTAAAATACGAAACGCCATAACCGCGCCGCTTTGCGCGTGGTCAATCCGATTGATGACGTTGCCGATATCGTGAAGATATCCCGCGCATCCAGGCCAGCTCAGCCTTTCTGCTTCCATAGCCAAGCTCCAGAAGCAGTTCTTTGGCAAACCGCGCTACCTTGGTAACGTGAGCAAAGCTGTGCTCTGTATAGCCTAGAGCCACCAGAGCTTCATCCGCTTTAGTAATATAGGTGCGTATTTGTTCATTGTTTTTGATAATGTCTTCTGTAATCATAATGGATGCCTTCTCTTTCCTTTGGTCCCTCGGAAGCCAAGCGTTCATACAATAGCTAATAAGAGGTGATTTTGCTATGGATTTAAAAAACGGTAATATTTTGATCCGCCAGTTAGAAGCAAACCCCAAAGCAAAAGAATTAATGCTTCGGGAATTTCCTATGCTCAGCAGCCAGCTGATCCGCCTTGCCCGGAATATGACGCTGAGCCAGGTGCTCGATCTTGTCAAAAGCTTTCATGTACCGCAATCAAAAATCAACCGCGTTTTACAGCAGCTAAAAAAAATTATAAATCATTCGCAGCCATCTGTAAAGCTTCTCTGCGTTCTTCCCCTATCACAATAATTTGTTCGCACCTTCATAACCTATAAAAACGTGTAAATACAGCGATCTCTCTGGATTCATTGAGAAAGCCCCAAAACGAAAAAGAATTTATCAGTCAAAACCGCCTGATAAGCCGCAGGCTGAGAAGCCCTCAAAAAGGCTTCCAACGGGTAAGCGTTCCAGAAGAAGGAAAGCTATGCACCTGCTTCACTTTCCCCTGCTATCCGTAAAACAGCGCATTTAACCGGCCGATGGCATGGATCTGATATTCAGCTTTTTATGAGCGACCCCGATCCGCCCGGCGCTTGAAGCGAAAGCTGACAGGCGGCTTTCGCTGGCTTAACCCAGATTTCCATGATAAAACAGCAAAAAGCGCTTAGTATGGAAACTATCTAAGCGCTTTTTGCTGTGCCCATTGAATCCTGCTTCTCCAGAACTGCAAAGCGGCTATCCCGCACCAGCGCCATAAAGAGCCTGCGGTCCCTTCATGGCGATTGCCAATCTCCTCGATCTGGCTTGATTATTTATCCGATTTTTGCAAATCCTATCAGCAAGGAGTGTGATGGAAATGCAATCCATTTGGAGCAGTACCGAAAATTTTCTCCCGCGGAGCCGCTGAAAGGAGACTTACGACCGACGCGCCGTCATCGGAGGCGGTATGGCCGGGATTCTGACCGCTTATTTTCTTAAACAGCATGGCGTGGAACCTGTTGTGCTGGAAGCGAAAACCGTTGGCAGCGGACAAACAAGGAATACAACGGCAAAGATCACTTCACAGCATGGCCTGATCTATCATAAGCTGCTGGAAACGCTTGGCGTAGAAACGGCCCGTGCTTACGCCGAAGCAAATCAGCGCGCCATTCAGGAGTATGAACGCATTATCCGGGAGCATAAAATAAAACTGCTGCTTTGAACAAAAGCCGGCGTTTCTTTATTCTCTGGAGGAGTCGGAGCCATTGCTGCGGGAATCCAAAGCCGCCGCCCATTTGGGAATAGAAGCGAGGTTCACAACTGATACGGGACTTCCTTTTCCTGTAAAAGGCGCTGTGCGGTTTGATGGGCAGGCTCAATTTCATCCGCTGAAGTTTTTAAACGCAATCGCGCAGGAACTGACGGTTTATGAGCGCACCAGAGTTCGAACCATTGAAGGAGACCGTATTATAACAGACAAAGGAACTGTCACCGCGAAGAACGTCGTATTTGCGGCCCATTATCCGTTTATAAATATGCCCGGGTACTACTTTATGAGAATGCATCAGGAACGAAGCTATGTGCTGGCGCTTCAAAATGCAATGCAGCTTGAGGGAATGTATCTTGGTATTGACAAGGCTAGCGGATGGTCTCTCCGCAACGCGGGAGAGCTGCTTTTGTTCGGCGGAGCAAATCACCGTACAGGGGAAAACCGGAACGGCGGAAAATACCGGCAGCTCCGCGAAAAGTCTCAAGAGCTTTGGCCGGACAGCCGTGAGATTGCTCACTGGTCCGCGCAGGACTGTATGACGCTGGACGGCGTCCCCTATATTGGGAATTTTTTCGGAGAACACACCCCATTGGTACGTGGCGACTGGTTTTCAAAAATGGGGCATGACCAGCTCCATGGTTTCCGCCATGCTGATATCCGATCTCATTATGAAACGGGAAAACCCGTGGCAGAAAGCCTTTTCTCCACAGCGCTTTACGCCGGGAGCATCGTCTAAATCTCTGCTGGAGGATGGCCTTCATTCCGTGCGGGATCTTTCCCGCCGCATCTTTGCTCCGCGCGCCGAAGTGGAGGCACTTCCTCCGGGGCACGGCGGCGTTGTAGAACGTGACGGTAAAAAAAGTCGGCGTTTACCGCGATGAAGCCGGAAACGACTATGTGGTTTCCATCCGCTGCCCTCATCTTGGTTGTCAGCTTGAATGGAATCCGGATGAAAAAAGCTGGGACTGCCCCTGTCACGGTTCCCGCTTTGATTATAAAGGAAATCTGATCGACAACCCGGCTCAGGAGGATCTGTGTCATGATTAAAGCGCGCTTTTATGGAAGCTCCCGTCTCCCCTATTTTGAGGGCTGGTATCTCAAACAGCAAAACGGCCGCGATACCGTTGCGCTGATTCCGGCAATCCATATCGATCGCCGGGGCGGCTGTTCCGCTTCGCTGCAAGTCATTACAAACGAAGGAAGCTACGCCGTCAAATATCCTATCCGGCAGTTTTCGGTGCAAAAGCGCCCCGCCGTTCTGCGCCTTGGCAATAACATTTTTTTCCGAGCGGGGCTGTCACCTGTTTTGTCAAACCCCTGACTTGACCTCAAAGGGATGCTGCGTTATGGCCCCATGTCCCGGCCTGCCGCGGATATCATGGGGCCATTCCGATTTATTCCATTTATGGAATGCCGCCACAGCGTATTCAGCCTAGCTCACCGGGTAAACGGCCATATTACCGTGAATGGAAAATGTTATTATTTTCGTGACGGCACCGGATATATGGAAGGCGACTGCGGCCGCTCATTCCCCAGACGCTATTTATGGACGCAGGCAAACATCGGCGGAAATTCGGTAATGCTGTCGGTTGCGGACATCCCATTTGGCGGCATCCATTTTAGCGGCTGCATTGCTTCCGTTTATCTGAGAGGAGAAGAATACCGGTTCGCTACCTATCGCGGAGCGCAGGTTCAGGCACTGCATGACGGCCAAGTAGTAATCCGTCAAGGAAGCGATATCCTTGCCGCCCGTTTACTGGAACCAGCACCGCATCCTCTATATGCTCCGCGTTTTTGGCGATATGAGCCGAGTGATCCATGAAAGTCCCTCCTGCAAGGTTCAGTATATCTTCAAGAAGCGGAAAAACGTCTTGCTTAACGCCGTGACCTCCCAAGCCAGCTTTGAAGACGCATGGAACCAATAAAAACTTAATTCATTATTTAGAATAACTTCTTCTAAAAATTGCTTGATTTCTAGGTTTATAGAATAGAAAAAGAGGCCGGAGTTGAGTTGTCTTATTTTGAGTTCCAAAATTCCACTTCTGCTCATATTCTAATAAAGTAGACAGTACCAGAAGGAGGAAACTATATGCGTTCAGTATGGCTTCAAAGGCTGAGCAATCTTTTATGCGTAAAAGCATTGTAACTAATTATTTTAACCGTAGTATTCGCATATCTCTCGATTATAGGAAAACTTTCAGAACAAGATTTTCTCACAGTCTTTTCTGTTGTGATTGCGTTCTATTTCGGTACACAAAGTCAACGTCTAAATGAGAAAATAAATGAAAGTTCTAATTCAAGGGAATAAAAAATTTATCCGTTGCCTTAATTTTAGAAAATTCTGAAAAGGAGTCATCTCTGATATGGATTACTATAATAAATATACTTCTAACAGATATTGTCCCTGTTCTTCATCAGGAGAGAATTATGTGTTTGTTCAAGGAAATACTGGTCCTCAAGGGCCTCAGGGAATCCCCGGACGCAAGGGCCTCAAGGGCCCAGGGGAGAGAGAGGCCCGCAAGGACCTCAAGGACCTAAGGGAGAACAAGGGTGTCCTGGCCCAGCTGGTCCTCGTGGGATGGCCGGTATTCAAGGACCTCAAGGACCTCAAGGAGTTCGAGG
>ENA-OQCD01000586-OQCD01000586.1-human-gut-metagenome-genome-assembly--contig:-NODE-586-length-10306-cov-1.903920_pt1 | contig 10306 bp, 14 predicted proteins | sample MGYA00242755_ERZ504571 | MGnify/ENA primary metagenome ERZ504571 (study PRJEB26092, sample SAMD00036274) | human gut metagenome | host: Homo sapiens | study: EMG produced TPA metagenomics assembly of...
AGAAAAAAGCCGGAAATGGTTGGTTTCGATATAGTACACGATTTGCTCTACCTGTTATGAATGAGAAAGGTGATATTTTTGGATTACAATGTATATCAGGCTGTGCTAATAGTAAGATATGCAGCGGATAAAAAATTGTATTTGTACGATATACAAAACATTAAAAAAGAAACGAGATACCCATCCTGGACTGAATAGTCAGATAGTCAGAAACCCATTTCTTTGAATAGATTATAATATATTGTTTATGGAAATGCAAAGGGGAAAAATAGTACTGAGAAAAGAAGCTACTGTCGGATATGGCAGTAGCTTTTTTCAGGTGTTTTTTGTATAATAAAAATGCTGTAAAGGCTTTGCAAAAACATAAGGGAGGATAAGAAGATGGCATTAATGGAAGTGAACTTCTTTTCAAAAGCACTGATGCGTCCGGTAACGATGAATGTAATCCTGCCGGTTGATAAAGTGTTTTTTGGAGAAGAAACAGAAGAAGAGAACAAAACCGTTTAAGACTTTGTATCTGCTTCACGGAGTAATGGGAAATTACACAGACTGGGTAACAGGAACATGTATTAAGCGATGGGCAGAAGAAAAGAATCTGGCAGTAGTTATGCCTTCCGGAGCAAATATGTTCTATATGGATCATCCGAATGCAAATGAAAACTACAGTGAATTTATCGGAAAAGAACTTGTAAAGATCACACGAAGAATGTTTCCGTTATCTCACAAAAAAGAAGAATACATTTATTGCCGGGTTATCCATGGGAGGATACGGTGCGATCCGAAATGGTCTGAAATACCATGACACATTCGGATACATCGCAGGTCTTTTCTTCTGCTATGATTCTTGAAAAAATGAGGACAGCAGATGACAGTTCTCCTATGTTCTTTTGAGAAAAAAAGCTTTCTGGAGAATGTATTTGGAGATCTGTCCCGGATCAAAAGACTGTGAGATCAATCCGGAATGGATTGCCGAAAATATGAAAAAAGATGGAATCCCAATTTCCGCATATGTACCTTGCCTGTGGACTGACGATCGCTTCTTCCTCCGAACCGTAAGTTCAGAGATACCATGCAGAAACTGGGTGTGGATGTAACTTACGAGGAAGGTCCGGGAGCACATGAGTGGGATTTCTGGAACCGTTATATTAAGAAAGTACTGGACTGGCTGCCACTTGATAAGGACAGTAAAGAAGGGATGAACAGCGGGAATGTAGGACTGTAAATGAGAGAGTCGCAACAGATGGATATGAAATCTGTTGTGGCTCTTTTTATTTCTGTTGCAGGAAATTACTCCGTAATGTTTCTGTAACAGAATAAAGCCCTATGGGCAGGACTCCTTCTTATACGTTACTGTTCACTCCGTTCACAGTAACTTAGCCAAAATTCATTCCAGATTGCCTGCGGCAATGGAATTTTTGCTTGTATGTCTCGGGATAGTGGTATGTGAACAGTAACTCTTATACAAAAATTATCATAGCAATTTTGCAGAAAATATATTGAATATCAGACAGAAGTTGTGTATAATGAAAAAGCAAAATAAAGTATATTATTTTAGAAAAAGGTAAAATAAAAACCTGAAATCATAAAACTGTGGAGGTAAAAAATGACTAAGCTTGTAATTAATCCATCAAAGAAACAGAGCAAAATCAACAAAGAGATTTACGGACATTTCTCAGAGCATCTGGGAAGATGTATCTACGAAGGAATCTATGTAGGCGAAGATTCCCAGATCCCGAATAAGAACGGAATGCGTACAGACGTAGTAGAAGCACTGAAGCATATCAGGATTCCGGTACTTCGCTGGCCGGGTGGATGCTTCGCAGATGAATACCACTGGAAAGACGGTATCGGACCAAAGGAAACACGTAAAAAAATGATCAATACACACTGGGGCGGTGTGGTAGAAGATAACAGCTTTGGTACACATGAATTTTTGAACTCTGTGAGCAGCTTGGCTGCGAAGCTTATGTTAATGGTAACCTGGGAAGCGGAACAGTTCAGGAAATGTCTGAATGGGTAGAATATATCACATTCGAGGGTGTTTCCCCGATGGCTGATCTCCGTAAGAAAAACGGACATGAGAAACCATGGAAACTGGATTTCTTTGGAGTTGGAAATGAGAACTGGGGATGTGGCGGAAATATGAATCCTGACTTCTATGCAAATGAATACCGCCGTTATCAGACTTATGTCCGCAATTATCAGTCCGGATTACCCAATCCACAAAGTCTGCTGTGGTGCCAATGTAGATGATTATGAGTGGACTTCCGAAGTATTAAAGACTACACATAATCATTGCCTGAAAGAACTTCACGGAAATATGGATGGTCTTTCTCTTCATTATTATGTACATCCGGAAGGATGGGAAATCAAGGGAAGTGCTACAGATTTTGATGATAAGGTATGGTATAAGAGTTTGAATAAAGCGCTCTTTATGGAAACTCTGATCGAGCGTCACGGACATATCATGGACGAATATGATCCAGAGAAAAAAAATCGGCATGATCGTTGATGAATGGGGTGCATGGTACACAGTAGAACCGGGAACAAACCCGGGATTCCTGTATCAGCAGAACACAATGAGAGATGCCCTGATCGCAGGTATCACTTTGAATATCTTTAACAAACACAGCGACAGAGTAAAGATGGCAAACCTTGCGCAGATCGTAAATGTGCTTCAGTCCGTTATCCTTACAGATGGTGCTGATATGATCCTGACACCAACCTATCATGTATTTGATATGTACAAATATCATCAGGATGCAATGCTTGTAGACAGTTCTGTTGAAACAGAAACTATTGGTGTGGAAGACGAATGGCAGGTACCGAACCTGACAGAATCCGTATCTGTAGCAGAAGACGGAGCTGTACATATCACACTGACAAACCTGTCTCTGGATAAAGATTATGAAATCAGAACTATCCTTACAGATTACCAGGTAAATGAAGTTAAAAGGTGAGATTGTACACGGTGAAATGCACGAAATGAATACCTTCGAAACACCGGATCAGGTTCGTGTAAAAGAATTTAACGAAGTGGAAAAAACAGCAGAGGGAATTAAATTTACAATTCCTAAATGCAGTGTTCTCCATCTGGAAGTAAGATAATTACAGTATTTTTAAACAGATAAAATGAAAGATTAATAAACTTTACAAATTCACAGAAAATGCCGCTTCTGACAAAACAGACAGGTATTTTCTGTGAACATTTATAATGGAAACAAAAAAGGAGACTAAGGTATGAACGGGAAGCTGCGTGTGTGCAGGAAATGTCTGCCCGGACAGAAGAATGAAGAAGCTTTTTATGAGGATCTGTCACGCTATATTCAGCGTATGGATGAAGAGCTGAAAGTAGATCAGCAGAACTATGAGAAAAGGCTTGGCATATGCAGCTCCTGTGAACGGTTAATGAGTGGGATGTGCAGGCTCTGCGGATGCTTTGTGGAACTGCGGGCTGTACAGAAGGTGCAAAAAATGTCCGGATCTGCCGGCAAAATGGGAGGCGCAGAAATGAAAGAAGGTTTAAAGAGCAGTTTGCTGAATAAGGTAAAAGTAACGGATAAATTCTGGCGAGGATATCAGGAACTGGTAATGGATACAGTAATTCCTTATCAGGAGAAAATATTAAATGATGAGATTCCGGGAGTGGAAAAGAGCCATGCACTGGCAAACTTCCGTATTGCAGCAGGACTGGAAGAGGGTGAGTTTTACGGAATGGTTTTCCAGGACAGCGATGTTGCCAAATGGCTGGAAGGCGTGGCGTATGCACTGGAAGTCCGCCCGGATACTGAACTGGAAGAACGTGCAGATAAGGTTATTGAAATCATTGAAAAAGCGCAGCAGGATGACGGTTATCTGAATACTTTTTCACGATCAAAGAGCCGGAACACCGCTGGCAGAACTTACAGGAATGCCATGAATTATACTGTGCCGGACATATGATGGAAGCAGCGGCGGCTTACTATGAGGTGACTGGAAAAGACCGTCTGCTTCATGTAATGGAGCGCATGGCAGAACATATCGGGAAACGTTTTGGAACAGAAGAAGGTAAAGAACCGGGCATTCCGGGACATCAGGAAATCGAGCTGGGACTTCTGCGTCTCTATGAAGTAACCGGAAAAGAAAATTACAAAGACCTTGCCAGATATTTCATTGAACAGCGTGGAAAAGATCCGGATTACTTTGTCAAAGAGAGGGAAAAAAGAGGCTGGGTTCACTTTGATATGGATGTGCATAACAGAGAATATAACCAGGCACATGCTACTGTCTATGAGCAGAAAGAAGCAGTAGGACACAGTGTCCGTGCAGTTTACATGTATACTGCCATGGCAGAACTGGCTTCTCTTTACAAAGATGAAAAAACTCTATCAGGCATGCTGTGATCTCTGGGAGAACATGACTCAGAAGAGAATGTATATCACCGGAGGAATCGGCAGTACCGTAGACGGAGAGGCATTTACCATTGATTATGATTTGCCGAATGACACCGTTTATGCGGAAACCTGCGCATCTATCGGGCTGGTATTTTTTGCAAGAAAGATGCTTGATAATGTGATGGATGGACGCTATGCAGATGTGATGGAACGTGCACTTTATAATGGGATCATCAGCGGAATGCAGCTTGACGGAAAGCGGTTTTTCTATGTAAATCCACTGGAAACAGAACCTGGAGTCAGCGGAAAATTATACGGATATAAGCATGTTCTGCCGGAGCGTCCGGGCTGGTATACATGTGCATGCTGTCCTCCCAATGTAGTCCGTCTGCTGATGTCTCTTGGTAAATATCTGTGGAGTGAGACAGAAGATGGAGTTTATTCTCATATCCCGGCAGGCACAGAAGCGCACTTTGATAAGATGGATGTAACTGTAGAAAGCAACTATCCATGGGACGGAAAAGTAATCTATCATGTAACCGGAAAAACAGAGGAAGAAACCATTCTGGGAATCCATATCCCATCCTGGGTACGCCCGGGTTCTGTTCAGGTGCGTATAAATGGAAAAGTGAAAGATATCACTGCAGATGTGGAAAATGGATATCTGATTCTTAAGAGAGTGTGGGAAAATGATGAAGTAGAACTTGTTTTCCCGATGAAGATTCGCAAGATTTATGCAAACCTTAAAGTAAGAGAAGATGCCGGCTGTGTAGCGTTTATGCGCGGGCCGATGGTTTATTGTTTCGAGGGTGTGGACAATCCGGGTCTGCTTCAGTCTTACCACATCTTTGAAGATGCAAAGATGGAAGAGGAAGTCTGCAAAGAGGGTCTGCTGGAAGGCTGCGTCCTGCTTAAGATCAAAGCACGTAAGCTGGAAACAGTGGGAGATTCTCTGTACAGTGAAGTTGCACCGGTGAGAACGCTGACAACATTGACAGCAGTGCCGTATTACACTTGGGGCAACCGCGGAGAAAACCAGATGAGAGTCTGGATGCGTGGGGAATAACCGGAAGATCAGAGGGAATATAAAATAAAAGCAAGGAACTATGTGGCAAAACACATCGGTTCCTTGCTTTTACTGTTTTCAGATATTCTGTAAAATTATACATTTGGAGTATAATGCACTTTCACATTAATATCCTGATTATAGTTTCCGAAATCTTTTCCGAAGAGTGTCAGACCGCCAATATTCTGAGATGGTTCATCCACCTGGAAACGGAATACCATATCATCCTGAGAGGTAAAAGTGAGCTGCTGTGTATTCACATCAGAGATCTTTAATCCATCGATAAAAGTACCGTGACGGTCAATGACAAGCATCTTCAGAAGACCATACTGATTCCAGTTCGGGAACCACCAGTCGGGAGTGAACATACCGTGGACATCACCGAAATCTCCGGGGCTTGTCCAGGTCCGACCTTTGTATTATTCAGGAAAAAGGAAATATCAGAAGGCCAGTCACTGTTGACTCCGGGAGCTTCTGAACTGATTTCAAAGGAGAGTGTCAGCCGGTCAATCTTCTGTCCCGGAGGCAACATATTTGGAATGCGGTAATCAATAAATCCCCGTCCAAACCATAAAATCTTTGCATCTACATGGCTCGGATGAGCAAAATAACGAGGATCATCTACCTCACCGATGAGATTATCGGTAGTAGACAGCCCACAGGTTGGATAGACAGAATAATTAAAGTAGTTGCCGATCGGAATGTCAATAGAGTAACTATCCTCAGCCGGGCTGTCATTGTTAGAGGCAATATCAACCAGGATCTTGTCAACATTAATGCGGCAGACCTTCTGGTTTCCGTGGCCGGAATGCTCCGGAAGAATTGCGAGAATTCCGGCTTCTTCGAGTTTCTTTACATGGCTGGTCAGGGCACCGTTGGTAATCCCCAGACTGGAAGCCAGTTCATTCATATTCATTTCCTGATGCTCAAGGAGAGTCTGGATCAGCCGTATGCGGATGTCAGAACCAAGAGCTTTGAAGACAGGAACCGCCTGCTCCAGACTTTTAATATATAACATAACGGATTTCCCTTTCTGTTAAAAATGATTTTGTAACGTTTACGGTAAATTATAACGAATCTGCAAAAAAATGTGCAACGAAAAGAAAAAAATATAGTTTGATATTTTCTGAAAAAATGCAGTACACTTTTTAAATATATAAAAAATAAATTTATATAAATCTAAAATAAAAGCGAACAGGGGGACACACAATGAGTGAAGAACTTAAGTATAATAAGCCATGGATTCTGCAGAGAGCAGATCCATATGTTTACCGCCACACAGACGGAAACTATTATTTTACAGCATCCATACCGGCCTATGACCGGATTGTGCTGAGAAGAAGCGAAACTCTGGCAGGACTGAAAGATGCGGAAGAAGTGACAGTCTGGGAGAAACACAAAGAAGGAATCATGAGCGAACATATCTGGGCACCTGAGCTTCATTATCTGGACGGAAAATGGTACATCTATTTTGCGGGCGGGGACAAAGATGATATCTGGGCAATCCGCCCATATGTGCTGGAATGTGCAGATACAGATCCGCTTACAGGAGCCTGGACAGAGAAAGGCAAAATGGGACGTGCGGATGCAGATGAATTTTCTTTTGAAGCTTTCTCTCTGGATGCAACAGTATTTGAAAACAAAGGAAAACATTACTATGTATGGGCTGAGAAGGTAGGAGTCGGCAAGCAGATTTCCAATCTTTATATTGGGGAAATGGAAACTCCGTATAAACTGAAAACCGTTCAGGTACTTCTCACTTCACCGGATTATGACTGGGAAAGAGTTGGTTTCTGGGTGAATGAAGGACCGGCAGTTATTCATCATGACGGCAGGATTTATCTCACTTATTCTGCATCTGAGACAGGCGCTGCATACTGTATGGGAATGCTTGCAGCAGATGAAGATTCTGATCTTCTTGACCCGAAATCCTGGACAAAAAGAACGTTATCCGGTTCTTCGTACAGATGAATCCAGAGGAATCTATGGACCGGGGCATAATTCCTTCACTGAAGACGAAGAAGGAAATCCGGTCATGGTTTATCATGCGAGAACAGAAGCAGAGATTGAAGGAATCCGCTGTACAATCCAAACCGTCATGCCATGCTGATGAAAATCCGCTGGGATGAAAAAACAGGCGCACCGATATTTTCTTACGAAGATTAACGTAATCTGAGAGAGAATAATATTTGGAGAACAGGAGAGCTGGTATGAGAAAAAAATGGGGAATGATCCTGGGGCTGACAGGAATGATGCTTCTCGGAGCACAGAGTATATATGCTGCGGAAGCTGCTGATGGCACAGCAGAGACAACAGATGCGGCAAACGAAAAAGAAACAGCAGGCGCAGATGATATTGAGAGCAAGATTAAGAAAGGTGGCTTTACTGCCGGAGCTTCCGTGCATGATCCATCTGTCATCAAAGACAATGACACTTACTATATCTTTGGCTCCCATATGGAATCTGCGAAGTCCACAGATCTGAGAAACTGGACCGGTTTTTCCTCCGGGGTCAATGCAGAGAATAAGCTGTTTGACAATCTTTTTGACGGAGAGGAAGACGGCGATCCGGCAGCGTTTACTTATGTAGGAAAGAACGAGGAAGGTGGTTATTCCGTGTGGGCACCGGATGTCATCTATAACAAAAAATGGGAAAATATGTGATGTATTTCTGCACCACATCTTCTTATGTGAAATCCAATATCTGCTTTGCAACAGCAGATGATATTGAGGTCCGTATCACTATGAGGACACATTCCTGTACTCTGGTTATAGCTATCATGATGTTAAGGAAAGTAATATCGAAGAACTGATGGGAACAGACCCAAGGCCATATACAGCAGCGTCTTATGACAATAATAACTGGCCAAACTGTATTGACCCGGATGTTTTTTATGATAAAGACGGGCGTATGTGGATGGTTTATGGCTCCTGGTCCGGCGGTATTTTTCTGATTGAGATTGATGAAGAGACCGGCTATCCGATTTATCCGGAAGCAGACGAAGAAAATCATGTGGACAGCTATTATGGCAAGAAACTTCTCGGTGGTTATCACAACTCCATCGAAGGCCCGCATATTATGTATGATGAGACCAATGGATATTATTATCTGTTTTTGTCCTATGGAAATCTGCAGGCAAAAGGAGGTTATCAAATGCGTCTCTTCCGCTGTGACACTGTAGACGGAACTTATACAGATGCAGCAGGGAAGGATATGTATTTATTTGTGGAGCATAAAGATCATGGACTGAAAATGATGGGAAATTATACATTCCCGAGTCTTACCCAGACCTATATGGCGCCAGGCGGACAGACTGCATTTGAAGATGAAGATGGTAAATTATACCTGGTCTATCATCAGCGTTTTGCTAAAACCGGAGAACTTCATGAGCCTCGTGTACATCAGTTGTTCCGCACAAAAGACGGATGGCTGGTTGCTGCGCCATTTGCCACAGACGGCGAGACGTTGAAAGAGGATGGATATTCCGGAGATGAAATCCAGGGTACTTTTTATCTGGTAAATCATGGTACGGATATTTCGGACAGGGTACATAAACCGCAGAGGATTCAACTTAATGCAGACGGAACAGTTACCGGAGAAGAACTGGAAGGCAAATGGGAAGCAGAAGAAGGCACACCATATATTGATGTGACTCTCGGTGAAAATACTTATACAGGAGTTGTCCTGGAAATGACCGATGAGGCAGGCAATGATACGATGTGCTTCAGCGCTAAGGGTGACAATAATGAAACTATATGGGGTGTGAAATATCTGTTGCCATAAATGGCTGTGGGAGTATTCGGGGCAGTATATAAATCTGAAGTCAGGCGGAGAAATCAGATGTTTTCGGGATGATAACCGATGGTAATCCGTATATGCTGGTTATAATCTCCGAAACCTGCACCAAAAAGAGTACACCCGCCGGGATGTTCGCGCCCGGAAGAACAGAAAAGCGCAATTTCATAATGGACTGATCAGTGAGTGCAAGCTGTCTGGTGGAAACATCGGACAGCTTTTCTGTGTCCAGAAAAGTGCCTTCAGGGGTGATCGTCAGTTTTTTCAGCAAACCATACTGATTCAGAAAAGAAAACCACCAGGAAGGATTGTATTTTCCTCTGCGGTCCCCGTAATCTCCAGGCTGGTCCAGGTGCCGAGGATCACACCGTTCAGGGAAAAGGTAATATCCGAGGCCATACATCGCAGAACCGGGGGGCTTCGGAACTGATCTCAAAGGAAACTGTAAGTTCTTCAATCACGCTGTGATCAGGGATGAAATTGGGCAGTATATACTCCAGATATCCGGTGGTGAACCAGACGATCCTTGCCTGGCGGCTGCCTGGGTGTATGAAATACCGTGGCTGATCCAACTGTCCCACAAAAGAAGTAGAAGTTGCCATACCACAGGTGGGAGTTACCGAGAAATCAGAAAAATGTCCCACGCCGATTTCTGCACTGTAAGTCTGCAGATCAGGACCGTAAAGCGCCATATTTACCAGAAGCTGATCCCAGTCTTTTATAAAATAGCAGCGTTTCTGTGTTCCGTGTGTGAGAGATTCATCCCTGAATTCTATCAGCCCGGCTTCAGCCAGAAGATTAAGGTGAGGGGACAGGGTTGTAACAGGGATTTTCAGGCTTTGTGCAATTTGCTTAATGTTCAGACCTTCTTTTTCCTGAATCAGACGCAAGATCTGTACACGGACAGGGGAACCGAGAGCTTTGAAGATGGCGAGACCATCGGAAACAGAACAGGATTTCATGTAAAAAACCTCCTTTTGACTGTATTTACAGGCATATAACACTAAAATAAAGAACTTTTTAGTAAAATACGTTTTGATTAGTTTAATTTTACCATAAAAATTACTTAAAA
>ENA-OQCD01000587-OQCD01000587.1-human-gut-metagenome-genome-assembly--contig:-NODE-587-length-10305-cov-2.207015_pt1 | contig 10305 bp, 13 predicted proteins | sample MGYA00242755_ERZ504571 | MGnify/ENA primary metagenome ERZ504571 (study PRJEB26092, sample SAMD00036274) | human gut metagenome | host: Homo sapiens | study: EMG produced TPA metagenomics assembly of...
AGTGAGCAAGCATCTTAGGAGATGTAAGATCGTTGATTGCTACGATCTCAATCCATTCTGCTCAAACACTCTCGACGGAATGCAAGACGAGCCGATACGTCCAAAACCATTAATTGCAACTTTTACTGCCATGATAAATTCCTCCTATGAATTGAATGGTGATTTAAATCGTTCCTTTGTTAAAGAAACATCAACCTGTCTCATATTGTACCTAATTCCAAACAAAAATTCAAGAGCTATTTATAAAAAAGCACATTAAAATAAATATTAAGAAAATTTATGAAAAATGTGTTATAATTCTGTGAGAGAAATCTCTGTCCTGCCAGCTCTAAATTTCAAAGCAGGTACAGCATCTGTTGCACACTCGTCAGACTTGAATATGGAGGTACAAAATGGGCCAGAAAATTTTATGGGACTGTCATATGCATTCCTCTTTTTCCGCAGATTCCGAAACACCCATGGAAGATATGATCCAGACTGCGGTTGATAAAGGTCTTACTGGAATCTGTTTTACCGAGCATCTTGATCCGGATTACCCGGAAACACCGGAAAATCTGGACTTTTCACTGGATATCCCGGCATACCGCCAGCGTCTTTTTGAACTGGCTGATGCTTTCCGGGACCAGATTTCTGTAAATTTCGGAATCGAACTGGGACTTCAGCCTCATCTTTCCGAATCTTTTTCCGGACTTCTGAAAGAAATCCCTTTGACTTTGTTATTGGTTCTTCCCATGTGGTGCACGGATATGATCCCTATTATCCTTCTTATTTTGAAGGCCGGAAAGAATCCGCCTGCTATATGGAATATTTTGAATCCATTCTGGAAAATATCGCCGCATTTGATAAAATGGATGTCTACGGACACATTGATTATGTAGTGCGTTACGGCCCCAATCAGAACCGTCAGTACTCCTATGGCCGCTATAAGGAAATCCTGGATGAAATTCTGCGTACACTGATCCGCAAAAACATCGGAATTGAACTGAATACCGGAGGTATCACTACGGTCTTGGAGAACCCAATCCATGTGTGAATGTAATCCGCCGTTATCGTGAACTTGGCGGCGAAATCATTACCATCGGTGCAGACGCCCACACCCCGGATAAAATTGCCTATGCTTTTGACAGGGCAGCCGATGTTCTCCGTGACTGTGGCTTTTCCTATTATACTGTGTTCAAAAACCGTCAGCCGGTTTTTCACAAACTGTAGATCTATTTCTCTCTCCAGTCAGAGAGTTTACATTTTATACCGAAAATACCAATTTATTTAAGGAGGAACTCTATATGTCAACAAAAAAGACTCCAGAAAAAGAAAGCTGCCATGCAGGCAAAAAAAGAACAACAGCTGAAAAAGAAGCCAGAAACTGTTAAGATTGAAACTTCAAAAACCGAACCGTCAAAATCGAAACTTCAAAAACTGAACCGGTCAAGGTCGAAACCTCCAAAACCGAGCCAATTAAAGTTGAGACTTCAAAAACCGAGCCAATTAAAGTTGAGACTTCAAAAACTGAGCCGATCAAAGTTGAGACTTCAAAGACCGAACCGATCAAAGTCGAAACTTTCAAAAACTGAACCGGCGAAAGTTACTACTTCCAAAACCGAACCTCTGAAAGTCGAAACTTCTAAGGAAGACACTGCCTACGATGCACTCTACGAGAAACGCCTGAACCACTACTACAACGATCTGAAATGGCTCTACTGCGAGCTGTTCCGTGACCATCCAGAGGTTGCCGGCACATTCTCAAGCCTCACAAAAAAAATGAAAGAAATCTACTGCGAGCGTTCTCTTTCCATGAAAGAAGCTGACCAGAACTGTGCTGCTGATCCGGACTGGTTCCGTAAGACCACGTTTACCGGAATGGCTGTAAATCCTGCTGATTTCGCAGATACCCTTGCCGGACTGTCCGGTAAGCTGGACTATATCAGTGAATGCAAGGCAGACACTCTGTACCTGACAGATCTTTTCCAGGCAACTTCCAACTGCTCTCTTCGCATTATCCCGGAGATCGGAACCTCAGAAGATCTGCACGACCTTGCAGTTAACTGCCAGAAAGCAGGTATCCGCCTGGCTCTTGAAATCCCGTTAAGCCTTTCTGTGGACGACCCACAGTCCGGCGCGCATGTGTACTTCAGACTCCGGCCTTTTTTCAATGCAATGCTTCTCCAGATCCTGGAGCTTGCAAATGAGGGCGCTTCTGTATTCAGTCTTGGTGTCCTTCCTGTGATGGATAGCGAAAATCTCTGGAAACTGCACTCTCTTCTCCGCATGACACGTATGGTCTGCGAGATCGTATGCCCTGGAGTTCTTCTCCTTGGTGAGACAGACCGCACACCAGCAGAAGCGGCTGCATTCGGTGGAACTTCCGATATGCCGGAACTCCATATTGTAAACAGCACTCAGCTGATGTCCGATATCTGGCACACTGTTGCCACAAAAGATACCACTCTTCTCCGCCGCGGAATTGATAAGACGGCCAGTCTTCCACAGGCACCTGTATTCCAGAATTACCTCCGCAACCGCAACACGGTACGCTGGAACCTGGACTATGATTTCCTGAAAGACAGCTTTATCACAGAGGGTCCTCACAGAGATTATCTGAATGAATTCCTTTCCGGTCTTTTCCCGAATTCCTTTGCTCGGGGTGAGATCTATGTAAATCCGGAAACAGAAGAATCCGAGCTCTGCGGAACAACTGCCTCCCTTGCAGGAATCGAGCGTTTTGATTATGAGGGAAATACAGATGGTGTCAGCCGCGGAATCCGATATGATGTAGCACTTCATGCACTGCTTCTTTCCCTTCCTGGAATCCCGGTACTTCGAAGCGGTGATGAAATCGGACAGCTCAACGACTACACCTATAAAGCAGACCCTTCCAGGGCTTCTGACCCCCGTTGGCTCCACAACGGCCATTTCAACTGGATTCTTGCCCGGAACAGAGCCGATGCCGAGACGATCCAGGGACGCATTTTTAACAGTCTGGAACAGTTGGAGTCCATCCGCGCCAGCCATCCGGTATTTGCCCCTGAGATTCCTGCACACACACTGGAAACCTGGGAAAAATCCCTTCTTGCCCTGGTAAGAGAAACTTCCGAAGAGAAACTGATCTGCATTTACAACTTCAGTGACCAGGACAAAGTAGCCTGGATCAACGAACAGGACGGCACTTATACAGATCTCCTCACAGGAGTTCAAAGAGATGCACAGGCCGTAGAGATCCCGGCCTTTGGATTTATCTGGCTCATGCATACGAAATAGTATCTTCGTCAAGCGGATATGCGTGATCCACATTCGCTACACAGCTCTGCTTCGGATATCTGTTTCGCAGTTTATTCACTCAACCTAAAGAGGACACTCGTCCCGTTTCCAGGTAGTGTCCTCTTACTTTTCTCATATTATTATTTTCTCAGCTTATCAATAAATGTGGCAAATTTTCCCTGTTCTCCTTTATCCAGTGAACGGCTGTAAATGTTCCTGATCCAGGCTGTGATCACATCGATCAGAATCGGAGAAAACGTCATCAGAAGGAATACCAGAATGATCATTCCGAATTCCAGAGATCCCAGCGTCAGCAGATTCTGCAGAACCACCGCCGCCCCGAAAAAGATCACCTGCATACTGTAAATGATCACCTTACGATAGGTATTCAAAGGTGCGTAAACCGTCTTAAGTGCGGCCATATAATTCCACCCGGTTACAAGCACACAGGCCGTATTCAGCATCGCATTGGAATGATATACGTTCTGACATACCAGCATCACACTGAACACGCAGCCTGTGATTGTCACAGCGGCCGGAAATGCATTCATAAACACGTGACGCAAAAATGTATGGTCGATCTTCTCATAATTATTCTCCTGGGCCAGAAGAAACGTAGGAATACCAACTGCACAGGCGCTGATCAGTGACATCTGGATCGGCTCAAAGGGATAGCATCCCCGAAGAAAATTGTGATCAGTGACAACAGCACGGAAAAAATTGTCTTGATCAGAAACATGGATGCTGCAGTACGGATATTATTTACAACCCTGCGTCCCTGGTTCACGATCTCCGGCATCGCTGCAAAATTGGAATCCAGCAATACCACATTGGCAATATTCTTGGCCGCATCACTTCCTTCAGCCATGGCAATACTGCAGTCAGCCTCTTTAAGGGCCAAAACATCGTTTACACCATCACCGGTCATTGCAACCGTATGCTTCTGTGCCTGAAGAGATTTCACCATCGCCTGCTTCTGCTGCGGTGTCACACGTCCGAACACACTGTATGTTGCAACTGCCTCGTCCATCTGTTCCTGGGTTGTGATCGTTGTTGCATCTACATACTGCTCCGCATTTTTTAAGGCCTGCACGTCTGGCTATGGCAGAAACGGTCACCGGATCATCACCAGAGATCACCTTCAGATCCACCCCCTGGCTTTCGAAATATGCAGGGTATCCGGTGCCTCCTGGCGGATCACATCCGTAAGAAGAAGAAGTCCGATCGCTCAAGCCCTGCCGGGATCTCAGTGCCTTCATTTACATTCTCACTGTGAGCAACAACCAGAACACGAAGTCCTTCTTTCGCAAAACCGCTGCAGTATTCTGCCAGCTCCGGATTCCCTTCCGGAAAAGAAACTGCACAGCACCCATCAGATAAGTGCCTGTATCTTTAAAAGCAGCTCCACTGTACTTTCTGTCAGAAGAGAACGGGATCACATGATCCAGCTCCATATCCTGGGATACTTTAAATCTCGCCCGCAGTGCATCGGCAGTAGCATTCTGGTCTTTCAGCACAGAAAGGAGATTTTCCATGATATGCTCAATCTCCCGGATTTTCTCCGGATCTTCCTGGCTGTACGTCTCTGTGCCAGCTTCAGACTCTTCCCGTGGTGAAAGAATCGAACTCCCATCCTCTTTTGCAATCGCTTCTGCGGCTGAAACTGCTGAAATTTCAGAAGCTGCTGAAACCTCGACCAGATCAGAACTCTCAGTTCTGTCGTTCTTACTTTCACCAGACTCAGTCTTATTTCCTGCTGCTTCACCTGAAATCTCATCATACACCGGCGGATAGCTCTCCACTGCTTCCACACACATGGTACCTTCTGTAATGGTTCCTGTCTTATCCAGGCAGAGCGTATCCACACGCGCAAGAGTCTCAATACAGTACAGCTCCTGCACCAGAGTCTTCTTCTGAGCCAGTTTCAGCGCACCCAGAGTCAGCGCCACACTGGTAAGGAGAACGAGTCCCTCGGGGATCATTCCAAGAACTGCCGCAACCATATTGACGACGGAATCCCGGATATTATCTCCCACAAAATAATACTGTTTATAAAAAAAGCATCGCACCCAGTGGTACGATAATGATACTGATCACCTTCAGGATGGCATTCAGGGAATTTCGAAGCTCTGAATTATGGCGTTTGAATTCCTTGGCCTCACTGGTGATCCTTGACGCATAGTTGTCACTTCCAACATGGATGATCTGGCAGCATGCCTGTCCCGCCGTCACAAAACTTCCGGAAAAAGCTCATCTCCCGTACTTCTTCGGAAGATTGTCTGCCTCACCGGTCAGCAGAGATTCATTGACCTCCAGGCTTCCTTCCAGAATCTTCGCATCTGCCGGAACCTGTTCTCCGGCTTTCAGAAAGATCAGATCATCGACAACCAGCTTCTCTGTAGAAATTTTCCATTTTTTCCTTCACGCAGAACAACCGTCTTGGATTCTGTCAGGATAGCCAGCTTGTCAATGGTCTTCTTGGCACGGATCTCCTGAATGATTCCAATTACGGTATTAATAAAAATGATTCCTAACAAACATGGAGTTTTTGTAGGAACCAACCAGCAGTACGAGAACCAGCAGCACCAGGTTCAGAAAATTGAAGAACGTCAGTGTATTCTCCAGAATGATCTGCTTATATGTCCTGGTGTTGGGGTTTTCGTTATTATTTACCTGGCCCTGCGCAATTCTTTCCTGAACTTCTTCGTTCGTAAGTCCTGTCATGCTATTTGCTTACCTGTCCTTTCAATGGCTTACGGTTCCGTTTGCGTACAGCTTGCTCATGCCATGGCTCTGATCATGATCTTCGTGGATCAATACTCTTCCTCTGTATCCTCTTCTCCCTCATGGATATCAGACTTCGGTTTCGCAAGACCCTCAATCTTAATGTGATGCTTCTCTGCATAATCCCAGAGAGCTGCATGAATAGCCTCCTCAGCAAGCAGGGAACAGTGGATCTTTACCGGTGGAAGTCCGTCCAGAGCCTCCATAACGGCTTTGTTTGTTACTTCCATGGCTTCCTCGATGGTTTTACCCTTTACAAGCTCTGTTGCCATGCTGCTTGTTGCAACGGCTGCACCGCATCCAAATGTTTTGAATTTGCAGTCTTTGATAATATGGGTTTCGTCATCAATATCAAGGAATATTCTCATAATATCACCGCATTTTGCATTTCCTACAGTACCCACGCCGCTTGCGTTCTCAATCTCACCTACATTACGTGGATGCTGAAAATGATCCATTACTTTTTCACTATACATTATTTTTTCCTCCTGGCAAGTGTTTTTATTATTTTTTCTGCTTTTTAATAAAATCTTCATATAATGGAGACATACTTCTTAAGTTTGCAGTAATATCTTTCAGTTTATCTACTACAAAATCAGCATCCTCCATTGTTGTCTCCTCGCTTAATGTCATACGGAGAGATCCATGTGCGATCTCATGAGGAAGGCCGATAGCCAGCAGAACATGTGACGGATCCAGAGAACCGGATGTACATGCAGAACCGCTGGATGCGCAGATTCCGAAGTTGTCAAGCATCAGAAGAAGGGACTCACCCTCGATAAACTGAATGCTTACGTTTACGTTGTTCGGAAGACGTTTTACCTTATCTCCGTTGAGACGTACATATGGGATCTCTGTAAGGATCCTGTTAATCATATGGTCACGGATCTCAATTTCCTTTGCGGTACGCTCTTTCATGGATTTGTTGGCACGTTCTGCAGCAAGGCCGTATCCTACGATTCCAGGAACGTTCTCTGTACCTGCACGACGTTTTCTCTCCTGTGCTCCACCATGTACAAAGGAACGGATCTTGACACCTTTACGGATGTAGAGGAAGCCGATTCCCTTCGGTCCGTTGATCTTATGTCCGCTGGAGCTGAGCATATCAATGTTAAACTCATCTACATTGATCGGGATCTGTCCGAATGCCTGAACAGCGTCTGTATGGAACAGGATTCCATGCTCATGTGCGATCTGTCCGATCTCTTTCAGCGGCTCAAGAGTACCGATCTCATTGTTTGCAGCCATAACAGAGATCAGGATGGTCTCCGGTGTAATGGCTTTCTGAAGCTCATCCAGATCAATGAATCCGTTCTCATCTACATCCAGATATGTGACCTTCGCACCGCGCTCTTTTTCAAGGTATTCGCAGGTATGAAGGATGGCATGATGCTCAATCTTTGTTGTGATGATGTGGTTACCTTTATTCTTGTATGCCTCAAAAGTTGCTTTCAGAGCCCAGTTATCAGACTCGGAACCACCTGCTGTGAAATAAATCTCTTCTTTCTTGGCTCCGATCACATCTGCAATCTGCTGTCTTCCCTTGGCAATAGCAGCCTTGCTGTTTGCAGCAAAATCATAAACAGTAGAAGCATTTCCATAAAACTCTGTAAAATACGGCAGCATTGCCTCCACAACTTCCGGTGCGGTCTTTGTGGTAGCCGCATTGTCCAGATATATCATTTTTCCCATTTTCTTTTCCTCCTGTTCAGGATAATTATTTTTCGTGTATTCTCCGGCTCTCTTCGATCAGCTCACTGAGCATCAGTGTATCCACCGCATCTGTGATGCTGTCGTTGATCCTCTTCCACACTAATTTAGCTACGCAGAGATCAGAACCCTGGCAGCCTCCGTCACCTTCTGTTCCCGGGCATGTAGCAGCCTCCAGGCCGCCCTCCAGAACACGAAGGATATCTCCCACTGAAATCTCTTCTGCCGGTCTTCCAAGAAAGTATCCTCCGGCAGCACCGCGGACACTCTTCACAAGGCCCGCTTTCTTCAAAAGCGCCATCAGCTGTTCCAGATAGCTGACTGATATATTCTGACGGCCCGCAATACTCTGAAGCGAGACCGCTTCTTTTTCACTGTAAAGACCAAGGTCTATCAGGCCTTAAGTCCGTATTTTGCTCTTGTTGACAGTTTCATCCGCTCACCTCTTTTTCAATTCCCAGTGTTTTCCTCGGATTTCATGTTTACTCTATCAGAAACCTATGGTTCTGTCAAGACTAACTTCTTCATATACTGACAAAAAAGGCTCCAGGTTATCCATGTCAAAAAAAGTATTTCTCAAAGGAACCTTGATTCTTGCCTGCACGGGACTTGTCAGCCGTATTGCTGGTTTCTTTTATAGGATATTCCTATCCCATGCCATTGGTGCGGAAGGTCTTGGTCTGTATCAGCTGATCCTTCCTCTGCAGGGACTTATGGCTGCTCTTTCCTATACCGGAATCCAGTCTGCACTTTCCCGGCTGATTGCGTCCAGACTTGCTCTTCAGGAAAAAAAGGAGGCATATTTTTCTCTGGTTACGGGAATCTTTGCGGCTGTCTTTTTTCTGCTGTAACCGGTTTTCTGCTTTTTCGGCATGCAGATTTTTTGCTTCCACAATCCTGAAAGCACCCGGGACCTCCGATTTTCTTCGGCTGACGGCTGCCAGTATACCACTCTGCGCCATTCACTCCTGCATTGACAGCTATTATTATGCCCGGAAAAAGCTTCTGTACCCGCAGCTGTGCAGCTTAGCGAGCAGGCTGTCCGGATCGGTGCCACTTATATCCTGTATCTGATCTTTCTCTCCGAAGGCCGTCCGGTCACTGCGATGATCGCAGCCGGCGGTCCTCGCAGGAGAGCTACCGCTTCTCTGATATCACTCCTTATGGTTTCTTTTCATTTTGGAAATCATCCTGTAAAAGAAAAAACTTCCGTTAAAATTTTTCCGCTGATAAAAGATCTTTTTACCCTGTCTTTCCCCATATCCCTGAACCGCATCCTCCTGACACTTCTCGGAAGCATAGAAGCGGTTCTGATTCCACAGATGCTGATTCGCTGTGGAATGACTTCTTCAGAGGCACTGAAAATTTACGGGATCTTTACGGGAATGGCCCTTCCCCTGCTCCTGTTTCCTTCCACCCTTACAACTTCCGCAGCTGTAATGCTGATGCCCTCTGTCGCAAGAATGGATGCCCTTGGAGATCAGAAACAGATCCGCCATGTCACAGACCAGACTTTTTTTCTCTGCATGTTTCTGGGATTTTTGTGTGGAAGCGGATTCTTTCTCTTTGGACCATTCCTTGGAACACTGCTTTTTCACAGCAAAAACTGCCGGAACTTACATACGGTATCTTTCTTTCATCTGTCCTTTTCTTTATACCAACACCATGCTCGCCAGCATCCTTCAGGGGCTTGGAAGGCCGGGGCGCTGCCTGATCACAGCGCTGCCGCATTCTCATCCGTATTTTTTTCTGTTGTTTTTATGATTCCGGCAATTGGGATTCGAGGCTATTTTTACGGCATTTTTTCTGGGTGAACTGCTCCTTTCCCTTCTACACGTGAAAGCGCTAAAATTTCCCTATCGACAAGCGGGCGATAATCGTTTATAATTAATAACCGAAATGTTATAATTATGGAGGAATAAAGTACTATGAGTTTTGAATTCATAAAAAAACTGCCAACTCCTGAGGAAATCCGCAATCAGTATCCCATCGATGCTGAACTTCAGGCTCTCAAGGAGAAACGCGATGCTGAGATTCGCGACGTTTTCACCGGAAAATCTGATAAATTCCTCGCTATCATCGGACCATGTTCTGCAGATAACGAAGATGCTGTATGCGATTATCTTTTAAGACTTCGCAAAGTACAGGAAAAGATCGAGGATAAAGTCCTCATTATCCCGCGTGTTTACACAAACAAACCACGTACAACCGGAGAAGGATACAAAGGAATGGTCCATCAGCCGGATCCTGAGAAGAAACCGAACCTTCTTGCCGGACTGATTGCAATCCGTAAGATGCACATGCGTGCCATCCGCGAAAGTGGTTTTACCTGTGCAGATGAGATGCTTTACCCGGAGACTACCGTTATCTTTCTGATCTTCTTTCCTACGTTGCTGTAGGTGCACGTTCTGTTGAAGATCAGCAGCACAGACTGACAGTCAGCGGCATGGACGTTCCGGCTGGTATGAAGAATCCTACCAGTGGCGACTACAGCGTTATGCTGAACTCCATCGTTGCCAGCACAGGGCGCTCACCGCTTCATTACAGAACGCTGGG
>ENA-OQCD01000588-OQCD01000588.1-human-gut-metagenome-genome-assembly--contig:-NODE-588-length-10295-cov-1.759146_pt1 | contig 10295 bp, 8 predicted proteins | sample MGYA00242755_ERZ504571 | MGnify/ENA primary metagenome ERZ504571 (study PRJEB26092, sample SAMD00036274) | human gut metagenome | host: Homo sapiens | study: EMG produced TPA metagenomics assembly of...
ATAATATTTATTATAATGTTATATTTGCAAATATATGATAGAGAACCATTATGTTATACCATTAAAATTTAAAAATACTATGAATGATAGCTCGTAATAAAATATTTTGTTACCTAATTAATAAATATGTTATATTATTTATGAATTTATTTAGACTTAATACTTATGAAACACAATAGGCTTTTAAATCAATTCAATTATTATAAATGCATTTATAAAAAAGATAGCTTTGTTTATCTTTGCATTTATTTCAATCATCGATATTTATGCAAAAGAAAGCGATAGGCTAATTACTCACACTGTCAATCAGGCAGACAATATAGAACAGGTAGCTAAAAAAATTACCTTAAAAGGTAAAATTATAGATGCAAATACCCAAGAAGCAATAATAGGCGCCAATATTCAGGTCAAAGGTAGTAATGCTGGACAAATCAGCGATATTGACGGTAATTTCATCCTTAATGATATTGATGCCAATTCAACATTAATTGTTTCTTATATCGGATATCTACACCAAGAGATTCCTATTAAAGGTAAAAACTCTCTTATTATTCAATTGAAAGAAGATACACAAACTTTAAATGATGTTGTGGTAGTCGGATTTGCCAAACAGAAAAAAGCAAATATGACAGGTGCTGTAAGCAGTGTAAAAATGGATGATATTATTGGAGTTCGTCCCATTGCAACAACAGGAAGTTTGTTACAAGGAGTAGCTCCAGGGCTTCAAGTAACCCAAGATACCGGTGAACCAGGTGGTGGTAGCTCGTTCAATATTAGAGGTACTACCAGTATTAATGGAGGCTCTCCACTTATTTTGGTAGATAACGTTTATTATAATGGACCACTAAATATGTTGAATCCTAATGATATAGAGTCTGTTACAGTGTTAAAGGATGCTTCCTCGGCTTCTATTTATGGTGCTCGCTCTGCTTTTGGTGTTATATTAATTACGACCAAAGGTGCTCAGAAGAGCCAAAAAGTACAACTAACATATAATAATAATTTTACTTTTTCTCGTCCGAGTTCTCTTCCGGAAAAAGCTTCTCCACTTCAAACCGTACAAGCTTATAAAGATATGGGCTATATTACCTATTACTCGGGTCAAACCTAGATACATGGTTGATTTACTGCACGATTATCAAGCAAAATCCAAAAAGCTTATTCCAAACGGATATACTGAAGTTGACGGAATGAGATATCAACTTGCTGAAAGTGATGTTTTAGGAGATTTTATGTCCGAAACAGGTTTTCAACAGAAGCATGATTTGACAGCCAGTGGTGGCTCTGACGATATATCTTATCGGATGTCATTGGGATATGTATCTAATGATGGTATTATGGTTACAGATAGGGATAACTATAAACGATATAATGGGCGTGCCTTCATCAGTGGGAAAATCACTGATTGGTTAACTGCACAAGTAGATTTTACTTTTAGCAAACAAGATAAGAACATGCCTAGTGGAGCAAACTATCAAAAAGCAGTACAGCAGGCTTCGTATGCTCCAACCGGTATGATTAATATTAATGGTGAAGATATGATTTCAGGAGTAGCTGCCAATTTGGTAAAAGCTGGAGGTGACAATAAGACCGGTTATACAGATTCACGTATTTTTGCCAAATTAATTGCTACTCCATTAAAAGGACTGACTTTAAATGCTGAATTTACTTATGACCACCTGAATTATAATGTTACCAATTTTTACCAAGCGGGTTGTATACGCCAATGCCGATAAGTTCTCAGAAGATTCTACAGGAGACAATTCTACATATTATAGGAATAAAGAGATGACAAATTATACGGCTTTGAACATCTATGGAACATATAATAAAGTATTTTCAGAAAAGCATAATTTTACAGTAATGTTGGGATATAATCTGGAGAACAGCTATAAAGAAGGGCTTTCTGTAACGGCTAGTGAAATGATTAACGATGAATTACCCTCTATTTCCCAGTCTGTTGGAGAAAAAAACCGGATGATAGTTTCAATGAGTTTTCTATTCTTGGTTTTTTTGGACGTCTGAACTATACTTATAAGGAGCGTTATCTTTTAGAACTTAGTGGTCGTGCAGATGCCTCCTCTAAATTTCCGAGAGGAAGCCGTTGGGGGTTCTTTCCTTCAGCATCTGTTGGTTGGAGAATTATGGAAGAACCTTTTATGGAATCATTAAGAGAATATATTCCAGAGTTCAAAATTAGAGCATCCTATGGTGAAGTCGGCAATCAAAATATTAGTGCATATGCATTTATACCCAGTATGGGGTCTTACAGGTCTTCTTGGTTACATGATAATCAACAACCTATTACACTTTATTCTCCCGATATTGTCAGTAACAGTTTTACTTGGGAGCGTGTACAAAGTTTCAATATAGGATTTGACCTTTCATTGCTGAATAACCGATTAAGTGCTAACTTTGATTATTTCTGTCGATACACTAAAGACATGTTGACTGATGGTGTGGAATTGCCCAATGTTTTAGGTACAGGTGCTCCCCTACAAAAATGTGGCAAAATTTAAAAATCTAAAGGTTTTGAATTGGAAATGAATTGGAGGGATCGTATTGGAGATATTGCTTACAGCATCGGCTTTAATCTTTACGATTACAAGTCATTCATTACCAAATTTGACAATGAGGCAGGCTGATCAGCAGCCATTATAAGGGTGAACGCTTAGGCTCCATTTGGGGATATGTTACAGACCGTTATTATACAGTTGATGACTTTATTGAAGGTTCGCTTGATGCAGATCTTAAAAACGGCAAGCTAAAAGAGGGGATTCCTCATGTAGAAGGAATTAAACCTAATCCTGGTGATATCTTATATAAAGATCTTGATGGGAATGGTATTATTAAATGCCGGGAAGAGTACTTTAGATGATCCTGGAGATCGTACTATAATCGGTAATAATCAGTTGCGTTTACAATATGGAGTGAATGGTAGTATAAATTGGAAAGGAATAGGGTTTTCTTTTATGCTTCAAGGAGTAGGCAAAACCGATAAATATTTATCCCATGATTTAGCCTTTCCCTATTATTATGAATTTGGAACTATCTATAAGCATCAATTGGACTATTGGACACCTCAAAACACAAACTGCGAGTTTCCAAGACTTTATCAAACAGGTACACGTAATTCAAATTATTCTGCAAACATCCGTACGCAGACCAAATATCTGACAAATGGCGCTTATATGAGAGTAAAGAACTTGACATTAGCATATACATTTTCTAACGAGTTAATTAAACATTTTGGAATTAGCAACCTGCGTATTTATGCAACAGGTGAGAATCTATTTACTTTTGATCATTTGCCTAAAGGTTTAGATCCCAGTTTATCCAATAAGGGAGGTGGTATGGGATATCCATTTATGAAATCTTACTCTTTTGGTCTTAGTATAACCTTATAATTTTTAAAGAATTGAGATTATGAAAATTAGTAAACATATTGTATCAGCTTCACTGGTTATCTTGTTTAGCACAACTGGCTGTAATGACTTCCTTGATAAGGCTCCTCTTGATGAGTTGACGGAAAGCACCGCTTTCATTACTTATGACAATTTTAAAACTTATTCTTGGAAACTGTATGAAACCTTTAGCGGCTTTCCAACAGATGGTGGTTACACTCCCTCCAACATTTCCAGCGAATATAATTCGGATAACATGATTAATGCACAAACCGGTGGAGAATCAGATTATGCCTATCAACTGAAATCTGTACCATCCACTAGTAGTTCATGGAATTTCTCTTATATTCGTAATGTTAATATTATGTTGCAGAATATTGATAAATCCTCAATGAATGATACGGAAAAAAGGCATTGGCGAAGTTGTTGGATATTTTTTTCGTGCTTTAAGATATTTTGATATGATAGTGGCTTATGGGGATGTTCCCTGGATAGATAAAGTTCTTTCTGATACTGATTTGGAAGCTTTACAGGCTCCACGGACTCCACGAGCTCAAGTAGCCCAAAATATGTTGGAAGACTTAAAATATGCAGAAGAAAATATTAAGCCTGATGGTGATGGAAATAATACAATTAATGTACATGTAGTAAGAGCGCTAATTTCACGTTTTGGGCTTTATGAAGGAACATGGCGAAAATATCATAATCAAGAAGATGCAGAAACTTATCTTCGTGTTTCTGCGGAAGCTTCAGCCAAGTTAGTGAAAGATTTTCCTACTTTGATCAGCAATTATGATGAAATATTTAATTCGGAAGAACTTGTGGGACAACCCGGTATCATATTAGCCAAACAATATGCAACAGACTTGGTTACTCATAGTATCACTCGTGTTATCCGTTCATCTGCTTGGTATGCTGATGTTACAAAAGATGCAGTAGACAGTTACTTGTGTACAGACGGACGTCCTATTAGTACAAGCAAAGTATATGAAGGAGATAAAGACATTTTATGCTCAATTCCGTAATCGCGATCGTCGTTTGTATTATACTGTAACACCTCCTTATAAAGTGAAAATAACCGGAAGTGCCGGTACTTCGTTTACTTGGGATTATACAGACAATTCCAAAGATCGCGAATATATTGATTTGATGAAAACTATATCTTCAGAAAAAGCTAAGTACCTTCCTATATCTAATTATGTAGGCTATACCGTACATGCAATTCCACATTTTCGTAATTACCCTAATGGTCAAGGATTTTGTGTATCGCAATTAGGATTCTATTTTTGGAAGTACTATAACCGTCATGTAGACAATATGGGACTACGCACTTCTACCGTTGATTATCCGCTTTTCCGCATGGGAGAAATACTTGTGAATTATGCTGAAGCTGCATACGAATTAGGAGAATTCAGCCAAAACATAGCGGATGCTACTATCAATAGGCTTCGTAAACGTGCTAACTTACCTGATATGATAGTTGCAGAAATAACCGATAGCTTTGATCCTGCTCGTGATCAATCGGTTCCTGCAATATTATGGGGAAATACGGAGAGAGCGTCGAGTAGAATTAATGGGAGATGGTTTTCGTTTTCCGAGTCTAAAACGATGGAAAAAAAGGAGAAATATCTCAATAAAACAGCCTCTTGGAGTATGGGCAAAAAATAGTGATTATAAAAAATAAAAACTTAAAAATTCATGGAGGAGGTAACGAAGGTTATGTTGAGTTTTTCAATGAACCTGATGGATGGTTGGAATATTATTATTTGGAACCGCTACCTACTCAAGAGTTGGCTTTGAATCCTAACCTGGTCCAAAATCCGGGATGGGAAAATAATGGTAAAAATAGATAAACATTAAGAGCCTGTTTAAATTTTCCTCAATAATAATCTTATAGTGGCTAGTTTAACCATTTTCTCTGCCGAATCGAATGTTAGTTCATAGTTTCGGCAGAGTCTTCTATTGTAGGGACATTTACTGGATATCCCTAATGAATATTCCTAATTATACCTATCAATTGAGTACGTTTATTTGCGACTGTTCTTATGGAAGTGGTCTTTTGTCTTTTTACGGTTTTTATTGAATAGATAAGTTTTGTAGTCCTTTATTAGCTCATTGATATCCTCAAAACTGATTGGCCATTTACCTATATCTTTTAGAAATTCTTGGAAGGACTCCAATTGTCCTATGTATATTTTCTTTGGTGGAGGTTCCCTTGCAGTTTCCACTATCCTTTTATTGTTTTTGTCTTTTTGCTATGGCATCGCGTAACCCAAATACAGCATTTTATTTTTTTACTTTTTTCATATAACGTTCATTATATATACTTCTTTAATAACTTCCAGCAGTTTTCAATCTCGTCAAGATTATCACAAAGATACGATTTAAGCTCCTTAAACTGTTTTCAAGTTCGGATATTTTTCATTAACTATGGTATTATTCTGATTATCCAGTTCTGTCAGACGACAACTTATATATGCTTTTTGTTTTCTGATGTTCCATTGGTCAGTCGGGGTCTACTTTTACTCCGGTAGCCGGTTGTACCTGTTTCTTGTTCATGCGTACCACCATATAAATGTTTAGTTGATTTTTCACTTTGGGGTTGACGAAGGTTAAAACAGGCTTTCATCAATTCATGAATAAACACTTGTTCTTTGGGAGTAAAACATTGTCTATACGCCTTTTGGAAAGCTTTCTATAGATATCTCTAGAAACGTTTGGTATACTGTTGCAAAATCATTAAATTTGCAATTAAAATGACGAGAATTATGGATGCAGAGACCCGTTTGAAAATAGAAGAAAGAATAATAGCGATGTTGAAGACCGTATACGACCCCGAAATTCCGGTGAATATATACGATTTAGGATTAATTTATAAGATTGACCTGCAAGACGATGGAGATGTAAGTATTGATATGACGCTTACCGCTCCCAACTGTCCCGCTGCCGATTTTATTATGGAAGATGTGCGTCAAAAGGTGGATTCGGTAGAAGGGGTAAATTCTTCTGTTATTAATTTGGTATTCGAACCCGAATGGGATAAAGACATGATGAGTGAAGAAGCAAAACTTGAATTAGGATTCCTTTAAGATTATGAAGAATATATATTTCCTTTCAGATGCACATTTGGGATCGCGTGCAATAGCGCATGGACGGACACAGGAACGTCGATTGGTGAATTTTTTGGATAGTATCAAGCATAATGCCGCAGCAGTGTATCTATTGGGAGATATGTTCGATTTTTGGTATGAATTTAAGTTAGTAGTACCGAAAGGTTATACTCGCTTCTTGGGAAAAATTTCCGAACTGACTGATATGGGGGTGGAAGTTCACTTTTTTATTGGGAAATCATGATATCTGGTGTGGCGATTATCTAGAAAAAGAATGTGGTGTGACCATTCATCGTCAGCCGCTTACTTGCGAAATTTATGGTAAAGAGTTCTTTCTTGCCCATGGTGATGGGTTGGGGGATGGTGACCGTAAGTTTAAGTTGTTACGCTCTATGTTCCATAGCACCACTTTACAACGTTTGTTTTCTACTTTACATCCTCGTTGGAGTGTGGAACTGGGACTGGAGTGGGCGAAACATAGCCGTATGAAACGTGAAGGAGGTAAGGAACCTGAATATATGGGAGAGAACAAAGAGCCTTTAGTGCTTTTTTACCAAAGAATATCTTAGGAGCCATCCTGATATTAATTATTTTATTTATGGTCATCGCCATATCATGTTTGATTTGATGTTGAGTCGCACTTCGCGTATGCTTATCTTAGGAGACTGGATACAGGATTTCTCTTATGCCGTTTTTGACGGTGAAAACATGTTCCTTGAACAGTTTATAGAAGGAGAAAGTCAGTATTCTTGATTTCTGTGGAATATTCTACACAATTATGAATCAAATGTATGAGGAATTTGGGTAGCTTATACTTATCTTTGTACTATCACCATTGAATGGTGACCTTGATTGAATATTATAAAAACCTTTTTAATTTATACCATGAAGAAAATCTTTCTATTACTAATTGTATTCTTTACTTGTTTTCAATGTGAGTGCAGAAGACCGGAAAACAATTCGTGTGTCGACCGATAATACGGATTTAATCTTGAAAGTAGCTCCCAACGGACGTTTGTATCAGTCTTATTTAGGCAGTAAACTGCTGAATGAACAAGATATTGTCAGTCTTCCGTCTGCTTCTGGCGGGGATGCTTCGGCCAATGGCTGGGAAGTATATGCCGGTTCGGGAGCTGAAGATTATTTTGAACCTGCCGTTGCCATTACTCACAATGACGGAAATCCATGTACTATATTGCGTTATGTTTCTTCCGAAAGTAAGGCAGTAGATGGAGGCACAGAGACAATAATTCGCTTGCGTGATGACCAGTATCCTGTAGATGTAACCTTATATTATATAGCTTACCCTAAGGAAGATGTCATAAAGAACTTGGAGTGAGATCAGTCATCAGGAAAAAAAAGCCGGTGATGCTTTCACGTTATTCGTCTACTATGTTATATTTCTCGGCGGAAAAGTATTTTCTTGACAGAGTTCAGTAGTGATTGGGCCAAAGAGGTACAGATGAGTACACAAGAGTTGCAATTCGGGAAAAAAGATTCTGGATACTAAGTTGGGTAGCCGCGCTGCTATGTTTGTTCAGCCTTTTCTTTGAGTTGGGCTTTGACCGACCTGCTAATGAGCATCAGGGAGATGTGCTGTTGGGAACTATCGGTTGGACCGGAAATTTCCGCTTTACGTTTTGAAGTCGATAACGAAGGTAATTTGAGGGTGATTCCTGCTATCAATCCTTATGCTTCTTATTATGAATTGGCTCCGAAGGATGTTTTCAAAACTCCGGAATTCATCTTCACACTGAGCAAGGAAGGAACAGGAAAGGCGAGCCGGAACATTCATGCATGGGCGCGTAATTATCAGTTGAAAGATGGTAAAGGCGATCGTATGACACTGCTCAATAACTGGGAAAATACCGGTTTCAAGTTTGATGAGAAAGTATTGGTGGAACTGATGAAGGAAGCCAAACATTTGGGTGTGGATATGTTCTTGTTGGATGACGGTTGGTTTGCCAATAAGTATCCTCGTAACAATGACCACACCGGTTTGGGAGATTGGGAGGCTACAAAAAGCAAGTTGCCTAATGGAGTGCCTGCATTGGTGGCTGCCGCTAAAGAAGCCGGTGTGAAGTTTGGAATTTGGATTGAGCCGGAAATGATAAGTCCGAAGAGTGAGCTCTTTGAGAAGCATCCCGAATGGGCTATCCATCTGCCTAATCGTGAAACGTACTATTACCGTAATCAACTGGTGCTTGATTTAAGCAATCCGAAAGTGCAGGATTTTGTATTTGGTGTAGTGGATAATATCATGACTGAGAATCCGGATGTGGCTTTCTTTAAGTGGGATTGCAACAGCCCTATTACAAATGTTTATTCTCCTTATTTGAAAGAGAAACAAAGTCAGCTTTATATCAACCATGTGCGTGGCGTTTATAATGTCTTGGAAAGAGTGAAGGCCAAGTATCCTAATGTGCCGATGATGCTGTGCTCGGGTGGTGGTGCACGCTGCGACTATGAGGCACTAAAATATTTCACTGAATTTTTGGTGTAGTGATAATACCGACCCTATCGAACGTTTGTATATCCAATGGGGATTCTCACAATTCTTCCCGGCTAAGGCAATGTGTGCTCATGTCACTAGCTGGAATAGTAAAACCAGTGTGAAGTTCCGTACTGATGTGGCTTCTATGTGTAAACTCGGTTTCGATATGGGCTTGAAAGAATTGAGTGAAGATGAACTGGCCTACTGCCAGAATGCAGTTGCCAATTTTTAACCGTTTGAAGCCTGTTATTCTGGATGGAGAGCTTTATCGCTTGGTTTCTCCATACGAAGGCAATCACATGTCTGTGATGTATGTGGGTGAAGGGCAGAAAAAAGGCAGTGCTTTATGCTTATGATATTCATCCTCGTTTTGGCGAGAAACTGTTACCTGTAAAATTTGCAAGGATTGGATCCGATGAAGATGTATAAGGTGGAAGAGATTAATTTGATGCCCGGAAAGAAATCAAGACTGGAGGCAAATGGTAAGACTTTCTCAGGAGATTATCTGATGAAGGTCGGACTGAATGTATTCACCGGCGGACAGGCACAAAGTCGTGTAGTTGAGCTTGTTGCTCAATAAAGAATATTGGGAAAAAGGAGGCCGTTACGCATCTCGCGCAGCGGCCTTCGATATTTATTTAACCAAACAATAAAATTACTTATTCAAAATAGCTTGTGTATCGCTGGCAATCATCAATTCCTCATCCGTCGGGATAATTACTACCTTGACTTTTGATTCGGGGGTAGAGATGATAGCTTCGTCACCATGAATCTTGTTGTTCATTTCTTTATCCAATTCTACACCGATGAATTGTAAACCGTCACATACGGCTTCACGCATTGTGATTGGTTCTCACCTACACCGCCGGTAAATAAGATAACATCTACACCACCCATGGCAGCAGCATAAGCTCCGATATACTTCTTGATGCGATAATAATACATCTTTTCTGCCAGCAGAGCACGCGGATTTCCTTCTTTGCAAGCTGCATCCAATTCACGCATATCGCTGGATACGCCTGATATGCCAAGTACTCCACTCTTCTTGTTCAGTAAATTAGAAACACCTGTCGGAGTCAAACCTCTTTTTCCATAATGAAAGTAACGGCGCCTGCATCAATGTCACCGCTGCGGGTTCCCATTACAAGACCTCAAGCGGAGTAAGTCCCATGCTGGTATCTACACATTTACCATCTTGACAGCTGAGATAGAGCCACCGTTACCAATGTGGCAAGTGATGATTTAGAACCTTCGGGATTGATTCCCAAGAAATCGCATACGCGCTTT
>ENA-OQCD01000589-OQCD01000589.1-human-gut-metagenome-genome-assembly--contig:-NODE-589-length-10294-cov-3.483722_pt1 | contig 10294 bp, 10 predicted proteins | sample MGYA00242755_ERZ504571 | MGnify/ENA primary metagenome ERZ504571 (study PRJEB26092, sample SAMD00036274) | human gut metagenome | host: Homo sapiens | study: EMG produced TPA metagenomics assembly of...
CATGAGAAAGCTAGCAGTACAGGACTTTCGGTCAGGAAACTTTTACCCATTTCCAGTCCGAAGAATTGCATGTACCACAGTACTCCTGCCAAGCGCAGAATATCAGGTTGTTTACCCATACATTGCCTTTGGCATAATCACTCATAGTTTTGTTGGCTACATTTTGTTGCAGACAGTAAAACGGCATTGGTTAAAAAACCGCCTAGTGTTACCAGAAAGATTACAGGAAGTCCCGCATAAAAGACCTTCTACACCTCCAGCTAACGCAGCTTCCTTGATGGGAGTTCCTGCATCGAGTCCCAAAGCGAAACAGGCACTCATCACACCTGCCAGTAGGGCTACCAACAGTCCTTTAGTCAGAGCAAAATCTTTTACTGCCGCGCGTTTATCTTCCTCGCTCATGTTTTTGGCGCGAAGACTGCCGGCATATCCTATAATGGCAATGCCCGACAAAGTGATACATACTCCTAGTAAAAGAATAAGTCCGTTTCCTTTGAACAGGTTGGTTCCGGCAAAGATGGCGGGGAACAGTGTACCGAATCCGGCACAAGTACCCAGTGCGATACTTTGTCCTAAGGCCACTCCCAGATAACGCATGGAAAGACCAAAGGTAAGGCCGCCCACTCCCCATAATATACCATAAAAGATGCTCATTGGAGCACCTCCCGCTCCCCAAAGGTCAAACAGACTGCCTCCTTGGGGAATACCTAGCAATGCGCCCAATAGTGGGAACACCAACCAGGCGAATACACCTTGTATCAAGTCCAAAAACTTTCCCAACTCCATTCTTGAACCGAGAATGATTATATACTAATCTGATAATCAATTTATATATTAGTCTTTATCTTTTATTTGATACCGTATAGTTCCCATATTCTGTCGGTTTCCCAAAGGTTATTATTATTTTACTCACTGTCTAATAAAAGCTCTTCATTTTGAGGTATGGTGTTAATGTTCTACAATGGGTCTGTTAGAACACCCCCTTGACGGACTATGATAACCCTAATTTAATGTATGCGGTCCATGATCGGGGTTTTAAGCCGCAAAGCATTCTATAATGTCCGATTTTCTTTAAGAATTTCGGACATTTTATTGCTACATCAAGAGTAATATCGTATCTTTGCAACTAGAATCATTGTGGATATGAAGACGATACTGACGAAGGAAATACGAAACATCATAGACCGAAACGGACCGAACAGGCTTTATATGGTGAGTGATTTTGCCCATCTGAATAATGACGGACTAGTTACTCGTGCGCTTTCCCGATTAGAGAAAGAGGGTGTGCTCATTCGTCTTTCTCAAGGTCTATATCTATATCCATTACGGAATAAGTTCGGTGTACTTCGTCCCTCTATAGAAGATATCGCATACGCTATAGCGGAAAAGGATAAGGCTCGTATTATACCTAGTGGATTGACAGCATTGAACAAATTGGGACTTTCCACACAGGTCACGATGAATGCAGTCTATTTGACAGATGCCACAGCAAGGGAACTTACTATCGGGAACCGTAAAATCATATTCAAGCGCAGCGCACCTCGCAATTTTGCCTACAAGACAGACTTGTTTCCACTTATAGTCGCTGCCATGAAAGAATTAGGGAAAGATAACGTGACAGATGAACAGGTTGCAATCATAAAACAAGCCATTGAAAAATATGGTAGTCCTGATGAAATCAAATACGATTACAGTATTGCCCCGCAATGGATTAAACAACGACTTGCATTATGAATTTTACTAAACTTACAAAAGAAGAACAACTTACCATTTTGGCTAATGTAGCCGAAGATAAAGGGATTGTGGATAATGCCGTAGAAAAGGACTATTGGGTCAGTATGGTGTTACGTGCCATATTTTCTTTGCCGTATGCAGCAGCTTTTGTTTTCAAGGGAGGAACAAGCCTTAGCAAAGGTTGGGGATTAATAGAACGGTTTTCAGAAGATATTGACCTTGCAATAGATCCCCAATATCTCGGATTTACAAATATTGAGACTAAAAGTCAACGGACTAAGTTGCGGAAAGACTCCAAGAAGTTCATAGATGGCTCTTTCGCGCTCGACGTTGAGACCAGATTAAAAGAGTTTGGGCTATCAGAGAGCTGTAAGGTTATAGTTCCGGAGACATCTGTCAGTGACCTTGATCCTGTAGTCCTGTTTGTCGAGTATAATTCAGTGTTGCAAACGAAAATGCAATATATCCCCGAACGAGTCAAAATTGAGATAAGTTGTCGTTCACTCATGGAACCATCAGAAGATGTGGAAATGCGTTCTATGATAGAAGAAGCTTATCCAGGTGAAGAGTTCTCATTGCCTATATTCACTGTTCCTACCGTAGTACCGGGACGAACATTTCTGGAAAAGGTTTTTCTTTTGCATGAAGAGTTTAACCGTCCCAACGGCTGTACGCATATCGAACGTATCACACGACACATGTATGACATTGTAAAGATGATGGATAAACCGTTTGCTATGGAGCAATGCAGGATGTACAATTATACGAGGACATTGTGACTCATCGTAAAAAGTTCACGGCTTGGAGTGGATTGGACTATACGAGTCATCTTCCACACACAATATCGTTCCTGCCTCCTGAAAGCATCGAAGATGTTTTGCGTGACGACTATAAGCAGATGCAAATTGGCTTCATCTATGCCAATGCACCTTCTTTCGATGAGATTATGAAGCGATTGAGTGAGTTGCAAAGCAGATTTAGGACATTGGTATGGAAAAATTATCGTTGACGGTATGGCTAGAATAAATGTTGATATGACCGAAACTATTATTTTTGATTGATAAAGAATACAAAACATAGTTCAATATGGCACATAGTTTCATAACCAATAAAGATCGTCTACTCTCCGACATTATCACGGGTATCTTGCCCAAATCGGATGCCGTAGATATTCTTGTGGGCTATTTCTATTTTTCGGGATACATACAGCTTGCCGATAGCTCGCTGATAAGCATCTCCGTATTTTGGTTGGTCTTGACATAGACACTCAGATTTCAAATCGTGTCCGTGAGGTGGAAGAGTTGATGGAATGGCAACGCATCCGTAGTAAGGTTCGTGAGGAATATTTCAACAACTTAGTGAGACTCATTAATGAAACGGATAATACCGATACAGATGAAACCATCCGAATATTTCGTCAATTTCAACATAAAATTTATAATGGTACATTGGAAATACGTAAGACCGAAGACCCGTGTCATGCAAAAATGTACCTTTTTGCTTATAATAACATTAATAACGAAAATGGAGAACAACCCGGTGATGTAATCACAGGATCAAGTAATCTTTCCTATCAAGGTTTACAAGGTAGAACAGAAATCAATGTACGGTTTACAGACAAGGGGAAATATACGGAGGGAAAACAAATCTTTGACGAACTTTGGTCAAATGCTATTCCAATTGTGGACGAAAGCACTATTGATCGTTGGAAAGAAAAAGTCGAGAGTAAAATTTGGATTGACCGACTCTTTCAGCCATATAAACTTTATCTACGCGTGCTCAGCGAGTATTTTAACATTCCGTCCAAAACAAATGTGCGTACACCTTTCGACATTACCGATGGAAAGTTCTTCAACCTGAAATATCAAACTGATGCCATTCAACTTGCACTGAAGTCTATCGAAACCCATAACGGAACGATTGTAGCAGACGTAGTTGGCTTGGGAAAAAGTATAATCGCTTCTACCATTGCCCATAACCTCCGTTTGCGTACTATTGTTATATCACCTCCACACTTGAAATCAGGATGGGACGCTTATAAGGACGAGTTCAGTTTCACAGGCACAGTATTTAGCAGCGGTAAAATTTCGGAAGCATTGACGCATTACAATGATTTGAAGAAACCTGATGAACAGTTTCTGATTATAGTGGACGAGGCGCATCGCTACCGCAATGAATACACAGAAGATTATGCCATGCTGCACAATCTTTGTCAAGGTAATAAGGTGGTGCTATTGACAGCAACTCCGTTTAACAACGACCCTGCCGACATCTATTCTATGCTGAAACTCTTTCAGATACCTACCAAGTCCACACTTAAAACAGTGGAAAATCTTAGTATTGAGTTTCGCGATCTTATCAACCAGTACAAGGAACTACGCGAATTGCAGCGTCAAGGTAAACTCTCCAAGCAAGACGTAAAAAACGAAAACTGCTAAGATAGCCCGCACAATTCGCTCTATTATCGGGCCTCTGGTTATCCGCCGTTCGCGCATTGACCTACAGCAGATTGACACATATAAAGACGACCTAAAAAAGCAAAAGATTGAGGTGGTTATTCCACAGGACCCTATTGAGTTATCTTATGACCTCAAGAAATTGAAAGACTTGTACCTGCGCACGCTTAATCTCATTTATGGGACAAAATCAAATGATGAAGATTCGGACGATGGCATTTACCGCTTTCAAGCAGCTCGTTACAAGCCAGTACTATATGTGCCGGAAGATAAACGTGAGGCATTGGCCAAGGACATAGAACGCCAAACAGGGATTGATGACGTCAACATGCTTATCGGTCGTCAAGCAAACGTGGCAAAATTCATGCGCCGTTTGTTGGTACGCCGCTTCGAAAGTTCGGTTGCAGCTTTCAAAAACGTCCCTTGCTTTTTATGATAAATTCGTCTCGTAATGTATTTGATTGGATTGAACGTACCGGAAAGATACCAGTTTGGAAAAAAGGAGGCATGCCTGAGGTGGATGACTTTTACGAAAGCACCGATGATGGCATGGAGGAAATAGAAGATGCGTTTGAAAAATATTCAGGCAAAGGATTCTTTGTTATTGATATGAAGTTTGTCAAAAACGAGTTTATTAATGATGTAAAAGCTGACATTGCACTTCTTGAATCTATTTACTTGGAATGGTTTGGTGAGGAAGATATTATCAAGTTTGATCCGAAACTAGAATCGTTCATCCATCTTGTTCGTGAGAAACTATCCAATGAACCTAATCGCAAACTTGTTGTATTCAGCGAGTTCGCAGACACGGCCAACTATCTTGGTGCGGCACTCAAAGATGCCGGACTTCCTGCGCTTAAATATACTTCGGCTGATGCAACACCTTCTATGCGTCAGACTATTCGCAATAATTTTTGACGCAAGTGTTAAAAAAGAAATGCAAACCAATGACTATAAGGTATTGGTTGCCACTGATGCCATTTCCGAGGGTTACAACTTGCATAGAGCCGGGGCAATATTTAACTATGATATACCATATAACCCCACGAGGGTAATCCAACGTATAGGACGTATCAATCGTATTAACAAAAAGGTTTTCGACAACCTTTATATTTATAATTACTTCCCTACAGAGGTAGGCGAAAATGAAACTCGCACCAAAGAAATATCTACCTTAAAAATGGCGATGATTCACGCCATTATGGGTGAAGATACTAAAGCGTTGACTTCTGATGAAGAATGTACAGCTTTTTTCCGAGATCGTTACCGTGCGGAAATTGAACATTCCGAAACGGAATCGTGGGACACTCCTTATCGCCGTTTCTTAGAATCGGTCAAGGGTACTGATGAATATAATGAGGCTTTACAGATTCCACACCGCGCCCGAACAGGACGCATCGTGGATAAGCCGCTCAAAGGTGTCATCCTTTTTGGCAAAAAAGGTGAAGACTTCGTTTTCAAAATTTCCAATGGTGACCATGAGCCGATAATGCTCTCTTCCGAAGAAGCTTTGAAACTCTTTGAAGCCACCCCTGATGAAAAACCGTTTGCCACCACCGAAGGTTTTGACCGATTGTATCAACAAGTAAAACTTTTGCTATTCCGTAGCGATACAAAGAACCGCAATGACAAGAACATCTTAAAAGCTATTCAAAAACTTAATGCGATTAAGATGAAACTACCCGAGGATTACTATTCAGACCTTTTGGCGGCTCTCTATGCGGAAGCTTTATCTGGCTATGAAGTGCGTTTCATCAATCAAGTGAAACCGTCAGAGATTCAAAAATTATTCAAAGAGATTCCTGCTGACTATCTTATGCGCTTGCTTGAAGTACAAGCCAAAGTTGGAGAGGGGGATGAAACATTAATAATATCCGAAGAACTACAATAATGATAGATTTTAGCAAAGCATATAACCGTGCGGACTTTGTCAATTACCTCCGCCGTGATTTCCTCCCCGATGATTTCGAGCAGGAAGAAGAGAATGTCCCGTTTTGGTCACAGATGAACTATGCATCTGTTGCCACTTGTCTTGGCAAGTCAAAAACGCTAAACCTTGTGGTTTATGAAATCAAACACCGTTCGCCCCATGATGCTCGCGTGGGACTGTCGAAAGATGCCTTCCGTATGCTTGCGGGAGAAAAACAAAACCGAGCTTTGGTTATCTTCGTTCCAGAAGATAACTCGAACAATTACCGTTTCTCGCTGATTGAAATCCAACTCTCTATCGGTGAAAATGACAGTAATGTTACCCGTACTTATTCTAACCCTCGTCGCTATTCTTACTATCTTGGCAAGGGAATCGCTTGCTATACGCCCAATAAATACTTGAATGAACTGGGTAGGGTCAAGGATGTGAAAGACCTTTTCGAGCGTTTCTCGGTAGAGGTGCTTACGAAGGCATTCTATCAAGAACTGTCAGATTGGTATGCTTGGGCAATTAAGGTTATCTCTTTCCCTAATGATATCTCTACGCGTGCAGATGACAAACTTCACAATCACGAGGGAGTAATCCGCCTTATCACTCGATTGATTTTTGTATGGTTCTTGAAAGAGCGTAAACTTATTCCGTGGCAGTTCTTCGACCAAGAGTATATAGCCAATCACCTTATTAAGGGTTTCAATCCGCATAAAATTGACAATCTTTTTGGTAAATCTGAAGCCAGCGTTTTATTACCGCGCTATTCTGCAAAATCTTTTTTGCAATGCTTAATTGCCCGATTACCAAAGAGGGAAGTACAGAGTTTACAGAACGCCGTTTCAAAGATAACCGTTCGCAATTTGACGATAATAAAACTGATGCGTTACCGAGATGAGTTCAATAATCCTGACGAATTTTTGCGTCTCGCCAACGAAACTGTACCTTTCCTTAATGGTGGTCTTTTTGACTGCTTAGATGAAAAACGTTCAGGAATGTACTATGATGGGTTTAGCGAACGCAAAGAATCGATGGCGCAGTTAATTGTGCCCGATTACCTTTTCTTTGGAGAGGAAGCGGGTAAGAATATAGACCTTTCAGAATTCTACGGCGATGCTAACAAGAAGAAAGTGTCTGCTCGTGGTATCATTGACATTCTCAAGCGTTACAATTTTACAGTAGAGGAAAATATGCCATTTGATAAAGATGTGTCGCTTGACCCGGAATTGCTTGGTAAGGTATTCGAGAACTTATTAGCTTCATACAATCCAGAAACTCAACAAACAGCCCGTAAGCAGACAGGTTCATTCTATACGCCACGAGAAATAGTGCAGTATATGGTTGACGAAAGCCTTGTTGCTCACCTAAAACGTACGGTTGGCAATGAATTGGAGGGGGAATATCGCAAGCTACTTGATTATGCAGATAATGAAACTTCGCTTACAGAACAGCAAAAGTTGGCGATTATGCAGTCTCTCTACAACTGTAAGATACTCGATCCTGCTTGTGGTTCAGGAGCATTCCCTGTTGGTGTGCTTCAACAGATGGTGCATATTCTTAAGCAAATTGATCCCGATAATAGTCGTTGGAAGAATATGCTACTACAATTCGCTATTGATGAAACTTCTGATGCATACCTTAATTCAACTGCTGAAGAACGACGAGAAGCTGTTGCTGATATAGAAAGAGCATTTGATGAGAATGTAAACTACCCGGATTATGCCCGTAAACTCCACCTTATCGAAAATTGTATTTATGGTGTAGATATTCAGCCAATTGCCATTCAAATTTCAAAACTCCGTTTCTTTATCTCACTAGTCATTGACCAGAAACGATGACAATCCTGCCGACAATTTCGGAATTCGTCCGTTGCCTAATTTGGAAGCCAAATTTGTTGCAGCAAACTCACTTCTTGGTCTAAAACGGACGGAAGCATCTTTATTTGACTCAGAAGAAATAAAACAGAAAAGAACGTCAACTTAAAATAGCGAAACATAAAATATTTAGTGCTAGACGACCTGCAACCAAGGAAAAATGGCGCAATGAGGTAGTTCGTTTGCGTAAGGAGATTGCGGATCTCTTGCTTGAAAAAGACTGTATTGGCAACGAACAAGCAGCCCAGCTTGCACAGTGGGATATGTTCGACCAAAATACTTTCGCTCCTTTCTTTGATGCCGAATGGATGTTCGGTGTCAAAGAGGGCTTTGACATTCTTATCGCCAATCCACCTTATATCTCTACAAAAGGTGTTTCAACTGCCGATAAGAAACTATTCGAAGCGGAATTTGGCTTCTCTGATGATACATACAACTTGTTCTTTTTCAAAGGCTTTTCCTTGCTTTGTGATGGAGGATGTATTACATACATTACTCCTAAGACATTTTGGACAACTCAAACCAAGCGTAATTTAAGAGATTTACTGCTTGCCAATACACTTAATTACGTGTTTGATACAGCCAATCCATTTGAAGCTGTAATGGTTGACACTTGCATCACCTCGGCAGTTAAGAATAAGCCTGCCGCAGAAAATCTCGTGCGCTTTATGGATGGTCGTAAGAATTTATTACAGCCCGAACGTCTGACCGTAGCTCAATCGGTATATCTCAATACTCAAAACAGTGTGATATTCAAACCGTCTGAATTGAATATGCGTATCTACGAGCTTTATGGCGAAAAAAGTCAAAAGCTCTGTATGATAAGTGGTGGGACAAGATTAAGACATCGCGTGACATCGAAAAGAATAAACGCGAACTTGAAGAATATCGGGCCAGCCTTAAGCCTGGTGATGTTGCACTTCTTGGGTGCTTAACCGAGGGAGGACAAGGTTTGGCTACCGCTAATAATGGTAAATACATTGCGGTAAGAAGTACCACTAAATGGGCGGAGAACATCCGTGTGTCTAGGCCTAAGAAACTTGCTGATTTTTTGGCTCGAACCCCGAAAGCTATAACCGCTGAAATGCGCCGTTACCCATCATATGTAGCTTTTTTTGCAATCATTGTCAGAAGCTGAAATTGCAGAACTCTTTGATTCTCTCAAAGAGCAATATGGTCGTGACATTTTCGGTCAAGGTTATCTTTATAAAATTGTGGATGATTGTGAAATAGCAGATGTGGATTCTTTGACAAATGATGAAAAAGAGAACGGAATAGAAACCACTAAGCCGTACTATGTGCCTTACGACAAAGGAGATAAAGACGGTAATAGATGGTATCTAGAGACTCCTTTTGCTATTGCATGGTCTAAAGAGAATGTCCGTTTTTTGAAGACTAATTCCGGCAAGAAAGGAGAAGGCATGCCCGTTGTCCGTAATCCTCAATTCTATTTTAGGGAGGGATTTTGTTGGAATAATGTTTTGACCACGTACATGAAATGTAAGAAGAAAGAAAAGACGGTTCAAAGTACTGAGAGCATGAGCTTTTTCTCATGTACAGAACAAACACCGGAATATTATCTTATTTCGATTATGAATTCAAGATTTGCTGCATTTTACGTAGATAATCTTGTAAATTCGACATCACATTGTACAACCGGTGATGCAAAACTTATCCCAATTATGACACCAACCATTGAGCAACTATATGAATGTAAAACGCCTCTTTGATAGAGCATTTGAATTGAAACGGTCTGTAGCAAAAGGGATTGCGACAGATTTAGATATTGCAGAAGAACTCAATGCTGTGGAAAGAGCTAACGATTTAATAGTTGAGAGTATATATCAATTATAGATATAGAGTATGGAGTAGAGGATTCCCATCAATCCTCTACTCCATACAATAAACGAACCAATCTATCAAGTTCATACTGTTTTTCTCCCATAAGGAAATCATCCGAAGTTACAGTTTTCTTGAGACTGATACAATCAGCAACTAATTTTTGCAATGATTCAAATGTTTCCTTTTGAGGAATTATTATTGGAAGTTGTCTAGCGTCATTTATCTGAAAATGAGAGGTGTTATTGATAAAGTTATCCACATACAAACTAATAAATTCAGAATTGATTAGCGCAACAAAGTACCAATCAGGGAGGGTTGTCATTGTGAATAGACTCATACTCAAAACATCAAAAACGCCATTCGTTTTAATTCTGGCTTTAAGATATGTAGAGTTGACATCTATCCAACAAAATCCCTCCCTATACTAAACCAAAGATTTGATTTGTTATAAAATCATCCAATTCTTTTTG
>ENA-OQCD01000590-OQCD01000590.1-human-gut-metagenome-genome-assembly--contig:-NODE-590-length-10293-cov-1.781625_pt1 | contig 10293 bp, 15 predicted proteins | sample MGYA00242755_ERZ504571 | MGnify/ENA primary metagenome ERZ504571 (study PRJEB26092, sample SAMD00036274) | human gut metagenome | host: Homo sapiens | study: EMG produced TPA metagenomics assembly of...
CCTCGCAACGGAGATTGCCTCCCAGAACGGGGAGGGCGTCTTCGTCAGGGATATGTATCTCTCTGACGCTAAGATGGCCGAACTTAAAATCAACCTTCATGACCTGATGGGACGCGAAGTGAAGATTTTCTACAACGAGTACCGTAAGCCTGAGAACATTGTGGTGCTCGACTAAGGTTTCCAAGCACACTGTAGGACGCGTTAGCGGCCTCACCTCAAAAATGGGGCTTGTCTCATTTTTGAGGTAAACCAATCAACACCCATACAGCACCTTGAAAATTTTATAACGACAAGCGTACGCTATGGACTTAAAGCCGCCACACAGGTATGGAGCTAGTATTACCTCCATACCTGTGTGTACAGTCCATAAAGCCTATAACTATAAGCTTTAAAGCGTACACAGCGGCTTTGTGTCCGTAGTGTACTGGGTACACTATATGGCAAAAGGTTACGCGACACGCCGTTACCAGCTGACAATCAACAATCCACAAGAGCATGGCTATGATCATAATGTTATCAAGGCTGCTCTTGAAAAAGGAGCCAAGCTCCTTTATTGGTGCATGGCTGATGAAGTGGGGCAAGAGGAAACCTATCACATACACTTATTTTTAGTATATGAAAATCCTGTAATGTTCACAACCCTAAAGAACAAGTTTCCTACTGCGCACATCGAAGTGCCTCAATGGGGAAAAAAATTCCGAAAACTATGCTTACATCCGTAAAGAGGGTGCTAAGTATAACAAGGATGCAAACGGTCACTACAAGTATACCGACTCCAAGGGAAAAGTACATGAAGGGATAAACTACTCTGACACGTTTTGAAGAAAGTGGCAGTTTACCCCCTGACAGCAAGCAGGGCGACCGTAACGACTTACGGACTCTGTATGCACTGATTGCATCCGGGGCAGACAATGCGCAAATTCTGGGTGAGCACCCGGAATACCTGCGAGATATCTCCCACATTGACCGGACAAGGCAGACCATCCTGGAGGAGAAATACCGCAATGTATTTCGCCAGATGACAGTCACCTATATCTTTGGCCCTACTGGCACAGGAAAAACTAGGTCGGTAAAAGAAGGATGCGGACACTCAAACTGCTACGCGGTGTCTGACTATCACCATCCTTTTGATGGCTACCGGGGCCAGGAAAGTAGATGCTCTTCGATGAGTTCCACAGCAGCTTGCCCCTTAATAGCATGCTGCAATACCTGGATGGCTATCCTTTGGAATTACCCTGTAGGTATGCTAACAAGCAGGCTTGCTACACGGAAGCATACATCATTTCCAACTTGCCGTTGGAGAAGCAGTATGTTTCCGAGCAGCACGAAAAGCCGGAGGCTTGGGACGCGCTCTTGCGGCGCATCAACTGCGTTCGGGTTTTTGACCTCGACGGCAGTCACAAGGACTATACGGTTCACGAGTATTTTCACCCTTGCACCACACCGACATTTGAGCAAATAGAGATTGATGATTTGTCCGTTCTAGCGGATGAAAGCTGTGCTATCAGGCTATACGGGCATTTATTTTGAAAGGAGATTTAATCATGCGTAATGATTCTGATCGCCTGCAATGGCAGACGGAAAAAAAATTATATCATGAATACGTTCCACAATGGGCTTAGACGTATTCAAACCGATTCAAGACCGCACAGCAATATGTGCTGCTGTGCCTCGCACTCGCAGTTGCCGCCCTGATTATGGTTTCGGGCGGCTCTGGCGAGGACGTGATTTCGGTAGTATTTAGACCGTTCGTTAATTTTATTCGGGTAATTGCATGGCTGGCAGAGTGCCTTGGCGTTCATTTACCTTCTTTTGGTATATCCCCCACAGTTGGTCATATTACGACGATTTTTCGCGTGCTGGTATCTGCAACCAGGCGCATGAAGCACCACTGCTAGTTAAGGCCAACAGATGGTAATATTCAACAGCTTACTTTCAGCCTTAAAGGTGCCCGCTCGAATACTGGGAAGACAATCGGACAACAATCGAATCCGCACTTAATGTGACCGTCCTCTCTATCACTCAGGGCAGCAACAACCAGCTCTTTGACCTTCGTGTTGTTGCCGGGTGCAACCTTATGGGGCGGCTAATCCCGTGGGCAGATACATATATGGACGATAGCGGCACAAAAATCGTCTTGGGCATCAATGCGGCAGGCATTCCCGTTAGCATTGATTTTAGCCAGCTGCCTCATTGGCTTTTGGCTGCTGCCACCGGCATGGGTAAGACGCAGTTGGCACTGTTGATTCTCTACCAGCTGTCGCAAAAAGGCTACGACATCTACCTCGCCGATTATAAAGGTGTGGACTTCGGCCCCGAATATCGTAAGACGGGGCATTATGCAGATGATGATGCTGCCCTTGAGCAGATGCTTGACAGTGTTGTACATGAGCTTAACCATCGCCGTACAGAGTTTTCTATCGCTGGCTGTGCAAATCTTGAGGAATATGTCCAGACGACCGGAGAAGAACTGCATCGATCGTCGTTATCCTGGATGAAACCTCGATGATTCTCGATACAACTGGACGTGATAAAGATGGCAAGGCAGTAGTTGCCTCGATTACGAACAAGCTCCTCGCCATTGGCCGTCTGGGCCGTGCGCTCGGTATTCATCTGCTTGTGGCAACTCAGCGCCCCGACGTAGGGTCTGTTCCGGGTAGTCTTAAAGCACAGCTTGACGGTCGTATTTGCGGCCACACTGCCGATGCACAGAGTTCCATTGTTATCTTGGATGACGGCAGTGCCGCAAAGCTCCCTGCTATTCCCGGACGCTTCATCATCCGCAATGGCAGTGGGTCGGACGAAATTATTCAGGCTTACTACTATCACCAGTGACCAAGGAGTCGACTATGAAAAATCCACCTCTACAACAGGGCCATGACGGCCCGCGGGCACCACCGTTGCGTCCTTATCAGGCTGACACCCTTCAGCGTATGAAATCCTACGAGGGAAATGCCGCCCTGTGCGTTATCGCAACCGCCTTGGCAAGACACGAATTTTTTGCTGAGTACATCCGCTGTGATGTACTGGAAAATGACCACCACATACTGATTTTATCTCACCGGGAAGAACTCGTGATACAGCCGTTGGAATACCTCAAAGGCCTTCCCTGCGGCATCGAGCAGGGAACCACACATGCACACGGGGAACCCATCATCAGCGCTTCGGTGCAAAGCCTTGTGGGGCGGCTCGACAAGTACAACCCCTACAGTATCGATACCATCATCATCGACGAGGCCCACCACAGTGCTGCACCGACCTACCGCAAAATTTTTGAGTACTTCAAAAATGCCGTTCGTTTTGGCTTCACTGCAACCGCAATCCGCGGTGATGGTGTCGGCCTGGATGTGGCTTTTGACGACATTTTGTGCGAGTATAACACCCTATACGGCATTGAGCACGGGTATCTTAGTCCTATAGAAGCTTGTCAGGTTAATCTCAAGTATGACTTGGGGACAGTGCAGTACCGTGAGGATACTGGCGATTATGATGCCGCAGATATAGCACGCGTTATGTCTGGCACAGCAGCGGGTATCGCGGAGGCCTACACCTCAAAACGCACGTGGGCAGACCATCATTTTCGCACCATCCATTGAAGAGGGCAAAAAATGTGACAGCACTGCTCAATTCCCAGCATGGTGCCAGTACCGCGGCCTTTATCGATGGCACTACTCAAAATAGAGGACGTCTGTTGGAGGCCTACCGTTTGGGCCTAATTAAAGTACTTGTCTGCTATGCTGTCCTGACGGAAGGTGTTGACCTGCCGATGACAGAAACCGTTCTGCTGGCCCGCCCGGTTGCCACAACCAATGTCGGCCTGTATGCGCAGATGGTAGGTCGCGGCCTGCGGTTGCATCCGGGAAAAAAGTGCCTGCAAGATTATTGATTGCGTGGGCATTTCCAGGATGCCGATATGCACGGCAGCAACGCTAATCGGCGAGGAACCGCTAGCTCCCAAACCTAAAAAGGAGCAGGTGGAAAAGTTGCCGGAGGAAACCGAACCGATAAAGGTACTTACAGGTGCGGACATTCCCGATACCTGGATACAAAATCAGAAGGAGGTAGACGTTATGGCACTTGGCGAAGGTGTTACCACCCATGATGTCGCATGGATTACACTCAAGGATGGCGGCTATATACTGCCTATCCCGACCGTAACCTACCGCATCAGCAAACCGCTGACTAACGGCATGGTGTACCTGCGGAAAAATAAAGCGTGCTCCAAGAGTGCGGTGCCATTACAATTTGCATTAGACTATGTGTATCAGGACTTGAAACAGAAGCATGCTAAATATCAACATATCTGGGACAAAAAACAGCGCTATAAGTGGGATAGACAACCCATCACCAATGAGCAAATTGCCCTTATCCACAAGCTGGCCCCGGATTACAAAATTGACACCCATAAAATGACACGAGGGGATGCCTCGCGGGCGATACAACTGCTGACCTACAAGCCGGAAGAATGGACGCCCCAAACGACACCCTCGGAGGTGCAGGACGATGCCAAGAAAAGCCCGTAAACTTTCGTCCTGCGGCGTGTATCACATCATGATCCGTGGAATTAACCGCATGACCATCTTTAATGATGATGCCGACAATCTGAACTTTTTTACATATTCTCGATTTTTGCGCAGATGAAAATTTTATCATCATGGCATACTGCCTGATGGGCAACCATTTGCATCTGCTCGCGAAGGATTGTAACGATTCCTTGCAACACATGATGAAGGCCATCGGGGTACGGTACGTTGCCTACTACAACCGCCGCTACCAGCGGACAGGCCCGCTCTTCCAGGGCCGTTACAAATCCCAGCCTGTCACAACCAAAGGCTACTTCCTGCGGGTACTGCGCTATATCCACCGCAACCCGGTCGCTGCCGGAATGGTGCAGGATATGCAGGACTACCCGTGGAGCAGCTACATTGACTACTTTGCTAGTCGAAAAAAAGCCGTTATGTCATGTAGACACAAGCTACGCGCTTGCACTGCATGATTTAGATTGGCTGCGGCACTACCACCAGCAGCCAGAATTAATGCCCGCGGCATTCTGGAGGATTCTCCGCTGCCTGCCTTTACGGATGCTGAGCTTTGTGACTTTGTACGTGCAACGGCAGGCATGGAATGCCACGAAATCCAGCTTTACCCCGAATCCACCGCAACCCCGCTGCTGCGCCGTCTGGTAACACAAGAGGGGCGTCAGCATTACACAACTCTCACGGCTTACAGGGATGGCACGCGGAGACATCCGCCGCCGTCTGCTGTGAGCGGTGATACAACTCTCAAAGGAGAAATCCCATGAAGAAAGAAAGCTTTATTTACAGCACTCTCACGATTGGCGGTTCGAAGGAACAGGTCAATGAAGTAATGAAGTACATCTGCGATGACATCTATGACATTGGGAGCATTGATTTGAATAAAATCTGTGCTGTGCCGGTACACCTGAACATTGGCCCCGATGATGAAGTTTCTTGCGGCGAAAAGCTTTACCGCCATTATCTTGATTTAGTTCCTTACCCTACAGAAGAGGAAGAAGAAAATTTTCTTGCTGTTCTTAGCCGTGCAGATCAGCGCCGGTTCCTTTTGGGAAAAATGGCTGTGCTGAACCGGAAGGAATACGGCTATCCTACTTATACCGGCTGGTGCACGGAACACTGGGGTACAGACGAAAAACGTGATATCTTTTGAAGAATGTAATGAAAAATAGCATTGCATTTCTCACCCATAGCGCACCTGCAAGTGAGGCTATTCATACGCTCTCAATTCTTTTTCCTAAAGTAAAACTTACTTTCGCGTGGGAGGAAAACAAGGTCGCCCTTATGGACGATGAAGTAGTTTTACATTATGAAGTATATCGTTACGGGGAGCTGGCAGAATCCAAATCTGCCATTGCCGGAAAGACCCACTGGCAATATAACGGCAGCTTAAAAAACCGTTGTACTGCACGCCCCAAGAAGATAATGATTATGGGGAAATCCCTGAAGGAATTTCTGCGGAGGATTTTGAGGAACCGGACGCTATGCCTTTCTAACCCTGCCTCGTTTGAAAAGTAAACATCAAAAGGACGACAGCCTTTATTGGCTCTCGTCCTCTTTTTGTTGTCTAGTCTCAATATTGTCAAATAAAGGGCTGTCCCAAAAAGTTTTAAATGGGATTCCCAACCCCACACATATCCGTGCAACTATTTCAGTTGAAGTATTTTTAGTGGTAGCATAAGGCTTGACAGTCTTTTTAAGGACAGATGGTGCAATGCCGGAACGCTCAGCCAGCTTGTTGACACTGTAGCCGCGCTCGTCTGCAAGCTCCAAAATGCGCAGCTTAATTGCCTCCTGTAGTAGCATTTGCCCTCACCACCGTGTACAATAAAGTATATTTATTGTACCGATTTGCTAAGGGAAAAATCGTCTACCTGGAGACGTTTGAATCTTGCTCTTACGTGCTGATGTGCTATAATATAAAAGGAAGGTGATAAATGGATGCAAAAACTATCCCACACCGCACCGTACATAGCCTATGCTGTGGCAACTGCTGGGATGGCTGTGCTGCTACTCCTTGGCAGCTCGCCGGGAGCAATAGTTGCCCGCAGTTACCGGGCGTATAATGGGCGCGCTGTTCCCGGCTACACAGAATATACGTACCGGGATGTTAATCTGTCCTTCTCGGTGCCGCTATCACCTGTGACCGCGGTGGAAGCACGCGCGAAAAAAAGACGGTTATATCTTGTTTGCCTATCCGCGCTGTCCCTACTGTCGCAACCTGCTCCCTGTGCTTGCCGCTGTTGCTACAAGTGAAGGGGTCACGATGGACTACTGCCAGGTAGACCTATATCGGGATATATACACCTACAACTCGGATACTGCCGCACCAGTGCAAACCAGACCAGCGGGGGAAGGCTACACCGAACTGCTAACCTGGCTGGATGACTACCTGGCCGAGTACACCGTCTCCGACCCGGAGAAAAATGAAATTGATGTCGGGGAGAAGCGTATCGGTGCACCGACCATCATCAAGGTGGAAGATGGCAAGCCCGTGTCAAAATGGCAACTATCGGATGCTTCAATATTTGTAGGTGGATACCCGGAAAACAAATACGCAGTCTGGGACAATTCCATACAGGAAGGAGTTGCAGATTCCTTGCGGGAGTATCTGGAAACTGCGTGATGTATCGGGGACGGTGAGTCGCGCAGCGATCTCCCCCGTCCCCGATTTAAAAGAATCCAAAGCCGCCACTTATCAATAGAGTGGCGGCGGCAAAAATTTAAAAAAGTAGCCTCGGCGCTAAATGCCGAGAAGGAGTGTTTGTATGAAAAAGAATATCGTATTGGCAGTTATTGCGACTGCGGCTATGGCGCTCAGCCTGGTAGGATGCGGCGTTAAGGTCACGAACATCTCGGTTCCGGATGCTGCGACCCTCGAAAAGGGCGAGAGCATCACGTTGCCGGTGAATTTCGGTACGGAGGATGCGCCTGCAGAAACGCCTGTCATCGCAACCGGTGAGTCTGCTACAGCAGAAACTGCTACGCAGGATGAAAAGATTGCCAAGGCGGCTGAGAAGCTGACGCTCGCGTGGACTTCCTCCGATGAGAGTGTTGCTACTGTCGATGAGACCGGCACCGTTACAGCAGTCGCAGCCGGTGAGGCTGAAATTACCGCCACGGTCAATGATACCGAGATGCAGGATGTCTGCGTTATCACCGTCAAGGTGTCTGCGAAGGAATTAAAGTTCCCGACACTCTGGATGTCAAACTCAACGATACGGACGAAACCGCAATCGAAGCGAAATGCGAGCCGAAAGATGCGTCCAACATTTCGTTTGATTTTGCTTCCAGCGATGAGGAAGTCGCCACCGTCGATAAGGACGGCAAGGTGAAGGTCCTTAAAGCCGGTGAGTGCGACATCACCACGACCCTCATGCAGGATGGCGAAAAGGTCACCGAGAAGACGACTCATGTGAAAGCATTCTATGAGGTTGAAAGCATCACGCTCGATTCCAACGAAGGCAAGCTGACGGTCGGTAACTCTCACACCATTAAGGCAACTGTTGCCCCCGAGGAGGTCTCTGCCGAGACTCCTATTGAGTGGTCGTCCAGCAACGAGAAGGTTGCTACCGTTGACTCCAATGGGAAGGTGACCGCTGTTTCCTCTGGGAACGCAACCATCACGGCGACTGCCGGTGAGGAGAGCGCCAACTACGAAGTGACGGTTGAACAGCCGAAGAAGGTCACGACCAGCAACAAGACCTATACCAAGAACGGTTCCAGCAACAGTTCTGCTGTGACGCCTTCCAACCCGGCACCTGTTACACCGACCGCACCAGTTACGCCGTCCGCTCCCGCTACGCCGGTACAGCCCAGCAATCCGGAGCCTGCTGCTCCGGCTCCTGCACAGCCTGACCCGGCACCGGCACAGCCGAGCAATCCTGAGCCTGCACAACCGTCTCAGCCGAGTGGTGGAGACTCCAACACCGACTGGTGGGGGCACAGTGATTCCCCGGTGAAGCTGATAAGAGTTGTCCGCCGGAAGAGCACGAAGTTGGCTGGTGCTAACAATAGTAAAAATTTGTAAAAATCAGTAATATGCAAACTCGTAGTATAGAAGCGGCAAGTCTTCTTGCTACGAGTTTTATTTTTTAAAGAATAACATCTGTATATTATAATAAGGTAGGGAGAAAAAATGGGGACGGTTCCTAAATTGAGAAGTTGACATCAAAACCTCAAAAACGGGGACGGCGCAGTCGTTTTAACGACCTGCACCGTCCTCTTTTTGTAAAAGCATTCGCTCGTAGAAACGTAGAAAAGAACCGGTGAGGTAACAGCTTGTTACCCCACCACGAATAAAGTTGACTCGTTTTGAATAGTAGACATCAAAATGGAGTAAGGCCGCTTGCGGCCCGAATTTGCAGCAAAAAAGCCGGGAGCTTTCACTCCCAGTTCTCTTTATTGTGCGGTCATCATCCATGTCGCAGTCGGCACATTTTTATTGCGCACAACCTTTGTCCCTCGCACGCTGTTGTGACAGCAGGGGCAAACATACTTGATGCTGTGGCTGTTGGGGTTACTTCCTGTCGGCTTGCCCGTGGCGTCCCCTGCGCCCTTGCCACGCGGGGCGTAGAAATCTTCAATGCGGTTCATGCTGATGTCCTGCCAGTCTTGTTCCAAAATGAACTCACACAGCGCGTCGGTCGGCTCGGTGATGCTCCATCCACGCGCGGGTCGTAACTGATTTTCAAATCGCGGGCCTCGGCGGCCTCCTTAATTTTTGTTGTGGTATGCGCCGCCCCTGCTGCAATCCTGTATGCCGTTTTGAAGGTTCCACAAGTGTACACACTCGTGGAGGGTGGTCGCCACCACGTTTTCTATGGGCCGTGCAAGCGTCCCAGCGCCGATGTTAAGCTCATGGCGGGTTGTGTCTCCTCTCTGCCATGCCTTGGCTACGGTGACGTGTCCGTAGGCTCTGGGCGTGCTCTGTATCGTGATGATAGGCTCCTCCAACTCACCGTTGAAATACTTTACATTCAACGCGCGGAAAATTTTCTCCAAGTAACCAGCCGTCCGGGAAGTCTTAACAGTCTCTTTCATTTTCGTGTCCTCACTTTCGTTTTCCCAATCTTTGCCCGTGTTATCCCACCGGGATAAGGGGTTGCGGGTTGTTCCGCGATTAGCGGACAAAAGTGAGGTTGGATAGTTGTCAAGGTGACTGTGGAATACCGCAGCCATAATTTTAAAAAGCGAGGATATGCCGCAAAAGCTCCTTTACAATTTTCCAATCCACGCTTTTATAATTTTTAAAGGAACAACAAAAAACAGGATTGCCACGGCTATAATTTACTCCGCGGCAATCCTGTTCCCATGTTACAGGGCTTGCGTTTATTTTAAAAGTGTGGTACGATTGTGGTACTTGCAAAAAGGGTAATAAAAAAAGCTCCTAATTTTCAACGCATCATCGAAGAAAATCAGAAGCTTAGTTTGGTGACCCGTACGGGAATCGAACCCATGTTACAGCCGTGAAAGGGCCGTGTCTTAACCGCTTGACCAACGGGCCATATAATACAAGATTTCGCTAAAACAGCAAGCAACTTATCGGCTACTATTGCAACCGACCCCCAAGTATTTTAGCGAAATCCTGTATCATGTGGTAGCGGTAACTGGATTTGAACCGGTGACACTTCGGGTATGAACCGAATGCTCTAGCCAACTGAGCTATACCGCCACATTTGTCGTCGCGCTCTTGAGAACGCTATATTATTATAGCCGACAGTCTCCCCTATGTCAAGTAGTTTTTCCCGATTTTTTT
>ENA-OQCD01000591-OQCD01000591.1-human-gut-metagenome-genome-assembly--contig:-NODE-591-length-10282-cov-2.007779_pt1 | contig 10282 bp, 15 predicted proteins | sample MGYA00242755_ERZ504571 | MGnify/ENA primary metagenome ERZ504571 (study PRJEB26092, sample SAMD00036274) | human gut metagenome | host: Homo sapiens | study: EMG produced TPA metagenomics assembly of...
GTGGTCTGCAACGCGGTGTTCGGCTCCCTTTTGGCTTGGCTCGTGTTGGCAAAACGGACCCGGGAATGTACCAGAAGATTGAAAATCAAATCGATGCCCCAGCTGTTCGAAATGCGGTATAACAGCCAGGCGATGAAGCTCTTTTCCGGCATCGTTATTTTTATTTTTCTGCTGCCCTACTCCGCCTCTGTGTATAAGGGCCTGACCAGCGTTTGTTCTGTGCTGCTGAATATTGATGAAACAGTATGCATGATTCTGATCGCCGTAGGTTCGGCGGTGGTTTTGGTGCTGGGAGGCTATATGGCCACCTTGAAGGCAGACTTTGTTCAGGGGATTATCATGATGTTCGGCGTCAGCGCCTTGCTGGCTATGATTATCATATGCCCCCAGGTGGGCGGCCTGCAAAACGGCTTCCAGAATATGATCTCCTACATGGAACAGAACCAAATGGCTCCCATGGATTCCCAAATGCTGGTTTCCCTGGTCGCCACCATTTTGATGACCAGCTTCGGCACCTGGGGACTGCCCCAGATGGTACATAAATATTATGGCATCCGGGATGACAAAGAGGTAAAACGGGGCGTGATTATTTCCACCTTCTTCGCTCTGCTGGTTGCGGGAGGCGGCTATTTTATCGGTTCCTTCTCCCATTTGTTCTTCGGCAGCGAGCTGCCCCAGGGAGGAAAGGACTACATCGTGCCGCAGATGCTGAATATGGCCGGATTGCCCAATATCCTGATCGGTATTGTGCTGGTGCTGCTGATTTCCGCGTCTGTGTCCACACTTTCCAGCATCACCCTGACCGCCTGCTCCACCGTAACCATGGATTTGGTGAAGGCGAAGCTGAAGCCCAATATGAAGGACAAAACCCTGGCCAAGCTGACCCGTATTTTCTGCTTGATTTTCGTCGTGGGCTCTTATGTGGTGGCTAACTATCCCACTCCTATCTTGAAATGATGTCCTATTCCTGGGGAATCATCTCCGGCTCCTTCCTGGCGCCTTACGCTGTGGCGCTGTATTGGAAGGGCATCAATAAGGCCGGCGCCTGGGCGGGGATGGTCGGCGGCTTTCTGACCGCCCTTGTTCCGGTGGCGGTTTCCGGCTTCAAAACCCCAAACGGCCCCTTGTATGCCTGTCTGGCCATGGCCGTCTCTCTGGCACTGTGCTTCCTGGTCAGCGTCATCGCTAAAAGGGCCGGATGGAAAAGCGGGGAAACTAACGACTTTTTTTCTATACCGGCACCGCCGAGGAATGGCGGGCCAAGCATCATATCGTCAAAAAATTGAACGGATTGGATTATTTTACAAAAAAGCGAAGGCTGAGAAAAAGCGCAGGCGGATTGCCTGCGCTTTTACCTTTGCGGTGCCGCTGCTCCGCCGGCTGAGAAATCTTTCATGATGGAGAAAAGCGGACTTTCTTTTCCCGAAAAGAACCATGCTGTTCCTGCGGTTTCTATTTGTCAAACAGGCGGAATTATGGTATAATAGCTTCACGCCATAAAGGAGGGCGAAGGCCGCCGGAGGCTAAGGCGGCATTAGAACCATAAACGAAAAAAACGCAGGTGCTTTTTGTTAAAAAAGCAGGCTGTGCCAGCCTGCTTTTATGGTGGAGCAATAGGGAAAATCTTAGGGGAAAAGGCCTTGCTTTGAAAAGAAAAAGGGAAGTGTTACGGTTGTTTTTTCAGAAAGACATTGAAACCATGAACCGCAGGGATTTGGAAGCCTTGCAATTTGGAGCGGTTGAAGCATATTGTGGATTACTGCTACAATAATGTGCCGTTTTACCATGAGCGCTGCGCCAGGCCGGCGTGACCGGCGATAAAATAAAAAACCTTAAGCGACGTCCAATATATCCCTTGTACCACGAAGGATGACATCCGGGATAATTACCCCTTCCAAATGCTGGCCCAGCCCATGAAGAAGATCGTGCGGATCCACGCTTCCTCCGGCACCACTGGAAAGCCTACCGTTGGGGTGTATACCCGCCGGGACATTGAAAAACTGGTCTGACCAGGTAGCCCGTGTGGCGGTGGGCGGAGGCGCCACCGAAGGAGACATCATCCAGATCGCCTTTGGCTACGGCCTGTTCACCGGCGCTTGGGCCTGCACTACGGACTGGAAAAGCTGGGGGCTACGGTGATTCCGGCCTCCTCGGGCAATACGGCCAAGCAGCTGATGATGTTCCGGGATTTTGGCGTTACCGGTTTGGTGGCCACTCCCTCCTATGCCTTGTATCTGGGGGAGGCCATGAAGGAAGCGGGCTATCCTATGGAGCAGTATAAGCTGCGGATCGGCCTGCTGGGTTCGGAAACCTGTACGCCGGAGATGCGGACCCAGATTGAAAATTCTATGGGGATTTTTGTATCCGACAATTATGGCATGACGGAGCTGGGAGGGCCGGGCGTGTCCGGCGAATGCGGGCTGCGGTGCGGACTCCACTTCGCGGAGGATCATTCCTGCCGGAAATCATCGATCCGGATACCCTGGAGCACAAGGCTCCGGGCGAGGCCGGGGAACTGGTGGTCACTACCCTGACCCGTGAGGGAATGCCGGTGCTCAGGTACCGGACTAAGGATATCACCAGGCTGAATTACGAGCCCTGCGCCTGTGGCCGGACCCATGTCCGCATGGAAAAGTGCATGGGCCGCACCGATGATATGCTGATTATTAAGGGCGTCAATGTGTTCCCCACTCAGATTGAAAGCGTGCTGGTGGGCATGGAGAACGTGGGGCCCCATTACCAGCTGGTGGTCCGCCGGAGGAACTTCATGGATAACCTGGAGGTTAAGGTGGAGCTGCTCAACGGCGATCTGCTGGAGAATTACCGGGCGCTGGAGGCTTTGCAGAAGAGCGTTCACGACCGGCTGAAAAGCGTGCTGGGCCTGGAAACCAGGGTGACCCTGGTGGAGCCTAAGAGCCTGGAGCGGTTCCAGGGCAAGGCCAAGCGCATTCTGGATTTGAGAAATCAGCCGGAGGAATAAATCCGGTTTGACAAGAATAGAAAATTGGAGGAGCTACATAGATGAAACAATTAATGCTGGGCAACGAGGCCGTTGCCAGAGGCCTGTATGAAGCAGGCGTCCGTTTTGTTTCCAGCTATCCTGGAACTCCCAGTACGGAAATCACGGAAAAACGCCGCCAAATATCAGGAGCTTTCCTGTGAATGGGCGCCCAACGAGAAGGTAGCGGCGGAGGCCGCCATTGGCGCGAGCTTTGCCGGCGCCAGATCCTTCTGCGCCATGAAGCACGTGGGCCTGAACGTGGCCGCGGACCCCTTTTACACCATGAGTTATATCGGCGTCAACGGCGGTATGGTTCTTGGAGTGGCCGACGACCCGGGTATGCATTCCTCTCAGAATGAGCAGGACAGCCGCCGCCATGCCATTGGCGCCAAGGTTCCCATGCTGGAGCCTGCGGATTCCCAGGAATGCAAGGACTTTACCAAGCTGGCCTATGCCCTTTCCGAGGAGTTTGACACCCCGGTGGTGCTGCGGCTGACCACCAGGATCGCCCATTCCAGAAGCCTGGTGGAGCTGCAGGACAGGAACGAAAAGAGATTTGAAGCCCTATGAGAAGAACCCGGCGAAAAAACGTCATGCTGCCGGCGTTCGCCCGGCCCAAGCACGTAAAGGTGGAGGAAAGAACCCAGAGGCTGACCCAGTGGGCGGAGACCGCGGAAATCAACCGCATGGAGATTAATGACCCATCTATCGGCATCATCACCTCCGGCAACTCTTATCAATACGCCAAAGAGGCCATGGGCGGCGGCGCCTCTTACCTGAAGCTGGGCATGGTGAATCCCTTGCCGGTGGAGCTGATCAAAACGTTCGCGGAAAAGGTGGAAAAGGTCTATGTTATCGAGGAACTGGACGACGTGATCGAGTCCCACTGCAAAAGATCGGCGTGGACGTCGTTGGCAAGGAGCTGTTCCCCCTGTGCGGCGAGTTTAACCAGAGCCTGGTGCGCAGGCTGCTCACCGGCGAGGAACTGCCCGCCCAAGCCCTGGAGGCTGAAATTCCGGTGCGGCCTCCGGTGATGTGCTGCGGCTGCCCCCATAGGGGCCTGTTCTACGCCCTGAAGCGGGCCAAGGTTTATGTGTCCGGCGATATCGGCTGCTATACCTTAGGCGCCAGCGCCCCCTTGGGCATGATGGATACCTGCGTCTGCATGGGCGCGTCGGTGTCCTCGCTCCACGGCTACAATAAGGTGCTGGGAGAAAAAAGCGAGAAAAAATCCGTGGCGGTCATCGGAGACTCCACGTTCATCCACTCTGGGATTACCGGCCTGATTGATATCGCCTATAATAACTCCAATTCCGTGGTTGTGGTTCTGGATAACTCCATCACCGGCATGACCGGCCATCAGGAGAACCCCACCACCGGTAAAAATATTTACGGCGACCCGGCGTCGGCTGTTTCCCTGGAGGCCTTGTGCAAGGCCGTGGGCATCGACCGGGTGCGGGTGTGCGATCCCTATGACCTGAAGGAAACCCAGAAAGCCGTCAACGAGGAGCTGGCGGCGGACGGCTCCTCTGTGATTATTTCCAGAAGGCCCTGTGCCTTGCTGAAAACCGTGAAGCACAACCCGCCGCTGGCGGTGGATACCGATAAATGCATTGGCTGCAAGGCCTGTATGGCCATCGGCTGCCCGGCCATTTCCCAGCGGGATGGCAAGGCGGTCATCGACAGAACCCAGTGCGTGGGATGCGGCGTGTGCGAGGGCCTGTGCCCGAAGCAGGCTATTGTGAGCAAGGAGGCGAAAGCATGAGCGAGGTAAAAAGCGTTTTGATCGTGGGCGTGGCGGCCAGGGAACATTGCTTGCCAGCCGGCTGCTGGGCAACGCTATGGTGGCTGCGGGCCACGACGTGAAGGTCTCCGAGGTTCACGGCATGAGCCAGCGGGGCGGCTCGGTGGAAACCTATGTCCGGTACGGGGAAAAGGTTTACTCCCCGGTGATTGAAAAGGGCGGCGCCGACTATATCCTGGCCTTTGAGCAGCTGGAAGCCGCTAGATATCTGCCTTACCTGAAAAAAGGAGGCACCATTATCGTCAATACCCAGCGGATCGATCCTATGCCGGTGGTGGCGGGCAACGCCGTCTATCCGGAGGGTCTGATTGAGAAGCTCCAGGAAAAGGAAGCGAAAATTGTCGCGGTGGACGCCTTGTCCTTAGCGGAACAGGCGGGATCCTCCAAGGCGGTTAACGTAGTGCTGATCGGCGTGATGGCCAAACACATGGAGCTGAGCAAGGAGGAATGGCTGAAAACCATCGAGGCAACAGTTCCTCAGAAGTTTATTGAGATGAATAAAAAAGCCTTTGAGCTGGGCTACGAGAGATAAGCCGCTGTAAGAGGCTTGAAAAAGAGCATATTTTATTCAGAGAATCTTTTATGTCCCGGCTCTCCGGAAAAGCTTCCGGAGGAATTCGCCTGCGCCCTTGCGGGCGCGTGCTGCACAGACCAGCGCGGCGCGCTGGGAAACGGCGCTGCGCCGGCTGAGTCTGCGGACCGGGCCGGGGGAAATAATACGCTTCATTTTACCCAAAAAGAGCTCCCGGCTTTTGGGAGACGGCCCGCGGCTATGCGGAATAAGAATTCCGGTGGAAGCATGGCTTTTCCGGATTCTGATTTTAGGAAAATCAAAAGAAAAAGAACAGGAAGTGGTAACCAATGCAGGATAACTATTTTGAGCCGGACCTAGAGACCGCTCCCCGAGAGGTATTGCACTGGATTCAGTCCCGCCGGCTGGTTAAAATGGTGGAGAACTGCTATAACAAACGTGCCTCTTTACAAAAAGAGGTTTGACGAAATGGGCCTGCTGCCCGGGGATATTAAATCCATCGACGATATCCATAAGCTGCCCTTTACCTACAAAACCGACCTGAGGGATAATTATCCTTTCGGTATGATCGCCGTACCGAAGGAGCAGCTGGTGAGAATCCACGCCTCCTCCGGCACTACCGGCAAGCAGACGGTGGTAGGGTACACGAAAAACGACATCGACGTGTGGGCCAAGGGCGCCGCCAGAGCGCTGGTCGCCGCCGGCGCCACCAAGTCTGACTATATCCACGTTTCCTATGGTTACGGCCTGTTTACCGGCGGCCTTGGGCTGCACTACGGAGCTGAGATGCTGGGCGCCACGGCCATCCCGGTTTCCTCCGGAAATACCAAGCGCCAGGTGGATATCCTTCGGGATTACGGCTCCGATTTCCTGTGCTGCACCCCATCCTATGCCATGTACATCGGCGAAACGGTGCGGGATATGGGCATTGATCCCAAAACCCTGAAGCTTCGCGGCGGCATTTTCGGCGCCGAGGCCTGGAGCGAGAATATGCGCCGGGAAATCGAAAAAATCCTGGATATTAAGGCTTATGATATTTACGGCCTGTCTGAAATCGCCGGACCCGGCGTTTCCTTCGAATGCAAAGAGCAGACCGGTATGCACATCAACGAGGATTTCTTCTATCCGGAGATCATCGATCCGGAAACCGGAGAGCAGCTTCCCGACGGCGAGTACGGCGAGCTGGTATTCACCTGCATCGGCAAGGAGGCGCTGCCTCTTCTCCGTTACCGCACAAGGGATATCTGCAAGCTGAGCCACAAGCCCTGCTCCTGCGGAAGAACCCTGGTGAAAATGAGCAAGACCCGCGGCCGTACCGACGATATGCTGATTATCCGCGGCATCAACGTGTTCCCCTCTCAGGTGGAGCACGTGCTGCTGAGCCTGAACATGGAGCCTAACTATCAGATCATCGTGGACCGGAAAAACAATCTGGATACTATGGAGGTTCAGGTGGAAATGTCGGATCAGATGTTCTCTGATAAGGTGAGAAACCTGGAGGATGTGGAGCATAATATTGCCGCTGCTCTCCAGTCCACCCTGAATATCGCGGCGAAGATCCGCCTGGTAGAACCCAAGAGCCTGCCCCGTTCCGAGGGTAAGGCCAAGCGAGTGATTGACAAACGGCACATCTAAAAAGGAGGCGGCACTATGAAGATTCAACAGCTTTCCATTTTTGTAGAAAACCGGGAGGGACGCCTGGCCCAGATTACGGAAGTCCTGGCGGCGGCTCAAATCGATATCCGCGCGATTTCCGTGGCGGATACCAGCGATTTTGGAATCCTTCGGCTGATTGTGAATGATCCGGGCAGGCGGTTAAGGCGCTGAAGGCGGCGGGAATGACCGTTTCCCTTACGGACGTGATCGGGGTCGGCATCAACGACAGGCCTGGCGAATTTTCCAAGGCAATGCGTATTTTGGCGGATCACCATATCACGGTGGAGTATATGTATGCTTTCATCAGCCGGGATAAGGGCAAGGCATTCGTTATTATCCGGGTGGATAACGACGAGAAAGCCATGGAAGCCCTGAGAGACGCAGGAGTGGTCCTGCTGTCTGCGGAAGAAATCCATGGAATGTAATTTTATGCTGAGATAAAAAGTGAGGACGGTTCCTTTTCCTGATTGAAGCTTTCAAGGAGAAGAGGGCAGTCCTCTTTTTATCGGATCATAGCGCGGCGGGGAGAGTGGGAAAAGGCCTCAAGTGAAAAGAAAGAGCCGAAAAAGCCGCAGTTGTGCCGGAAAATATCTGTCAGGGGAAATAGTGTGAAAATGATTGCCGCCGGAAGAGCCGTCGGCTTTCCTGCCCAATAAAAAAGAAACCGTCTGACAGATTTTCAGACGGTTTCTTTTTTGTGGCGGAATCAGCCTAATTAGAGCTTTATACGGCTGCCGTGGTGAAGATAACGCCCAGCACGGAACCGGCCAAAAGAAGGGCGAGAAGAATAGCCATGACCCGGACCCATATCACCCGCTTTTCTGTTTTTTCTTTTTCGGGGGAACAGGCCGGTTTTTCTTGTTTGCCATTAGGATAAGTCCTTTCTATTTTGGAACGATAAAAGAAAGAGCCGCCAAGAGAGTCCTTCCCTTCCTCAAAATTATTTTGCGGAGAAGACAAGCTCACCGCGGAATGGGAATCGGACTGCTTTTATTTTAGCATATCGCAAGGAAAAAGCAATGGATAAATTGTGAAAAAGCGGGTAAAATGGTATCCTAAATAAAGGATGGGGATTATGGCGGCCGAGAGGCCGCTGGGAAGCGGTAAGACGAGGATCGAAGGAGAAACAAGGAGGTAAGGAAAATTGAAAGCCTTAGTGACAGGAGCGAGCGGAGGGATCGGCCGGGATATGGCGAGAATGCTGAGCGCTATAGGATACGACCTGATTGCAGTAGCCCGCAGCAGAGATAAGCTGGAGGCCTTGAAACAGGAATTGAACACAGAGGTTCAGGTGCTCCCCCTGGATTTGTCCAGAGAGCAGGCCTGTTTGACTTATACAATCAGGTCAAGGACCAAAATATCGACGTGCTGATTAATAACGCGGGTTATGGAATGTACGGCAGGTTTTACGATACGGATCTGGAGCAGGAGCTTAACATGCTTCGGCTGAATATTCAGGCTGTGCATATTCTGACGAAGCTGTTTTTGCGGGATTTTAAAAAACGGAATAAGGGATATCTGATGAACGTATCCTCATCGGCGGCTTTTTTTTGCCGGCCCTCTCATGTCCAGCTATTACGCCTCCAAAGCCTATGTGTTCCGTCTGACCGAGGCTGTTTACGAGGAGCTTCGCCGGGAGAAAAGCGATGTCAGCGTCAGCGTTCTGTGTCCCGGCCCGGTGGATACCGGGTTTAATGACCGGGCGGGCGTGAAATTCAGCGTAAAGGGCCTGAGCAGCTGTGAGGTGGCGGCTTATGCGCTGCGGAAGATGTTCCAGAAAAAGCTGCTGATCGTGCCGGGAGCCTTGATGAAAGCGGGCGAAATTTACCGGCAGGCTGGCCCCGGAAAAGCTGATGCTGCGGTGCAGCTATCATATGCAGAACCGTAAGGGAGAGGATGAGTCCCCGATCAACGGAACCGAGGCAAAGGCAGAGGGGTAAGAAACATGGCCCAAGCTGCCGGTCAGCAGCCCGCATAAGGTTGGAAAAGCCGTCGGCATAGCTGGACGCGCGGTAAGAAAGCAGAGAGGGACGACACACAGCCGTCCCTCTCTGCTTTCTTAAAACCACGCTTTAAGCCCGTTGGCTTTTATGGTGTTTTTTCTTTTCCAACAAAATGATTTTTATTTGCTGATTGATTAATATCTTTTTCTTTAAAGCCCAATATGCGGCAAGAGCGGCAAGGCAAAGGGCCAGCAGTACGCAGCCGAGAGTCAGCAGCTGGGCGGCAAAACCCATGATTTTGGGAAGACTGGTGACGAAAATGGAGGTGGGGCCATCGGCTCCGCCAATGATGGCGACGGTTTCTCCCTCGGTAAGAGGCGGCGTGTACCAAAACGGCAGATAATGCAAGGCCGTACCAGCGAGCACCAGGAGAACGGCTGATACAAGCAGAACAATAACGGCGATTTTCAGTCCTCGCTGTAAATAATACTGCCGTTGTGCCTCCGGATCGGAACTGCTGTCGTTAAATTCTTTGGCTACCAGCTCTGGCGCGCCTTTTTGCCGCACGATTTCCTCGAGTGAAAAGCCCTGATCCTCCAAGGCTTCTATTTCCGTCATTAAGTCCGCCCGGATCCTTTTTTTCGTACGGTCGGTAGCCAGAAGCCTTTTCAAAATGGAATTTACATATTGATTCTTATTCATAGCGCATCCTCCAAAAGGCGGTCGATCACCTTTTATAGCTTGCCAAAGCTTTTCTTTCCGTCAGGCGGAAGCCCAGATCAGTAATCTGATAATACTTTTGACCCGCCTGCCGCTGTCTGATGCCAGCTCGCTTTCGATAAGGCCTTCATCCTCCAGCCGGTATAAAATGGGATAAAGAGTACCTTCCTTAGTCTCCTGGAAAAGCCCGCCGCCCTCCCGCTGAAGACGCGAAATCAACTCATAGCCGTAGGAGCGCTGACGGGCAATCAACGAGAGAAGCACCATCTCTAAGGCGCCTTTTTTGAATTGCTGTTCCAGCTTTAATTCCATATCTGCTGTTCTCCATCTTTGTTTTCAAAAATACTTAGCATAACTATGCTTTGTATTACTAATTATATAGAATAAGGCAGTGCTTGTCAAGAGGAAAATGGTAACCCAAAACGCAGATAAACCGGCAGTTCACATCAGCTCTGGAAAGTCCTGCTGCAGGCTTGGCCTTCAAAGGGATGTGGGATTTTATCATTGCGGCGTATGCCGCAACGCTCGCAAAGGACTCAATGGGCCGCCGGCAGCGGCCTCCGCCATGGAACGGTGCCTCTTCATATCTGGTTTCTATGAGGCTTCTCCTGGAAGAACCAAGGGCT
>ENA-OQCD01000592-OQCD01000592.1-human-gut-metagenome-genome-assembly--contig:-NODE-592-length-10272-cov-3.604436_pt1 | contig 10272 bp, 9 predicted proteins | sample MGYA00242755_ERZ504571 | MGnify/ENA primary metagenome ERZ504571 (study PRJEB26092, sample SAMD00036274) | human gut metagenome | host: Homo sapiens | study: EMG produced TPA metagenomics assembly of...
TGTGATATGAGCGCGCCCATGGTCAAGCGGTTTCACGAGCTGGGCGTAAAGTCCATCTGCTGCCGTTCCATCGGCTATGACCACGTAGACCGCGAGACGGCCCGGGAACTGGGCATGAAGGTGGCCAATGTGGACTACCCGCCAAACGGCGTTGCAAACTTTGCCATTATGCTCATGCTGATGAGCCTGCGCAAGGCAGGGCACATCCTCAAGCGCGGCGAAGCGCAGGACTACTCCCTGCAGGGAAAAATCGGCCGCGATATTTCCACCTGCACTGTGGGTGTGATCGGTACAGGCCGCATTGGCCGCACGGTGCTGCAGCATCTGTCCGGCTTTGGCTGCCGCCTGCTGGCCTACGACCTGTACCCCAACGACGAGGTAAAGAAGATCGCCGAGTATGTGCCGCTGGAGACCCTGCTGGCGGAAAGCGATGTCATCACTCTGCACACCAACGCTACGGAGGAGAATCACCATCTCATCGACACCAAAGCAATTGAGAGCATGAAGCCGGGCGTGACCATCATCAACACCGCCCGCGGCAAGCTGATCGACAGCGATGCACTGATCGCCGGGCTGGAAAGCGGCAAGATTGGCGCGGCGGGCCTGGACGTGCTGGAAAATGAGAACGGCCTGTACTATTATAATCGCATGGGCGATGTGATCCCGAACCCGGAGCTGGCGGCTCTGCGCAGCATGCCCAATGTGATCCTGACCGACCACACGGCTTTCTACACCCACGAGGATGTGGAGAGCATGGTGCGCGGTGTGCTGGAAAGCGCGGTTGCCTTTGAAAAAGGCCAGCCCACCCGGCATGATGTGACGGACCTTTGATTTGTCCGGCGGACGATTTTGAATGGCCACCGTTGCACTCTGGCCATCTTCAGCGGAAACAGTATTTCTGAATAGAGCAGATCCCGGCAGACTACGGTCTGCCGGGATCTGCATTTTCACGGGAGGAGGTGCAGCGGAAAACGGCATTCCGTTTGTTTGAAGCATCTGCCGGTTGGGACCCTTCCGGTGAAAAAGGGATTCCTGAAAATCCGCAGATTTTCAGGAATCCCCAATAAAAAATAATGATTCCGCTAAATATGCTCAGAGCAAAGCGGAGAGCATTCAAATGGTAATCAACCCAGACTGATGCCCATGCGGCGGGCGACGGTGAGCAGGTCGCAGTTCTCCGGCACGTTGCGGGTCTTGCCTGCAATGTCGGCCAGACGGTTCTGGGTGACATGGCGGTTCACCATGGCAACGGTCACGCCGTAGCGCTCGATCTCCACCAGCTTTGCCGCATAGCTGCCGAACTGGGTGGCCAGCACACGGTCGTAGGCGCTGGGGCTGCCGCCGCGCTGCATGTGGCCCGGGATGCACACACGGGTCTCCATGCCGGTTTTTTTCTGCACGGCCTGTGCAATGCGGTTGGTGGCGGTGGTGCCAAAGCCTGCCTCGGCGCGCTTTGCCATCCATTCCTTGCGCTTCATGCCGGCTTCCTCGCAGTTGATGGCACCCTCGGCCACAGCGATGATGGAGAAGTTGGAACCCTTCTTTGCGCGGCGTTCCACGGCAGAGCACACACGGTCGATATCATAGGGCTGTTCCGGCAGCAGAATAATATCTGCACCACCTGCAATGCCGGAATACAGCGTCAGCCAGCCGGCCTTGTTGCCCATGATCTCAATGCACATCACGCGGCTGTGGCTGCCTGCGGTGGTGTGGATGCGGTCGATCACATCGGTGGCAATGTCCACGGCGGTGTGGAAGCCGAAGGTTACGTCGGTACCATAGATATCGTTATCAATGGTCTTGGGCAGGCCGATGATGTTCAGACCCTCCTGCGAGAGCAGGTTTGCGGTTTTGTGGGTGCCATTGCCGCCCAGGCACAGCAGGCAGTCCAGCTTGGCTTCCTTGTAGGTCTTTTTCATGGCGGCAACTTTATCAATGTTGTCGTCCTCCACCACACGCATCATTTTAAAGGGGGTGCGCTTGGTGCCCAGAATGGTGCCGCCCAGCGTCAGGATGCCGCGGAAATCGTCCTCGCACATCTCCTTGTAGTCGCCGTTAATCAGGCCGCTGTATCCGTTCAGGATGCCAATGATCTCCACGTTATCGCCCATGCGGGCATACAGTGCTTTTGCTACGCCGCGGATGGTGGCGTTCAGACCCGGACAGTCGCCGCCGGAAGTCAGGATTCCAACACGTTTTTTCATTCAAAAGCCCTCTTTCATTTGGTATTCAGCGCCGCGCGTTCTGCCTTTCAAAGTCAGTCTGCCCGGAGACCTACCTGTTTATAGTATAAGATTATTCCGGATGGGGGCCGCTGTCAAGAGAAGCGCAGAAAATTTACACGCTTCCACGGTGCATTTCTGCGGGCAGGAGAACAGCGGGAAAACTTTGCAGAAAAATAAAAAAATGGTTGACAAGCGCGGGCCTTTTGAGTATAATATCCCTTGTCAGCAGCGCACGGCGCGGCAGACAAACTGAATAATGGGGATTTGCATAGTGGTAGTGCGGTAGACTCTGACTCTACTTGTGGGAGTTCGATTCTCTCATCCCCAACCAAGAAAACCGCAGTCTCAACTGGCTGCGGTATTTTCGGGGCATAGCGCAGTTGGTAGCGCGCCTCGTTCGGGACGAGGAGGCCGTGGGTTCAAATCCCGCTGCTCCGACCAACAAGAACCAGTACACATTCGTGTACTGGTTCTTTTTTGTCTCCGCGCGGGATTTGAACAGGGCGGCGGTGCGAAGCACCGCAAACAAAGCCATAGTATGGCTTTGTTTAGCCCGCGGGTTCCACCGGCTAGGAATGTCTAACAAGGTGCATGCTGCTAGGAGCAGCGGGATCTGCAACCCGAAAAGTTTTTGACTTGTGTTCTAAATATGATATACTGGAAAAGCAAAGCCATATTTGGCTGCAGAACGGACAAAAAAGCGAGGAAAAACAGAAACTATGCAGGAAATAAAAAAGAAAAAACGGGCGGTCGCGCTTTTTTGTGATCGTTCTGATCTGCCTTTGCGGCTGGTGGGCTGTGCGGAAAGAGGGTTTCTTTCTGGATGAGATCTACTCCTACGGCCTTGCAAACAGCAGTTATGTTCCGTTTTTAAGCTGGCTCCATGGTGGAGAACAGGTGGCAAACGGCAAGCTGCCGGAGGCAGTGTTCACGCAGAGCGAGTTTCTGAATTATGTTGCCCCGCAGGGAAGCACACGGTTCGACTATGCGTCGGTCTACTATAACCAGACACAGGACGTTCATCCGCCGCTGTTCTACTTTTTGCTGCACACGGTGTGCTCATTATTTCCGGGCAGCTTTACAAAATGGACGGGTCTGGGGATGAATTTTGTGCTGCTGGGCGGCACGCTGGCAGCGCTGTATGCGCTGGGCATGGAGCTGTTTGCAGACTGGAAAAAAGCATTGTTCGTCTGTGCATTGTATGCGTTCAACCGTGAAATGATCTCAAATGTGACGATGGTGCGCATGTATATGCTCATGACCTTGCTGACGATCCTGCTTGCGCTGCTGGTGGCAAAGTCTCTTCGCAGGCCGTCTGTGCCCAAATATCTTCTGATCGGTGTAACCATCTATCTTGGCATGATGACCCAGTATTTCTTTGTGGTCTATGCCTTCCTGCTGTGCGCAGCATATGACCTTTACCTGATGTTCCGGCGCGAATGGAAAAATGCTGCTGCATTTTCGCTTCCGGCACTTGCGGGTGTTGGCGGAATGCTGCTCACCTTTCCGTGCTGGTATGCACAGCTGCACTCGCAGAATACGAACTCACTGGATGCTACAACGCGCAATCTTTTTGATCTGGCGCAGTACCCCAAAGGCCCGCTGGAGCTGATCGGCTGGAGCATCGTCGGCTTTGCTGTAGGCGCAGGCATTATGGCCGTGCTGATCCTGACGAAGCTGGGGCAGCGCTGGCTGCCGGGCAAGTTGCGCGGCACTACGCTGATCCCCGAGGATGTCAAGCTGATCACGGTCCCGGCGCTTGCTGCATTTCTGGTTATCGCGGTGATCTCGCCGTATAAGTCGCTGCGGTATGTGTACCATCTGCAACCGCTGGAAGCGCTGTTTTGTGGCTGCGGCCTTTTCTCCATTCTGGATACGCTGCGTGCAGGCACCAGAAAGCGCATTCTGCAGATCGTGTGCCTTGCAATGGTCGTGCTTGCATTTGTGATCGAGCCGGAGCGCATGTACAGCGGTACTTATAAGATAGACAAGGAACTGGAACAATACAGTCAGGCCGCCTGCGTGGATATTACCGGGGACCTTGGCAGTTTCACTTCCGGCGTGCAGGAGCTTCTCAAATTTCAGGAGGTCTGTGTGGTGCCGGACGATTCCAGTGAGCTGCTGGTGCAGTATAACACCGGCGAAAATGATACGCTGGTGCTGTTCATTGGAGGCCGGGGGCTGTGGCAGTTCGTGACGGCAGAACAGGTGGAGCAGATCACGGCCCAGAACATGGAAACTGCGTGGAACGTTGCCCGACAGGGCGGCTATGAGGATGTTTCGCTGCTGGCAACGCAGGAGTTTGAACAGATCTTTGTTTTGAAAAAGTGAACGCTTTGCGGCACAGCAGAAGGGAAAACTGCCTTTTTTGCGCGTGCTATATCGTTTTAAGGTAAAGTGTGCTAGAATAGTACCATCAACGATTCAGGAGGGTATCCCATGCTCAAACGACTGCGCAAAGCGCACCCAATCTTATTCTGCGTTCTGGCAGAAGTGGTCTTTCTGGCAAGCCTGTTCGTAACAGATCTTGTCTTTACCATTGCATTGGTTCTTTTTCGGACGGATTTTGCGTCCATTGATACATACCTCTACAGCACTCTGCAGGAGCTGGTGGGGGCCATGGTGGCAGTGCTGTTTCTGGTACGGACAGACCGTGCTGGGCTGCTGCGCCGCCGCGGCAGCGGCTTTTTCAATGGCCTGCTGGTGGGCATGTACCCGCTGGTGTTCATTGGCTACAATGCCTTTGGGTCGCTGGTGCTGGGCCGGCCGGAGAACGGCGTGCTGCAGCCTGCGGCACGCATCTGCACCTTCCTTGTCAGCATGGCCATGGTGGGTGTGGCCGAGGAATTCATCTTCCGCGGTGTCATTGCCCAGACCCTGCTGGAGCACTTTGGCACCAGCCGCGCCGGTGTGTGGAAGGCCTGCCTTTTGTCCGGTGTGCTGTTTGGTGCGGCGCACCTGACCAATATCCTCAGTTCGGCACCCTTCGGTGTGCTGATGCAGTGCGTGTTTGCAGCATCGCTGGGCACTCTTTTTGCGGCGATCTACTTCCGCACTGGCAATTTGTGGGTGACGGTATTCCTGCATGGTGCCATGGATATTTTCGTCCATGCTCATCGGTGGGCTGTACGGCACCACTACCGTGGCCGATGCGGTGAGCGGCTACGATGCATCCATGCTGCTTTCGGTGCTGCTGTATCTGATCCCCACCGCAGTTCTGCTGCGCAAAAAGAAGCTGCCGGAGGTACAGCTGTACTGGCACCAGTACGTAAAAAAATAAAGGCAGGATGCAAAAAATATCCTTGCATTTTGCACAGGGTTCTGGTATACTGTATCTGTTACCGTGGTACGGGGTTGGGAGTATGCCCGCTTTTTGGGAATGCCGTTTCCCGCCGCTGTTCCATTGGCACATAAAAATTTTATAAAGAGGTATGTAACTATGAACAAGCAGGAAGTTATGGCCAAAGTCGCTCTGACCGAGAAGGACACTGGCTCTCCCGAAGTGCAGGTCGCTCTGCTGACCGCTCACATCAACGAGCTGAACGAGCACCTGAAGAAGAACCCGAACGATCACCACAGCCGCCGCGGCCTGATGAAGATGGTTGGCCGCCGCCGCAATCTGCTGGCTTATCTCCAGAAGAAGGACATCGAGCGTTACCGTGCTCTGATCGCAACTCTGGGTCTGCGTAAGTAATTTAAACAGAGGGCAGGTACCGCAAAGGTGCCTGCCTTTTGCTTTTTATGTACAAAAATGGCGGCGGCAGCGTATTGCAGCAGTAAATCGACGCCTGTGCCCCGGGTACGGACGCTGGATTTATTGCTATGATGCGCGCGCCACGGCCTTTTTGGATAGAAAAATCCGGAAAAACAAGGAGGCAAAAACAATGGCAATTGAATTTGGTTCCCGCAGAGAGACCTTTGAGAATTTCAAGGTCTACGAAACCATGCTGGCAGGCCGCCCGTTCAAGGTCGAGATGGGCAAGATGTGCGGCCTGTCCAACGCCAGCGCCATGATCCGCTACGGCGAGACCTGCGTTCTGTGCAATGTGGTCATGAGCCCCAAACCCCGCGAGGCGTGGATTTCTTCCCGCTGAACGTGGAGTATGAGGAAAAGCTCTACGCCGCAGGCGCATCCCCGGCAGCTTTATGCGCGTGAGGGCCGCCCCGGTGAGCGCGCCATCCTGACCAGCCGCGTGGTGGACCGCCCCATGCGCCCGCTGTTCCCCAAGGAGATGCGCAACGACGTGTGCATCACCATGACCGTCATGAGTCTGGACCCCGACTGCAGCCCTGAGATCGCCGGTATGATCGGTGCTTCTCTGGTCACTGCTGTGTCCGACATCCCGTGGAACGGCCCCATCGGCGGCGTGCAGGTGGGTCTGGTGGACGGCGAGATCGTGCTGAACCCCACGCAGGAACAGCGCAAGGTGAGCGACCTTGCCCTGACCGTTGCCGCCACCATGGATAAGATCGTCATGATCGAGGCCGGTGCCAACGAGGTGGACGAGGACACCATGCTGAACGCCATCAAGGCCGCTCACGTGGAGATCAAAAAGACCATTGAGTTCATCAACCGCATCGTGGCCGAGCGCGGTAAGCCGAAGATCGATTTTCAGGTGGTGGGTCTGGATATGGACGTGTTCCACGCCATCCAGAACAAGTATCTGGACGACTTCAAGGCCGCTATGGACACCGACGACAAGAATGTGCGCGATGCCGCTCTGCTGCCCATCATGGACAAGATCGCCGAGGAGTACCCCGACCTGACCGCTGCAGACCTTGATCTGGTCAGCTACAAGATGCAGAAGTTCGTGGTGCGCCGCTGGCTGCTGGACGAGGGCAAGCGCGTGGACGGCCGCGGCATCAACGAGATCCGCCCGCTGGCTGCCGAAGTGGGCATCCTGCCCCGCGTGCACGGCTCCGGCATGTTCACCCGCGGCCAGACGCAGGTGCTGACCACCTGCACTCTGGGCGGCACCAAGGACAACCAGCTCATGGACGACCTGACCGACGAGCAGACCAAGCGCTATATCCATCACTACAACTTCCCGCCGTACTCTGTGGGCGAGGCCCGCGCACCGCGCAGCCCCGGCCGCCGCGAGATCGGCCATGGCGCACTGGCAGAGCGTGCTCTGGTGCCCGTGCTGCCCTCTCTGGAAGAGTTCCCCTACACCATCCGCTGCGTGTCTGAGGTGCTCTCCTCCAACGGCTCCACCTCGCAGGCATCCATCTGCGGCTCTACGCTGGCCCTGATGGATGCAGGCGTGCCCATCAAGGCACCCGTTGCCGGCATTTCCTGTGGTCTGATCACCGAGGGCGACCGCTGGATGACCATGCTGGACATTCAGGGCGTGGAGGACTTCCACGGCGATATGGACTTCAAGGTGGGCGGCACCCGCAAGGGCATCACTGCCATCCAGATGGACATCAAGATCGATGGCCTGACCTACGACATCATTGCCGAGGCCTTCGAGAAGTGCCGCAAGGGCCGCCTGTATATTCTGGACGAGATCATCAAGCCGGTGATCGCAGAGCCCCGCCATGAGCTGAGCCGCTACGCACCCAAGATGTTCAGCATGATGATCCCCACCGATAAGATCAAGGACGTGATCGGTAAGGGCGGCAAGGTCATTCAGGACATCTGCGCTACCTGCAACTGCAAGATCGACGTGCAGGAGGACGGCCATGTGTTCGTCTCTGCTGTGGATCAGGAGGACGCAAAGCGCGCCATCTTTACCATCAAGACCATTGTGGAGGACCCCGAGATCGGTGCCATCTACAAGGGCAAAGTGACCCGCCTGATGAACTTTGGTGCCTTCGTTGAGATCGCACCGGGCAAGGAAGGTCTGGTGCACATCTCCAAGCTGGACACCAAGCGTGTGGAGCGCGTGGAGGATGTGGTGGCCGTGGGCGATGCCATCGTGGTCAAGGTGACCGACATCGACCAGCAGGGCCGCATCAACCTGAGCCGCCGCGACGCCATTCTGGCGCTGGAAGCCAAACGCGCCGAGCAGCAGGCACAGCAGCAGTAAACCCTGACTGCATAAAAGAAACCGAAAAAGAGGACCCGATGCAGATGCATCGGGTCCTCTTTGTTGTATCAGAATAAAATTATACTGTGCGGTATTTGCGATCCAGCGCCCAGCCGAATGCAAACAGCACCACACCGCTGACAGCCAGCACCGGCACGGGCCAGTTCAGCTGACCGGTCTGCGGCAGACCGCTCATTACCGGGTTATCCGGATGGCCCGGCAGAACGGGGCTGTCTGGATTACCGGGTGCTACCGGATGATCCGGATGGCCCGGGGCCACGGGATTGTCCGGATGGCCCGGAGCCACGGGATTGTCCGGATTACCGGGAGAGACCGGGTTATCCGGGTTGTCCGGCGGGGTAGGCGTATCAGGATAATCGGGCGTAGGCGGGGTAGGGGGCGTAGGCGGCGTGTCCGGCTTGGTGGGGGTGTAAGCACCCACCTTGGGGCTGGCATCCACCGCATAATTCCACTTGCCATCCTCCGCCATGGGCAGAGAGACAAGGAACGGATTGATCGGCTCATAGCCCTTGGAAGCCTCGGTCTGCACGATCAGATACAGGCCAAGCTCCAGACCACGGAAGGTCACGTTGCCGTCCGCATCAATGGTCTTTGTGGTGCCCTCGGCGCTTTGGGGCAGATACTCCTGCAGCTGGGCCGCAAGGGTGCTGTCGGTCAAATCACCCAGCGCAATGCCGCAGCCGTAGAAATCGCCGCAGTATTCGTAGCTCAGGTTGCCGTTTTGGCGCTTTACCTCGGCCACACGGTACAAAGTGAGCTTGCCGCCGCTCAGCGCCTTATCGTTGGCGCTGTCGTACAGCGTAACGCAGATGGTGCCGGTAGTGGGATTGCCGCTGCTGTCCACCAGCTTGATGTTTGCGCTGGTGGCAAGGGCAGGCAGCGCACTTGTTACCAGAAGGCACAGCACCAAAAGCAGGGCCGCAGCGTGCTTTTTGAGATCAGTGCGTTTCATGTTTTTCACCTCTTGTAGATTTGCGTTTGCGGTTGGAGAACAGCAGCCAGAGCAGCAGCACCAGCAGCAGGGGCAGTGCCATGATGGGAGCTGTGATGATCGGTTCGATCTTGATGGCATCGGCTGTTACACGGATGTGCTTGAGCTTGTCCGGCGTTTCGATGCGCCGTCCCCGCACCAGAAGGCGGTGGGAGTTGATGCCGTAGGGGGTGCAGGTCATCAGGGTGACGTAATCCTTGCCGTCCACCACCTTGAGGTTGTCGGTCTCGGTGGGCAGTACAATGGAGATCTGGTCCACCTCATAGGTCAGCACCCGGTCCAGCACCGTGATGGTGAAGGTGTCGCCCACTTCCAGCTGGTCCAGATTGGTGAACAGCTTGGCACTGGGCAGGCCGCGGTGGGCCGAAATGACCGCGTGGGTGCTGCCGCCGCCCACCGGCAGGCTGGTGCCCTCCAAGTGCCTGCGGCGATCTGCAGCACGCCATCGCTGGTGCCGTGGTAGATGGGCAGCTCCACACCGATCTTTTCAATGGTGATGTAGCCCATAATGCCGGTGCCGGTCACATCCAGCGTGCTTTCGTAGGTGGGAAAGCGCTGCGGGAAATACAAAGCGTCCGGGTCGGCGGCGATCTGCGCATTGAACGCATCTGCCGCCTCGAAATAGGCGCTGTAGTCGGCATCGGTCAGATTGTCCACATCCTCGGCATAGGTGGCCACAGCACGGGACTGATGCAGCTGGTTGACGTAATCGCTGAGGGTGGGGTATAACATCACGGATAGACCCACGAAAAAAGACGAGGATCAGGATGATGGTGCTTTTGTTCTTTTTCATGGGCTACTCCCTAATGTTATAAGGATAGGAGCGGGGGCCTTGCGGCCCCTTTGCTCCGGGGTTCTGGGGGGAAATGGAGCTTACTTGTTCTCCATGCGCTTCTTGGTGACCAGCAGAACGATGGCCGCAACCATCAGGCCGCCGCCGACCACATAGAAGATGGTAGTGCCGATACCGCCGGTGGAGGGCAGGGTAATGCCGCCGGCTTTT
>ENA-OQCD01000593-OQCD01000593.1-human-gut-metagenome-genome-assembly--contig:-NODE-593-length-10255-cov-2.354562_pt1 | contig 10255 bp, 16 predicted proteins | sample MGYA00242755_ERZ504571 | MGnify/ENA primary metagenome ERZ504571 (study PRJEB26092, sample SAMD00036274) | human gut metagenome | host: Homo sapiens | study: EMG produced TPA metagenomics assembly of...
TTTTTTTCACGTTTTTTTCCGTCTATTCAAAGGTTTTCCTGTCATTTGCGACTTGCTTATGGTATCATAATCCTGATAATAAAGTCAAGAAGAAAATCTGGAAAATTAAGGAGATGTTTTTATGGATATAAAGTTATTTCAGCAGAAGCTCAATGAAATCTGCACCATCGCAGAGGAGAACGGCAAACAGCTCTCCCAGCAGCAGATCCGTGAGCATTTCGATGAATCTGATCTGAGCACTTCACAGCTTGTAAAGATCCTGCAGTATCTCAAATTAAAAGGTATCACTATCGAAGGTGCCGAGGAAGCAGCCAGCGCTGCGGCGGCAGCAAATACCTCCTCTGAATCCGGAAGCGAGGAAGAACTTCCAGGCACCCGTGCAGCCCTTACAGCTGAGGAACAGGCTTACCTCAGTGACTATATGGAAAGTTTTTCCCCGGAAGGGCTTGATTCCGACGATCTTGCTTCCCTCTTCCAGGCCTTTGCAAAGGGTGACACCGCTGCCGAAGGTGCTCTGACCCAGTTCTACATGGCCCAGGCAGCCCAGATGGCCGCTGAACTGAACTGTGAGGAGATTTACCTGACTGACCTCATTCAGGAGGCGAATCTGGCCCTTCTGGCGGCTCTTAAGGAAACAGAACCCCAGCAGAAGAACGACGCCTGGATGCGCGGCCGTATCCGCAGCGGAATCCTCCATGCCATCGAGGAACAGACCCAGCAGAAATTCCGTGATGACTATCTGGTATCCAAGGTAGAAAATCTTGAATCCGCGGTAAAAGAGCTCACAGACGATGACGACACCACCAAATTCACCATCGATGAACTCGCCGTAATCCTGGATATGAATGTGGACGAGATCCGGGATGTGCTTCGGCTTACCGGGGATGATAAATAAGATCTTATATTATAACGAAAAAGCCTCAGTACATGCATAGCACCAACAACTTACCTGCTGCCTGTGTTATACCTGTCCTGAGGCATTATCATTCTATAGCAATTCTGAAAATTATTTTTTCTCATACTGCTCGATCATACATTGATGTTCTTTTTTATCCTTATCATAATTAATCGCTACAAGTAAAATATCTCCTGTGTACTCCAAAACAGAATCTGGATACTTCCTGTCTTTAATCTGCTGCATTGCAGTCTGAGCGTTCTGATTCCACTTCAATTCAACTACAAGCGCCGGATAATCACTTTTATATTCCGGCTTCGGAATAAAATACAAAATCTGCAAATCCACGTCCTGATGGCAGTTCCCGAACCGGCTTGAAATAATACTGCATAGCGCTTAAATATGCAATCGCCAGCACACTGCTTAATGAATTTTCGTTATGATACTGAATAACGGAAACATATTCATTATGGATTTTTTCTATCTGTGCAGATACCACCGGACAATCCATTTCCAATGTTGCATCCAACAGCTTCTCCGATTCCTGCTGAAAAAGGATCATTTCATTCCAGGCTTTACTTTCTACCGCAGTTGTCAGCTCCTGCCTGATCTCTTCATTGGGCACAAATGCCGTTTTTCTGGTCTGGTCATAACCAAGATATCCCAAATGGATCATATAGGTCAGTACATCATCTCTGCTCTTTATATTCTCTGTATCATTTTGAATGTCGCTGTATTGACTTTCACAGATGCACCGGACAACATTTCTATGATCGATGTTTTCAATCCATCATAATTCATATTAATAAGAGGCACGATCGCTTCATAGGACGCTGTTTCCGACCAGTAACTCTTAAATTCACCTTTAAGCATCACGCTGACTACTGCTCTCGGATTATAAACCTGACAGTCCTTCAAAAGATATCCATCATACCATCGCTTCACTTCATGAAAATCCTGTTGATATTCTTCCGAAAGATTCCGCACCTCATCTTCTGTAAATCCGATATACGGTGCAAGATTGCCCGCACTTAACATTGTAAATTCATCAAAATTATTAAGCGCTGACTGTGTTGTTTCTTTTTTTACCGGGAGAATACCTGTAAGATATGCAAGTTGGATATATCTGGTTGGTTCCGTCCCTTTGAACATTCCTCTGAGAAAATTAATATACTCTTTCTGCACTTTGGAATTCGCCGCTGCATCTCGGATCAGAACATCCCACTCATCAATGATCACAACGAATTTCTGCCCTGTTTTCTCCCGGATTCTTGAAAGCGCATCTGGCAAAGATATCTCTTCTGATGGTAACACACATGGATAAATCGTTCTCAGCTCATCCAGTATACTCTCTGTGATAAATGCAACAACGTCATCTGCCTTTGCACAATTTGCCAGAAACCACTGAACATCTATATGGATTAAATCATATTTATTGAGATGTTTTCGGAAATCTGCTGCCTTACTGATCTCCAGTCCTGAAAACATTTTTTCGGAATCCGCTCCCTTGCTGTAATACGCAGTAAGCATATTCGCCGTATAGGATTTCCCGAATCTGCGCGGACGACTGTTACAGATATAGGCATCCATAGTATCCAGAACAGTATTTGTGTACTCCAACAATCCTGTTTTATCCACATATATCCTGGAATTCAGTGCTACCTGAAATGCGCTGTTATCCGGATTTACAAATCTTCCCATTTATGTCCGCCCCTTTCTGAAACTATATACTATATCCCCGTACTTCTTGCTTTACAGTATATCGTAATCTATTCTGCATCGTCAATGGCTGTTGTCACAGAGTGTGACATCCTCTCCTTCTGCCTTATAAAAAAGAGGCTTCGATCCAATGTAAACATTCAAAGTATACATTGAACCTGGCCTCTTTTGTATGATATAAATTATCTGATTGTACTTACTGGACAATGAAATAATACGGAACTTCCATAACTGTTCGCTGATCTTTTTGTTACGGTGATAACAAGCCGATAGCTGCCGGAGCCTGTAATTCCTCCGAGGGAAAATTTATTCCAATAATTTTTAGTTCATATGACGCCTGTAAAATATTGTACAGGCGTCTTTTTTGTTTGTCGCAGAGTATACAACTCTGCGGCATTTCTTTTTTTCTATATAATACTTCTTATTTATAAGTACCGGATCTCCACATCCATCCCACCGTTTCCGTCCGTTTCCAGAACTGCATAGCTGGGTCTTCTGCCCCGTTGCCTTGGGAAGGCCAGGCTTCCGGGGTTTACAAGAAGAATTCCGTCTTCTTTTTCCAGGACCGGCACGTGAATGTGTCCGAAAAATGCCGCATTGCAGCCACGCTGTTTTGCAGCATCTGCCAGCTGGTCAAAAGCCATGGACACGCCATAATAGTGACCATGTGTCACCAGTACCTTATTTCCTTCAATGTCGATCACATCTTCTCTTGGAAGATCGGAGAAAAAATCATTATTTCCGGATACAATGCTGCAGGGACAGTCTGCGAGGCTTCGATATAAAATTCTCTGCCTTCCACGTCTCCACAATGCACCAGCATGTCAAAAGGAGCTTCCCGGTTTACTGCGATCTCCAGGTTTTCATCTCTTCCGTGGGTATCGCTCACGATCATCACCTTCATACAAGTTCTTCCTTTATAAGGCGAAGGCTTTTCCGCGATGGCTGATCCTGTTTTTTTCTTCCATGGAAAGTTCTGCGGAAGTGCAGCCATATTCCGGAAGATAAAAGATCGGGTCATAGCCAAAACCGTTCTCGCCTTTTTCCTCGTATCCAATGCGCCCCTCCATGGTGGCACGGACCGTCTCTCTTCTGCCATCCGGGAAAGCCGCCGCAATGCACAGACAAAACGTGCGGTACGTTTCTCATCCGGTACACCTTCCAGACGTTCGATCAGGTTCGCGTTTTTGATGTGGTAGGAAGTGTCCTCTCCCATGTAACGTGCGGAATAGATTCCCGGCTCTTTATTCAGATAGTCGATCTCAAGGCCGGAATCATCTGCCAGAACGATCTCACCGGTCATTTTGCAGATGGCCTCAGCTTTGATCATGGCATTTTCTTCGAAGCTTTTTCCATTTTCGTCGATATCCGCATGGTTCCGGCATCTTTCAGGGAAAGGATCTCAAGCTGGGGATCCGCAAGTATCCTTCGGATCTCCTTCATTTTCCCCTCGTTTCCAGTGGCAAAAATGATCTTTTTTCATTCTTTTTATACTTCCTTTTCTTCGGCGGACGTGGTCCAAGGAACTGGTAATAGTAGGTTTTCATCATTCCGTTATAGATCTTACGGTTCTTGTCTGCTTTTCGGCCGATATCATTCTCTGCCTTGTCATAGGCGGTGATAAGATACATGGACCAGCGATCCAGGCGCTTATAGCTCTCGCCGATCTCACGGTACAGTGCCGGAAGATTCTCTTTTTCCTCGATTCGCTCACCATAGGGCGGATTGGTCACAATAAAACCAAACGGTTTGGAGTGGCGGAGTTCGCTGACCGGTCTCTGCTGAAAATGGATCAGTTTGTCCACTCCTGCCATCTTTGCATTGGCCCGTGCTGCCTTGATAGCTGCCGCATCGATGTCAAAGCCCTGGATATCCGTCTCAATATCAAGATTTACCCGCTCTCTGGCTTCTTCTCTTGCATCTTCCCAGCATTCCTTCGGGATGAGATGTTCCCAGCTCTCAGCCAGGAAGTGGCGGTTCATTCCAGGTGCATATCCGCTGCCATCATTGCCGCCTCAATGGGAAAGGTACCACTTCCGCAGAAAGGATCCACGAGAATACGGTCTTTTTTCCACGGGGTCAGCATCAGAAGTGCGCTGGCAAGTGTCTCTGTGATGGGTGCTTTCACGGTCATCTGGCGGTATCCTCTCTTATGAAGAGATACGCCGGAAGTATCGATCCCGATCAGGGCCACATCTTTCATAAATGCCACACGGATTGGGAATTCCGGACCGTCTTCCGGGAACCAGGAAATTCCGTAGATGCCTTTGAGACGTTCTACGATGGCTTTTTTTCATGATGGACTGGATATCGGATGGGCTGAAAAGTTTACTCTTGATGGAGTTTGCCTTGGCTACCCAGAATTTACCGTTCTTCGGTATGTAATTCTCCCATGGGAGAGCCTTGGTCTTCTCAAAAAGTTCGTCGAATGTCTCGGCTTTTACTTCGCCTACTTTCAGAAGGACGCGTTCTGTGGTGCGGAGGAACAGATTGGCGTCTGCCACACCCTGGGCGTCTGCCTCAAAAGTTACTCTTCCGTCTTCCACTTTGGTCACTTCATAACCAAGGTCCAGTATTTCACGTTCAGTACCGCCTCTGTTCCGAAATGGCAGGGCGCTGTTAATTCCCACAGATTCATAAAGTGATCTCCCGTACTGTATTTCCTTCAAAGTCTTTGATTGTAAAAATTCCGTTCTCAAGGATTGCGTAGGTTGGCGGGTTGCCTTCCTTTGGAATGGATACGGAACCTGGGTTCAGAAGGATATAATTTCCCATGTTTTCTGCTTTCAGCACATGTGTATGGCCGTGGATCAGGATGTCGCCGTCCATCATTGGCGGAAGGTTATCTTTGTTGTAGATGTGACCGTGTGTGGCGTACAGAGTTTTTCCATCGATGGCGAGAATGCAGTAGTCTGCCATCACCGGGAAGTCAAGGACCATCTGGTCTACCTCTGCCTCACAGTTTCCGCGTACTGCGTAGATCTGATTTTTTTCTTTCATTTAAAAGGCGGATGACTTCCTTCGGTGCGTATCCTTCGGAAGGTCATTTCTCGGACCGTGATAAAGCAGATCTCCCAGAAGTACCAGTCTCTCCGCCTTCTCTTCGTCATATGCTTCCAGCATTTTCCGGCAGTAGTATGCCGAACCATGTACATCGGACGCGAACATATATTTCATAATCTTTTCTCCTTGTGGTTTGTGTCATTTTTATTCCTGTTCTTTACATTATCATGATTTCCTTTAAAATACAAGCACAAGCCATTGCCAGTCATGCATTCGTAATCCCCTTCAATGCTGGTCACGGAACGAACAGTGATTCCGTTTCGATGCCGCCCTGCGATTTCCCGTTTCCTCTGATCTATTACTCTGTTTTATCCACTTACAAGATTCCGGCCTCTGTAGGCTGCAAATCCGCCGATCACAGACCGGGTGCGGCAGCCCGCTCTTGCCAGACTCCGGGGCGGCCTGCATGCTGGCACCACCGCGGTCACAGTATAGTATCAGGATCTTATCTTTTGGAAACTGGTACCTCTGATCCTGTTTTTTCTCAAGATATTCTTCCAGCTCATGGTATGGAATGTTTACTGCGTTCCGGACATGTCCCTTTTTGTAGGAGACCGGGTCCCGGAGATCTATGATAACCGCGTCACTGCGCTCCACATAATAATCCAGCATTTTTGCAGAGATAGTTTCGATCTGAAACATGGAAAAATCTCTCCTCTTTTTGCTATATTATATGGAAGCTTCTGTAGGAATGTTCCCTTATATGTATGGAAGCGGGAGAAAGCCAGCTCTGACTTTTTCCCGCTTTTTTCTGACTTTTCTTTCTATGATCCGGCCAACTGACTGATGGATCCTGTACCGCATAAAAATGGTGCTTCTGCTTATTGCGTATTGATCCTCTGCCTAGTATCTTCCGGATCACTTACCCTGAATATCTAGTATCTGTCGGACTCTCTGTCTTTCTCTGAATCGTACTCGTCGGATGTTTTGTTTCCGTAACTGTTGCCGTAGCTGTTTTTGGAACTGTTTTTAGAAGAATTTCTGGAGCTGTTTCTGGAACTGTTTTTTCCGCAGTTTCTGGAATCACTTTCCCCGTAATTTTTTCCCGCATAATTGGACTCATTTCTGTCTGTTTCGTAATTTTTCGCCATTTGAATTACCTCCTGATGAAGTTGATTTTTGCGGCTTTCTGAAGCTTTCTGCCGCTTTTTATTACAGGAAATAGTATCCCAAAAAGTTTGGAGATTATTCGCCAAAATGATATTGCTTTTTTTCCAGTTTATATTATAATCATTCTTGTAAAAAGAATTTACCCTTCAAAAATTTTTTTTACATAACCCCCTTATTTAATTATTTATACTCCCCTCGAAACACCCGGTAGCTCCCCTACCGGGTGTTTCTCTATGCAAAGAACAGGCCGCCGGAACGACCTTATCATTGTCGTTGCGGCCTGTTTTTTTATCCATTGATGGGGTTCACATGCACCATGCAGTGCTTTACGTCTTTGAATTTATCTTCGATGGTATGATGCACATTTTCCGCAATATCATGTGCATCGTTGAGGGATATTTCTCCTGCCGCCGCGATCTCGATATCCACGTACATTTTTGGATACCGAAAAGGGCGGGTTCGAAAGAAGATCCACTCTTCTGCGCCCGGCACCTTGAGGATCTCACGGCGCATCGATTCTTCGGTTTTTTGCATCACAGGAGTGATCTACCATCTTGTCAATAGCATCCCCTGAAAAATATCGATCGCAGCTTTTGGCGATCATAAAGCAGATCACGATACTGGCAACAGGATCCAGGATGGGGGTATCCCAGTCTTGCTCCGAAGATACCCACAAAGGCTCCGATAGAGGAAAGTGCATCAGAGCGGTGATGCCATGCATCTGCCATCAGTGCTCCGGAATTGATCTTTCTTCGCAGCACCTCTTGTGTACCAGAACATCCACTCTTTTGTCACGATGGATACCACTGCCGCGATCAGCGCAAGGGTTCCAGGGATGGCGATCGTTCCGCCGGATGTACTTTTTACAATATCACGGACACCGGTAATGCCGATGCCAAGACCTGTTACAAGCAGCATCCCCGCAAGAACAATGGAAGAAACGCACTCCATTCTCTCATGTCCGTACTGATGCTCCTTGTCCGATTTTTTTGCAGAAAGACGGACACCGATGATAACAATAAAAGTACTTCCCACATCGGATGCAGAATGGATCGCATCAGAAATCATCGCTCCGGAATGCGCCGCAATACCGGCGATAAGTTTAAATATGGATAACAGCAGATTTACCAGGATACTGATCCCGGACACCTTCATCGCCGTCTGCTGTTCCCATGAGCTTTCTTTATCTGTGTCGTGTATAATCGTTTCGTTTTTTGTGTGTTCCATAAACAGGACCTCCTTTTGATTAGCATATGATTCTGGTCTTTCTTATGGCACAACATTTTCCGTGAAAAAAAACCGGCGGTTCTTTCACTACTCGCTGAACTGCGATTTCCGCCGGTGTTCTTTCTTATCTACATAGGGATCTCCCAGTTTCTACCTTCTGTTCCATCCATATTTTGCAGTAAAAAAGACATACCTGCGAAACATACACTGTCCCGCAGATATGTCTGAAAGTAAAGCGGATACTCATCTTCCGCTTCACTACATATTCATGAATGCAATTGTTTCACAATTTGCGTTCAAATCCATATCCGCTGCCCGCTTCCTGCGGCCCGGCCCCACGCCCTCAAATAAATACTCTGTTTCTGAATGGCGTCGCCTGCTCAGTTTGTACTGTTGATCTCGCATCCTGTTCGAATGTAATGCAGTGCAAAGAGAATTTTTACAGTCTTGCGGGTCTTCCGCTTGACTTCCCAGAAAGGATACACCTTGTACCATCTGTTAGTCAAGCCAAAGATTTTTTATATTTTATAGTAGGATTTTAAGGTATTACAGATATTATAAAACCGGGAGCGGATAAATCCACTCCCGGTCAAATCTACGATCTGTATTCAGTTGGAATGATCGATTATGCCTGCGGGCCAGCAGCAACGAGTGCTTTACCAGCAGCATTTCCTTCATATTTAACAAAGTTCTTAACGAATCTTGCAGCAAGATCTTTAGCCTTTGTCTCCCACTCTGCAGCGTCTGCATATGTGTCACGTGGGTCAAGGATTGCAGGATCTACGCCTGGAAGCTCTGTCGGAACCTCGAAGTTGAAGAATGGGATCTTCTTTGTCGGAGCTTTAAGAATAGATCCGTCAAGGATAGCATCGATGATACCACGAGTATCTTTGATGGAGATACGTTTTCCAGTTCCGTTCCATCCTGTGTTAACGAGGTATGCTTTCGCACCGCTCTTCTCCATTTTCTTAACGAGCTCCTCAGCATATTTTGTCGGGTGAAGCTCAAGAAATGCCTGTCCGAAGCAAGCGGAGAATGTAGGAGTAGGCTCTGTGATTCCACGCTCTGTACCAGCAAGTTTAGCTGTGAATCCGGAAAGGAAGTAGTACTGTGTCTGCTCCGGTGTCAGGATAGATACTGGAGGAAGTACGCCGAATGCATCTGCGGACAGGAAGATAACTTCTTTAGCTGCCGGTGCAGAAGATACCGGGCGAACGATGTTCTCGATGTGGTTGATCGGGTAGGAAACACGTGTGTTCTCTGTTACGCTCTTGTCAGCGAAGTCGATCTTTCCATCTTTATCAAGTGTTACGTTCTCAAGAAGAGCGTTTCTCTTGATCGCATTGTAGATGTCCGGCTCAGACTCTTTGTCAAGGTTGATAACCTTAGCGTAGCATCCACCCTCGAAGTTGAATACTCCGTTGTCATCCCAGCCGTGCTCGTCATCACCGATCAGGAGACGCTTAGGATCTGTGGAAAGTGTTGTTTTACCTGTTCCGGAAAGACCGAAGAAGATTGCTGTGTTCTCTCCGTTAAGGTCTGTGTTTGCAGAGCAGTGCATGGAAGCGATGCCCTTAAGCGGCAGATAGTAGTTCATCATGGAGAACATACCTTTCTTCATTCTCTCCGCCGTATCCATGTATTTAGATAACCTGCTCACGGCTTGTAATGTTGAACATTACAGCTGTCTCAGAGTTAAGTCCTAATTCTTTGTAGTTCTCAACTTTAGCCTTGGATGCGTTGTAAACAACGAAATCCGGCTCAAAGTTCTCAAGCTCCTCAGCTTGTTGGCTGGATGAACATATTTGTTACGAAATGTGCCTGCCAAGCAACTTCAACGATGAAACGGATAGCCATACGAGTATCTTTGTTAGCACCGCAGAATGCATCTACTACGAAAAGTCTCTTGTTGGAGAGCTCTTTTTTAGCGATTTCTTTTACTGCATTCCATGCTTCCTGAGTTGCAGGATGGTTATCGTTTTTGTATTCGTCTGTTGTCCACCATACTGTATCTTTGGAGTTCTCATCCATAACGATATATTTATCTTTAGGAGAACGTCCTGTGTAGATACCTGTCATAACGTTAACTGCACCAAGTTCGCTGACCTGACCTTTTTTCAAAGCCTTCCAGTTCCGGTTTGGTTTCTTCTTCAAATAATACTTCATAAGAAGGGTTGTAGACAATTTCTGTAGTTTCCGGTAATGCCATACTTGCTTAAAATCGATTTTTTGCCATCTTAC